>WBZO01003702.1_pt1 | contig 17432 bp, 11 predicted proteins | sample 5204261 | NCBI WGS metagenome assembly WBZO01 (sample SAMN12412400, study PRJNA552823) | activated sludge metagenome | isolation source: activated sludge from anammox sidestream of wastewater treatment plant... | place: USA: North Carolina | collected 2017-09
GTGGATGTCTCCAACTTGAAGTACACCGCTGTTGGGATGAACCACCCGACATGGTTTATAGAAGTAAATGAGAATGGGTGCGATGCAATGCCCCGCCTGCGTAAGATCGCCGCCGAGAAGCTCGCAGAAGTGAATTCCCCGGGAGGAAAAAGTGACGTGGAATCCATAAACCCGTTCAGTTGGCATCTGTTTCAGTTGTTCGGGGCGTTTCCCGCCGTGCTTGATCGACATATCACAGAATTTTTTCCTTCGTTTTTCTCATCCCGGGATTATTACGGTGGAAAGTTAGGGGTAGATAGATTCAGTTTTGAAGACACAATAGCAGGCGGGGACAGAATATTTGAAGAGATGCGTCAGGACGCCTTCAGCAAAAAACCGTTAGGACAAGAGTATTTCAACCGTATCGGGGGTGAACACGAGCAGGTACTTGATATTATCGACAGTATCCGTACCGGAGCAGGACGTATATACTCAGCCAACCTTCCCAACCGGGGACAGGTTCCTAACATCCCTCAGGAAACAATAGTTGAAGCTCCGGCCATCGCTGGACGAGATGGACTTGTTCCTGTTCCGCAAAAGCCATTACCGGCAGGAACGGCTGGAACGCTTGCTTCACGCTTCGCATGGGTAGAGGTGGTTGTAGAAGCTGCGCTGGAGGGAAGGAGGGACAAGTTTGTACAGGCCTTGGTAATCGACGGTTCGGTAGACTCGTTGGAAACCGCGGAAAAAATTGCCGATGAACTGCTGCTTGCGCATGAAGCCTTTCTGCCACAATTCTTTCCCGCAGGCTCCGCGGAGGCATAAATCTTGATCGCAAGGATGCGTCAGACCAAACAGGCTCATCCGAACCACCTCGCATGCTATCCAGGTTTGCACCTGTGTCGGATGGACGGACTCAATGCGGGTGAATGCGTTAGCTGAAGTGCGGGTTGGTTCTACTTTTGTCCTTGGCGCGGCGACGGGAACCGATGTTTTGGGCGCACAATAATCGGTGGTTTGGAGCAGGCGGTCTCACAAAACAGCCTGGTGTTTATGAAAAAATCTTGGGTTGATTGTTCTTTTAGAAAAACAAGCCTTGACGATAATGGGGTGGCCTTCACGTGATCGAGCCCACCGGCTAGTGCGGATAGGTCATTGACATGGGGCATTCAGCGAAGTAACATCAGCCAGAGCAGAACAGGGACGCAATAAGTGTTGGAGAACTATGCCGCAAGAGTATAAAAGAAGTACTCCGAAGCCAGTTTTCCGAGCCACAACTCAATTGCTTACTACGTTCCATGGATGAAATTGCATCAGCGGCAAGTAGAAGTTACGAAAGCGCTAAAGCAGAACGGAGCCAGACTCATCTGTTATGGCGGCTGGATTAAAGGAATAGCCGAGCGCTTCAGATAATTGTAAAGTATATGTCGGTGCGTTCTTTGCGCCGACATTCGCCGCGGTTATGCTTCGGCGTGGTAGGCACATAAAACACCGGTAAGAACCAGGCTCTATATTTAAGTTTGTTTGAAGAAGGATTTCACTTATGGTACACAAGCTTTTTACTGGCAGGCTGATTTTGTCCCTTGCGCTGTTGGCTTCGCTGGCAGCTTTGCCGTCAATAGCGAAAGGGGACGATGAAAAAGAAGTAAAACCAGCGTCAAGGCCAACCTATACAGGCCCGAAAAAAAGGATCGCCGTGATGCCAATGACGGCGGAAGGAAAGACAGACGATTTGTTTGGCCAGTGGGCGAACATCTACAAGTCCCAGAACCGTGCTTATACCTCCGAGGATGTCGGTCGTAAGCTGACAGAAATGCTGACGACGGCCCTTTTCGACACCGGCCGCTTCGTTATATTGGAGCGTCAAAACATAGGTGATGTGCGTGACGAGATCGCGATTGGCGCTGAGCTTGGCAATGAAAAGACCGCCGTCAAGAAGGGCAGCGTTTTGGGCGCTCAGATTCTGGTGCGTGCTGCCGTGACCGAGTTCGAGAACACCTCAAGTGGGAAAATGGGTGGCATCAGCATTAAAGGTATCAGGGTTGGCGGCAAGCAGGGAAAGTCTAAAGTCGTTATTGACGTGCGAATGTACGACTCCAGTAGCTCACAGATTCTGTACAACGCCAAGGCTGATGGAGACTCCACCAGTCAAGGTGGAGCGATCGCACTGAGCATTGGGAGTCTCGGAGTCGGTGCTGGAGCGGAGAAGAATGATCCAATAGAACGGGCTACACGCAATGCCATCGAAAAGGCTGTCATATTCATTGTCGAAAAAATGGAAGTCGTGCCCTGGGAGGGCCGGGTCGCTACTGTCAAGGAAGATGGCATGATCTATGTCAACCGCGGCACCGATGACGGACTAAGGGTGGGCGACAAGTTGATCGTTTACAAAGCGGGTGAGGCGATTATAGACCCTGAGACCGATGCCGTTATTGGACGTGAAGAGGATGTTCGGCTTGGCACGACATCTGTTTCATGGGTTGATAAGCGTTTGTGCCGCATCGATGCGTTGGAAGGCAAGAAGATCGGGAAGAACGATGTGGTGAAACTAGCTTCTCAATAGGTCCCCGATGCTTTGTCTTTTTAGAGCAAGGGTTGCCGAAACACTGGGAACAGGGGAAAACATATCCCCGCAAAACAGAAGAGGAGATGAAAAGAATCGCGGGCAAGAAATACTATAAATTATTCGGAGGAGACTTGTAATGCATACTATGTCAAAAGACAATCTCGGCGCGGCCCTTTCGGGTGAAAGTCAGGCACATGTTAAATACCTGGCCTTCTCGGAGAAGGCTAAGCAAGAAAACTTGGTGAATGTAGCGCGACTGTTCGCGGCGGCATCCTTTGCGGAACAGGTGCATGCCAAAGCTCACCTTAAAGCAATGAGCGGTGTGGGACAACTTCTGAAAACCTTGCAGTAGCTATCGGCGGCGAAAGTTTTGAAGTGACAGAAATGTATCCGGCATACATCGCCGTTGCACGGGAACAAGGCGAAGCAGGAGCCGAAAAGACATTCAACCGTGCGGTTGCGGCGGAAAAAATTCATCAGGGACTATACGAGCGGGCGAAGCTGGCAGTGGATTCAGGAAAAGATGCCGACATTGGAAGCGTCTGGGTTTGCGGGCACTGCGGATTTACAGGAGAAGGTGACGCTCCGGATAATTGCCCACTGTGCGGGGCTCCTAAGGAACGTATACCTACTTTCTGATGCCGGCCGACGGCAAATACACAGGGAAAATTAAGGTTTTCTCCTTTCAGGAACTTTCTCAAAACGAGTAGGTGCAATTCGGGAGTAAGATTATTTCGAGGGGACTGAGGAGACATGCAATTCCGAGGTCCCCATATGCAAAGGGGCAGGATTGATCCTTGGTGAACACAATCCGGATTGGATGAGGAATCATTTGCCGCAATTAAAGGCTTGTTTCATGGTCAAGGATCCGCGAGCGCCTTTCTATGCGGGTTTTACATAAAGAAGGGGAGGGATCGACAAGTGCCCCGCCACAGGAAGAAGTCGTTGCCGTCACAAATGACGGTCGAACTTCTGCTGCCTCACTTTGACACCTTGCATAATCCCGAGTCAAGATCTGCTGTCACGGTTGTTCCATCAGCAAAAGTTGTGCGCTGTTTGCGATGGGACTTGTCCAGGAACTCGTGGTTTGTCATCTCCAACAGCCCCACTCGCTGATGGAGAGCGCAAGCATTTCGCATCCGCCCAAGTTCAGCCTTGTCTGGACTTAGTGAAAGATATGGGATTCCGGCATTGAGCAGGCAATGCGTATAGCCCGAATCATTATCAGGTATCCCCCATCCACCCTTTGTCACGGTAGACGTCCACGGCAGGATGATGGCATCATGGTAGACCAGGTTGAACAGTGGTATCGGTATCCCCATTGCAGGACCACTTCCTGGGTTCGGATCGAGCGCGTAAGGTCCATGGTGGACAAGGTCAAGATGCGGGACAGCGTAGTCGGCTGGTTCCTCGGAACTTGTAACACCAAGTAGCGCCCTTACGATGCCAAAGCACTTATTGCGATACTTCAGGCAATCAGCCCGAGAAACCGGATGCTCCGGGTTATAGCACTCATCTGGCGGCACGACCGCAAAAACGTCAAGATACGCTCCTCTGAGTTTGATATCGTGGTCAAGTAACGCTTGGTGGTTTCGCTTGACATAACCCGGCGCAAAACTAGAACAAAGAATAGACTGACGTCCTCCAAACCAAGTGCTTTCGAAGGGGCGGCTGTTCTTCTCGTCAATGATTGTATGCCTTTCCTGATAAGACGCGGCATCACAATAATAGTCCCTGTATTGGTCATGGATTGCAAAGATATAACCAAGCCTGTCACAAACATCGGCGAACCGCTTCATCCCATCCCATCCTCCCGCCTCAGGAGAAGGTGGCAGTATATCAGGGTGCAGGTTGTCGTAACCCCGGAAACCCCAACCATCAAGATGTACGTAGGCACGCTTCACGCCCGCTTTGGCGAGTCTGTCGAGTTCGTCCGACCTCGCGTCGAAAGTCACTAACTGGTGATTTTTTGAAAGGTCTGACTTATCATAATAAATTGAAGCTGGCTGAATGTGGCTTAGGATGCCGGTATGGATTATGGGCGCGCCAATCAGCTTGCCGACAACAGGGTTGCGGGCGATCTTTTCCTTCAGTGAGACAAATCTCCCAGTCTCAATAACATACTTTCTGTATCGTTTGGCGCAGGTGACATAGTTACCCTGGTCGAAAAATGCGATTCTGGCGCGTCGAGGATAGCTGAGTTTGCCTAGTGAATTTACCCATTTCACCTCCATCAACGTCGGTCCACCGGCCGGGTGGTCCATGTAACAGCCGGAATCCTCCGGGGTCTCGAGTATCACGACCGCCGCTGCTTTTCCCATCTCATGGCCCCACCACGGCATGTACAACCCTCGCCCATAGGTCATGGTATCGTAGAGAAAAACCTTTCGCGGCCACTTTGTGGGAAGAAGCATCCCCTGCATCGCGGGGATAACTGTCGCATCCACAGTACCCGGAGTAAAGGCCTTCGGCCAACATAGCTCTTTGATTCGCGCAATTCCCTCGGTGGGCGTTACATCAAAGACAAGCTCCTCGCTAGAGCCCTCAAGACAGACAAAGAGCTGTAAGGAGCAATCCAGCAACTTATCCTCGCTCTTAAAATCCCCCAGACTGATTTTCAACCCGGTCAACCGTCCGGTATCATAGCGGGAGACTTCAAAACGGCCAGCGGAGGTCAGGGCTACCCTGGCCCATTTACCATCCGATTCAATGGATAGATCACCGACCTGTGAAGGACGCAACCTCCACAGGTTATCACCCGACTTCACAGTCACTGCCATGTCGGACTCATTGAAAGTGATGGTTCGGTGGACGCCTTTTATAACCCACTCTTTATCACCATTTTGTCGGACGGATATAGTTTTGCCGGACAGGTAGTCCTCTGGTTTCAAAGACATCTCCCTGGTTAAGGCATGCTGTTGGCCAGTTAAAATAAAGGCAATTGCCAAGCCCGCATGAAAAGCTGTTACAGACATTTTGATCCCTTCGCACAGAGGGTTCTTACCGGGAAGCGTGGCAAGAAATGAATATTTGAAAAGAAGCAGGGACCTATTTCAGCGGCAGGTTCACCGGCAGATGCTGTTCGAAAGACATGTAAGCGCCAATAGCAACTTCAACAGCACGCAAACCGTCCTCACCGGTGGCCAGCGCTTCGGGCCAATCACCGTTGATCATTCCAATGAAGCCCTTAACAAGCTCTGTATCGATATTAGATCCCCAGGCGTCGTAACGAGTGCGCATAGTCTGATCACTATGAACTACAAACTTTTGGTTGAACATATCCATGGATGCCAACCCATCCGTGCCCACTACCTCCATGGTCACATCACCCCAATAAGGAAAACTTTTAGGGCGAGACCAGCTTGTATCCAAGGTGGCAAACAAGCCATTATCAAATTCCAAGGTTAAAGAGCCACAATCGTCGAAGTGTTGGTGGTGCATGGCGCTTGAAATTTCCGCATACACTTGTGTGACTTCATGGCCAGTAAGCCATCGCATAAGGTCTACTACATGCACCGTATGGTCTATAACGGCCCCGCCACCGCTCTTGTCAAACTCAACAAACCAACCGCCGGGGAATGATCCGCGGTTCGTACCTGCAATGGCAATAATCTCGCCCAGTTTACCTTCCGCAGCCGCGCTGCGCAGGCGTGTCATAGCCGGGCTAAACCGACAGGGAAACGCAGTTGCCAGGTTTACTCCAGCTTTTTTACATCCGTCGATCATTGCACCGGCATCGGCCATGGACACAGCAAGCGGTTTTTCGCACATTACATGTTTGCCGGCTCGCGCGGCTGCCAGAACCACATCTTTATGTTTCGCGTTTTCCGTGCATACAATAACACCTTGGATGTCCGAGGCAAGAAAACGTTCCAGGTCAGGCTCAAAGCTCGTATTGAACTGTCGGGCCATATTCCCGCCACGCTCAGGATCGTCATCCCAAACAGCTTCGATCTTTGCTTCAGGAAGTCCTATAATGCTGGAAGCGTAGCTTCCCGCGTGCATATGGGCGAAACTAGCCATTCCTATTTTTGTAACAGACATAATTTTAAACCTTTTAGCTTAGATGCACCGGCCGACCGGTCTTGATCGATTCAAGCGCTGCAAGTGCAATTTCCAATGCCGCGCGCCCATCCTGCAGGCTTATCATGGGGCTGGCACCCGTCTCGACGCATTCGAGAAAATGTTTTATCTGCACCATGTAAGGGTTTTCAGCAAGCGGGCTTTCCGGCATCTCCACCGCCGCCCGGTTGCCGTCACCCTCCGTAAGCGCAAATCGGAGTGACGAAGCATCTTTACTTCGGAAATCGATGAGACCACCGTCACCGGCCACCTCGAACTTCGTTTCAAAGCCCGTCGGACGCATCCATGTGCTTTCTACATGGGCTATCGCTCCGTTTTTAAACCTGATTGTTATCAGCGCGTAGTCTTTTGTCCCGTGATCTGCTTTTGCCAGTCCTTTCGCAAACACTCGCTCCGCTGGGCCAAGACACCAAAGAAGCCAATCGAAATCATGCACTGTGAGGTCCATCACGCAGCCGCCACTTTGTCTGAAATCGGTGTACCAAGAGTCTGTAAACCTGGGGAAGCCACCACCTCGGGATGTCCTTACAACTGCGGGAGTACCTATCGCACCTGAGTCGATTACTTGTTTGGCCTGAGCATACTCAGGGAAGAAACGCAGCACATGTGCCACCATAATAGTAGTTTCAGCTTTCTTGGCGCTGGCGATTATGGCATCACATTGCTCCAGCGTGCGTGCCATTGGTTTCTCGAGCAATACATGTTTACCCGCTTCCAGCGCCTGTACCGCGTAATCCGTATGGACTGGTGTAGGTGCACAGATGTCCACGATGCTGATGTCCACAGCCTTGAGCGCAGCGTCAAGCGTTGCAAAGGCCTGGGCATCCGCTCCAGCAAGTTCGGATGCCGCCGCAGGGTCGGTATCGACAATTGCGGCAAGTTTGACTTCGTCCAAAGAACGATAACAGGAAGCATGCGTCTTGCCTATGTTTCCCGCTCCAACCAAAGCAACATTCTTCATTGGCTAATGCCTTTCCAAGACCAACAATATGAAAAGCGGTCCCCAGAGCGCACAAAAACACCACCGGGGGCCGCAAGAGGATGTCTTAAAAATTCGGCTCTCTCGGCGAGTTACGCCAGGATCAGGTAGGGTTGCTCCAACAGTTCCTTTACACGCACTACATATCTCGACGCCGGAACGCCATCCATCACCCGATGATCGAAAGTTAGGCACAGGTTCATCATGGGGCGTATTTTTACCTGCTTATCAATAACCACGGTTTGTTCTTTTATAGCGCAAACGGCAAGGATGGCCGACTGGGGAGGATTGATGATGGCGTTGAAATTCTCAATGCCATACGCTCCAAGATTTGTTATGGTGAATGTACCACCCGTGAATTCGTTTGGGGTCAACTTGTTGGCGCGCGCACGTTCGGCAAGGTCGCGAATTTCCGCGCTAATCGTCCACAGCGGTTTCAGATTTGCGTCTTTTACGGATGGAGCTACCAGCCCATCGTCTACAGCAACTGCTACACTAATATTCACGTTATCGTGAATGCGAATCTGATTCGCTTCCAGCGAGGAGTTTATAATCGGAAAGTCTTCAATAGCGCGGGCGGCGGCCTTTACAATAATATCCGTATAGCCAAGCTTCACTCCATAGCGTTGTTCGTAAAGAGGTTTAACTTGTTCCCGCAGGCGTCCGGCTTCAGTCATATCCACACTTACCGTCAGCGTGACAGGGATCACGGAACGCGCACTTTTTTCCAGATTGTCTGCAATGGCTTTTCGGAGTCCGGTGAACGGGATAATTTTACCAAGCCCCACTTTCGGCCCATATATGGGTGACGGCGTTACCTGAGCAGATTCAATGTCATCCATACGGACCTTGCCACCAGGTCCGGAACCGGCAACACCGGTTAAATCAATACCCCGATCGGCAGCCGCCTTTTGGGCCAGCGGGGTTGCAGGCGGTGTCACAGGGGGTTGGCCGATTGCCTGAGCCGCTGAAGCAATTAATCCGAGTACATCTTTCTCGATGATCCGGCCACCCGGCCCAGAGCCTTTACCCGTCATCAGACTGAGATCGATCCCGTTCTCTTCAGCAAGTTTGCGAGCCCGGGGGCTGGCCGTTATGCGTCCTGAGCCAACCGGCGGCTTCGCATCCGTTACGCCGCTTGAAGCTGGGGAATCAGCAGGGGGAGGAGGAGAAGCTGAAGCCGCTGTGGGTGATGCCTGGCCTTCCGACACCAAAAGCGCGCTGATGTCTTCGCCAGGTTTCCCTATGATGGCAATAAGGCCCTTTACCGGAACGGTCTCATCAGGTTGGGCCACTATCTTCAGAAGTGTGCCCGATTCCGGAGACTCAACCTCCATGTTAGCCTTATCCGTCATGACCTCCAGCAGCGGCTCTTCCTTCTGGATTGCCTCACCTTCATTCTTGAACCACTTGACAATGGTGCCCTCTTCCATGGTCTGCCCAAGGAGTGGTAGTGTCACTTTCGTTGCCATACAAAACCTCCAGCGTTCTTATAGCGCGAATCCGGCAATGGTGCGCCAAGATAGCATATTGTAACCGTTTCCTAGTGTTGTGTGCAGTGGTCAACAGTATTGCGCTCCGTGACATAGACGAACAACTGTATGGAGGAAAATTTTCAAGGTATCGTGAAGACGAAAACATTATGAACAAATATACTCGGCGGGACCTGTTGAGAGACGCTTTAGTGGTGGGTATATGCGCAGGCATTTCCGGTGCTTTACCATCACCATTACTTGGGGCGGGAGAAGGCAAGTACAATGTACTTTTCATTGCGGTGGATGATCTGCGCCCAACGCTTGGATGCTACGGCGCGCCGATCATTAAGACCCCAAATATAGATGCGCTGGCGAAGCGTGGGACAGTATTCAACAACGCATATTGCCAGCAGGCGCTTTGCAGCCCATCGAGATCGTCCCTGCTTACCGGCAGGAGGCCGGATACAACTAAAATTTATAATCTCACAACCCATTTTCGCAAGTTCCTACCGGACGTTGTGACGCTTCCTCAGTTCTTTATGCAGCATGGGTATCACACGTTGGGACTAAGCAAGATCTATCACCCAGGTTTGGACGACCCACAATCGTGGTCGGTCCCGCATTGGAGCCCCAAGGGACCGATCTATCTGAAGCCTGAAAGCCTGGCAGCGAGAAAGAAACGAGAACAAGAGCTTAAGGCGGCAGGTTTGGACTCCAAGGAGCGAATTGTCGAAAGGGATCCCAAGACCGGAATGCCTTTGAAAATCGCGCGCCCAGCCACTAAGCTGAAAGGGCCGTCGTGGGAAGACCCGGACGTGCCGGACAACGCGTTTCCTGACGGGATGACAGCGGATAAGGCAATACAGGTTTTACGCGATTGTAAAGACAAGAAGTTCTTCCTGGCGGTCGGCTTTCATAAACCGCACCTGCCGTTCGTAGCGCCCAAAAAATACTACGATATGTATTCACCGAATGAGATTAAGCTGGCAGCTAACCCATTTCCACCAAAGGATTGTCCAGAAATTGCTCTCACCAACTATGCGGAACTCCGCGCATATACAGACATTCCGTCCGTCGGCCCTCTGGACAAGAAAAAGGCGCGAGACCTTATTCACGGCTATTATGCGGCCACCAGTTACACGGATGCTCAGATTGGACGCATTATCAATGAATTGACCAGGCTTGGGCTAAGGGAAAAAACGATAATTGTGCTGTGGGGCGATCATGGATGGCATCTAGGAGAACAAGGGCTATGGTGCAAGCACACCGACTTTGAAGTGGCGACGCGCGCCCCACTGATCTTCAGTGTGCCCGGCCAGAAAACCGGTGCAAAAACCAACGCCCTCGTGGAATTTGTGGATATCTATCCTACGCTTTGTGATGTTGCGGGGCTGCCTAAGCCAGAAGGTGTGGAGGGTATAAGCCTTGTTCCCGTGTTGGAAAGGCCGGATCGCCCATGGAAGAAGGCAGCGTTCAGCCAACACCCCCACGGCAAGGCGATGGGTTACACGATGAGGACAGACCGATATAGATACACCGAATGGATCGAACCAGGGAAGGCTCCGGTGGGTGTCGAGCTGTACGACTACAAGACAGACCCAGAGGGCAATGTGAACATCGCAGTCAAACCGGAGAACAAGAAACTTGTAGACAGCCTCAGTAAAAAGCTGCACAGCGGCTGGAAGGCTGCAATCCCGGAAAGGAAATAAGATATGTCCGGAAACAGCGGGTTGGTCACACGGCGCGAGTTTTTGGTGGGAGCCGGCGCCTTTGCGCTGGAGACGATTGCCGCCCGTGAGGTTCCGGGTTTTGCATCAGAGTCGAGGAAAAAGCCAAACCTGGTCTTCATCTTTGCTGACCAGCTTCGTTCACAGGCTCTCGGCTGTTACGGCGATAAACAGGCTCGCACCCCGAACATCGACAAACTTGCCGCGCAAGGCGCGCGGTTTACCAATGCCATAAGCACTTGGCCTGTCTGCTCACCTTTTCGTGGCATGCTGCTTACGGGTCGTTACCCGATGTCGAATGGAGTTGTTGAGAACAATTATCCCCTCTTGCCGGGGCAGAACACTATTGCATCGGTGCTTAAGGCGCATGGTTACGAGACAGGTTACATCGGCAAGTGGCACCTGAATGGCGGCATGAAAGACGTCCCCAAGAACCGACGCCAGGGTTTCGACTATTGGATGCCTCCGCAGGGGGGCATACTGACAAGCGTTAGAGGCGGCACAGAGCAGACGTGGCGTCCAGATGTTCAAACAGGGTATGCGGTGGATTATATCAAGGCACACAAAGGTAAACCTTTCTGCCTGTTTATGTCCTGGAATCCGCCACATGACCCTTATATCGCTCCTGACAAATTCATGCAGATGTTCCCAATATCGAAAATGCGGCTGAGGCCGAATACGGCAGAGTCTGCTATCGTCCGGAGGGAATTGAAGAGGCATCCAGTACCCCCAGATTCAGACATTGGGAAAAAGCGTTCGGCCTGGCGGAAGCGTCTTGATTCAGATGACGGCATTCGGGCAATAATGTCCGGTTATTATGCCGCCACGGCAGGGCTAGATGTGTGTATCGGCCGCATTATGAACACGCTGGAGCAGGCGGGTATTGCCGAAGATACCATACTCGTCTTTTCATCCGACCATGGTGATATGCTGGGTTCGCACCGCATGTGCCTGAAGCAGGAACCCTTTGAGGAATCAATTTCTATCCCGTTCATCGTAAGGTATCCGCGTGTTGTTCAGCGGGGTACTGTAACCGATGCCTTGTTGTCCCCGGTGGACATCATGCCCACACTGTTGGGGCTCGCGGGTGCTGCTTGCCCCGATTCTGTTGAGGGCATTAACCTTGCCCAGGCCGCAACGGGTAAGCGTTCAGATCAGCAAGATGCCTTGTTGATTATGAAGATGATGCCCGGTGGCAACCCCTGGGCCATCAACGCGGCGACCGAGTGGCGGGGAGTTCGCACTAAATCCCACACTTATGCGCGGCTCGCAAATGGGGGGCCATGGCTGCTTTTTGACAATAAAAGCGATCCATACCAGATGAAGAATCTTGTGGACGACCCCGCGCATAAAAAGCTCCGAGACAAGATGGAAACAACAATGCAGTCACTCTTAAAGAAAGCCCACGATCCATTCGACGCTGAAATAATCAGACGGCGGATAATGAACAGGAGCAAGGTTCCCGCCCAGCACTCATCCGAGGAAGGCTGAGGCCCCACTAACGTATTGGTATGCCGCGGGTATATATCCATGATGTTTACAAGGTTATAAAGTCCGCCCGCGTAAACCGACGATATGGTATACTAAAAAAAGCACATACTCCGGGCTCGATACCATAAATGCACGCTCGGTCCAAAGAAAGAGTAGCACGCGCGGTGAAAAACATCTGGCTGGCTTTTTTTGTTTTCGTCTTAACGGTGGGACTGACTGTTCTTCCGTCTTACTCTACTACAATTCCCGACATCATAAACCTGGTCAGCGAAACCCAATTTCGCACGTATCAGAATTCCATTGAGGATTGCGGGTTGGGCCTGTATGGCGGATCTGCCTACAACAATGGGTCGCGCAGTCGCAAGTGGCATGAGCCGCCCCCCCCAAACAAAGGTAATCAAGAAGTACAGCTTTATATGGGGGACAAACTGCGTCTTAACCCCCGAATGGTTGTTACCGTGCCGTCCGGAGTGAAGCAGAATGTGCTTGCGGAACTCCCTGGGTACGATCCTGTTCGAAAAGACGATATCTATATAATATCGGGACATATAGATACCACGGGTGACACCAATCGGCCCGGTGGTGACGATAACTCAGGCGGCTCGGCGGGGGTTTTGGAAGCCGCTCGGGTTATGAGTCAGTTTAAGTACAAAGCCACCATCCAGTTTATTGGTTTTAACGGGGAAGAGGGGGGGCATTATGGGAGTGTTGATTATGTCAACAACCTGACCCCTAGCCAGAAAAGCCGCATAAAGGGTGTGATCAACATGGATATGATCCTCCACCCTCGCAATGACGGCGTTCCTTCCTCGCCGCTGGATGTGAACCTTTGGTGTATTGGCACTACTCAGCCACTTCAGATTGCCTGGATGAATACATTCAGAGCAGCCGCAAGCACGTATGTCCCTCAGCTTCTTGTATACTCCACCCCCGATGAGCGAGGTTCCAGCGACCATCAGTCGTTCGGTCAGTCTTCACCGGCAATGCCGGCATTTACGCTCATAGAGTTTGATGTGAATGCCTGGTTGAACCAGGGTGCGAATGCGGAGTACCACACGTCAAGAGACTATAGAAATTATGAGCCCAATGGGGCCGGCAATGGTTACCTCAAAGACTTGCACTGGAACTACACGTTTGCAACCAATGTCGTAAAGGCCACCGTGGCCACAATTGCCCAGGAGGCTGAAATTGTTGGACCAGTTTATGGTGTACAGGTAACCAATATTACCGCAAATAGCGCTACCATCACATGGAAGTCGCTTGATCCCGGAACGTCGCAAGTGGATTATGGGTTTACTACATCCTATGGAAGTTCTACTCCACAAGACCCAGCGATGGTGACAGAACACAGCGTTACTATTACCGGCCTGATTAGTGGTGGTGTTTATCATTTTCGTGCTGTATCGGTTATAGGAGGTGTCGCTCAGTACTCCGATGACATGACGTTCCAAACGCTGAAAATACCGGTCATCTCGAACGTCACCGCCACCAGCGTTACCGGAAGCTCTGCCATTATAACCTGGGATACTGATGTAGCGGCAGACAGCAAGGTGGATTACGATTATTCTGTTACGTATGGACTTACAACGGGAGTCTACGCAGCTCCTGTTACATCGCATTCCATGCTGTTGAGCGGACTGGTTCCGGCCACGGTATATCATTTCCGCGTAGCATCGACAAACGTTGTAGGAACAGCCGTCTCAGGGGATTACACGTTCACCACAACTGCGAACCCGGCCGACGTTATTATCGACAATACCGATCCAGGTTTCCAAGTCACCCTTGGCCAGTGGACGGTCGGATCACTTACGGGCATCCCCAAGTGGGGGGCGAACTATTTATACGTCGCGGGAACGGGCAACAGCGCGGAATCATCCGCAACAGCAAAATGTACCTGGACGCCAAATTTGACGCTACCCGGACTTTATGATGTATATGCGTTTTATCAGAAGGGAACCAACCGGACGACATCTGCCACATATAATGTTACTTCTGCCGGCGGGACTTTCAGCAGCTCCCAAAACCAGAATGCAACTGGGCCAGCGGGCGACTTTTATCGCATAGGTCAAAACCTGACGTTTGCAGCCGGAACAGGCGGGTTTGTTCAATTAGCCAACAATACACCAGATTCCCTGCTTGTGAGCGCCGATGCGGTGAAGTTTTCCTGGGTAGGCCAGATTACGGACAATACGCTTCCTTCCACACCACTGGGATTGATAGCCAGTGTTCAATCCACAACTCAGATCAACCTGGCTTGGAATGCATCGACAGATAATCTTGTAGTTGTTGGCTACAGAATATATGCGCCGTCATTAAAGGCAATTACGGCAGCCACATCATATCTTGATACGGGCCTTCAGCCGAACACCACGTACAATTATCAGGTTTCGGCTTATGACCTTGCCTTCAACGAGTCAATAAAGTCGGCTGTTGTGCCCGCTACCACCAAATCTGTCCCACCGTCTTCATCCACGGTGTCAGCCAATAAGGTCACTGGATCCTGGCTGGCTGATCCAAATGTGTCCTTTACAGCAATTGGCGGGTTCGGACCAGGCAAAATATCCGCGTATGAGTATGCGTGGGGGACATCATCCACCCACACTTTTACAGGCGATGAACCACATTGGAGCGCATCGTCTCTTAACCTGACTGTCCCCACCGGCGCGGCAGGCTACTATTTGCATGTGCGTGGATTGAATGCAGCGGGTGACCCGAACGGAACATATTCGATAGGGCCGTTTAAGTATGACGGCACGGCTCCAACGGGGGTTGGGGTGACTACCGACCGCAGGTATCTAAGCGCCGGTGAGTCATTTATAGCCACCTGGACAGGCAGTGATCCGGAGTCTGGGCTTGCCAACTACCAGTATCGCGTACGTGACGGCGATGGTGGTACGTTGGTTAACTGGCAGGCCACCACAGCAACGAGCGCGGTAGTCTCAGGCGGCCAGGTGGGTAAGGCATATTATGTTGATGTAAAAGCTTCCAACCAGGCAGGATCATCCTCCGCTGTTGTTAGCTCGCCTGTCGTGAAGTATGTGCCCATTGCCGCCACTGTCGGGCTGCTAAAGACGCTGCCAGAGAGCTCAGACCGGATGTTAAAGCCTGTCGTGTTGACGGCGAACTTCGGCACCCACGTCTATGTGCAAGACGGAAAGTATAACGGCATCCGCGTTGACGCCGCCGCGGCTCTGCCTGTAGGTTCAGTGGTTTACGCAGCAGGCAGCCTCGTAAGCGTAGGCGGTGAACTCATGCTTACCGATGGCGAAGTTCGTACGGTTGCGGGGACACTTTCAGTGGCCCCGGTAACCGTCGGTGTGGACGGACTAGGCGGTGTGGATGCGTCCCCGCAAGCTCTGGGCGTCACTTATGGGCAGGGGCCGAACAACATCGGGTTGCTTGTGAGCTTCGTGGGTGTTGTTACCCGCAGTCAGGCAGGCGATACTTACTTTTACGTTAAGGATGCTACAGGCTGGACAGATTCCTCTGGTTTGGGAGTGAAGATTATCTCGGGGGTGTGGAGTAAACCCGTTGAGGGTGAGTTGATTAAGGTAACCGGAATTAGTGCCTTCGAGGTCGATGGTGGCAACAGGGTACCGGTGTTGAAGATGAACAAGGACATCGGCTTTACGGTGTTGGCTCCGTAAAACCCGAGCAATCCCAAAGGAAGAAACGGGCATACCGAGGGCACAGGCGTAGAGACTCAACGCTTGTGCCCTTTTGATTTGTGCGACAAAGAAGCAACCTGATCTTAAAACCCGGCATACTTCACAGTTTCGGTGAAAGCTCAACATTTGCTAACATGAACTTGCTTACATGTGGCCGGCACTCGCAACCGCACGGCTACAAACACAGCCTTATGCGCCGTACAATGGCTACCCAACGGCGCAGTTGACCTACAAACAAACCGCATAAAAGATTACCACCAGGCTGCTAACTCGATAACACTTACATTCTCTCAAGGGTATGTCCGCGGGTTTCCCAGTTCCAACGAGAACAACAGGCAGGTTTCATGCCCAGCTTTCCAGCGAAGCAAAGGTGTGTCGCAAGTTAGTTGCATACAAGCAAAAGGAGACAATCGTGAAGACAATTATTCGGGCTTTTCTGATGTTCGTCGCCCTACTCATAACCCTTGGGTCCGCACGCGCGGCAACCTTTACATTTACTCCCACCCCCAACGATCTTTGGGACCTAGACCATTATAAATACTACAAATGGGGAATCAATTGGAGTATTCCCACTGGTCAAGTCATTACGGAGGCAACACTTAAATTTGACAGCATAAACAACTGGAAGTATGAGCCTAACGCTAATTTCCTATATATGCATTTGCTGGACACCGTGCCTGTAGGGTCAAAGCGATTCACAGACAATCAGGGGGGCGGTGATAATTTTAGTGGTCAGGGTAAGCTGATCGGGGTTTACACCGATAACAGCACAGCGGTTGAAGACATCAGCTATAATTTCAGCTCATTGGGTCTTTTGCCAAGTCTTACGGCTTATGCCGCAGATGGGAATTTCGGTTTTGGTTTCGATCCGGACTGCCATTACTTTAACTGCGGTATCACCTTCATAATTACCACCATCAAGTCTGACGAAGGGAACGTTCCCGAGCCATCCGGACTTGCAGCCCTTTTATCTGGTGCAGGCGGTCTTGCCGGTTTGTTCTCTCGCAAACGTCGCAGTATTTAATATTTTCTCACTCCATACAAGCCACGCTCCTCCCGCCAGGCGTCGAATTCAACGCCTGGCATTTTTTTGGCAGGTTATAAAAGCAGGAAATCTCCCCCTGACAGGTTAAGCAAAAGTAGTCTTGGTGAGAGGGGGAAAGCAGTTGATGACACCGCTGTATTGGCTTGCCGCCATAGTTGTGGTTGTATTGTTGTGGGGTGTTTGGGTCTACAATAAATTAGTTTCTTTACGCGTTCGCGCATCAAACGCTTGGGCGGACATTGATGTGCAGCTTAAGCGCCGGCACGACCTGGTACCCAATCTTATCACCACCGTTCAGGGCTATGCATCCCATGAAAAAGCTATCTTGGAGGATGTTGCCCGACTGCGATCGGAAGCTATCAACTCCTCGGGCCCAGCGAACAGCGATAAACCGGAGGCAAACCTGTCATCTGCAATAA
>WBZO01003705.1_pt1 | contig 17413 bp, 17 predicted proteins | sample 5204261 | NCBI WGS metagenome assembly WBZO01 (sample SAMN12412400, study PRJNA552823) | activated sludge metagenome | isolation source: activated sludge from anammox sidestream of wastewater treatment plant... | place: USA: North Carolina | collected 2017-09
CGGAGCGCGCGCCGGTGAGCGCGCCGCTCACCACGAGTTCCGCAGCTCGCGCAGCCTGAGGAACACGGTGCGCGGGTCGGGGTGCTCGGGGAGGTCGGGGAAGGCCGCACGCAGCCGGCGGATCACCGCGGGGCTCGTCAGCCGGAAGAAGGTGTTGACCTCGCGCTCGACCGCGAGGGTCGACACGTAGGCGTGGTCCGGATCCTGCCCCTGGAGCCGCGCGAGCAGCGCGGCGGCCGCGCGGTTGTCCGGTTCGCGGTCGAGCGTGAAGCGCAGGTTGTTCTCGCTGTAGTCGTGCCCGGGATAGACGAGCGTGGCGTCGGGCAGCCGCGCGAGCTGGCCGGCGAAGGTCTCGTACAGCTGCGCCGGGTGGCCGCCGTTGTGGCAGTTGCCCGCGCCGGCGTTGAACAGCGTGTCGCCGCAGAAGAGCGCCGGCGCGTCGGCGTGCGCGAGCAGGCACACGTGGCTCATCGTGTGGCCCGGCGTGTCGAGCACCTCCAGCTCGACCGTCCGGCCGACCTTCACCACGTCGCCCGCCCCCAGCCCGCGCGCCATGCCGGGGATCGCGTCCCCCGCGTTCCGGTGCGCGAGGATGCGGGCGCCGGTGCGCGCGACCACGGCGTCGTTCCCGCCGGTGTGATCGCGGTGCTCGTGCGTGTTCAGGATCTGCGTGATGGTCCAGCCCGCGTCGCGCGCGGCCCGCAGGCACTTCTCGTGGTCGAGCGGGTCGATCGCGAGCGCCTCGCCGGTCTCGGCGCAGGCGATCAGGTAGTTGAAGTTGCGGTACGCGTTGGCGGTCCAGATCTGGCGCACGATCACTGCGGCATTCCTCGCTGCGGGGTTGCGCGCATGATAACGCCGCGCCGCGCGCCGCAATGGGGCGCCGCGGCGCGTTGCGCTACCATCGATCGCGCTCACCCCCGTTCCCGCGATGCCGACCGCCCCTGCCGCCTCCGGTCACCGCCTGCTCGCCGCCGACCTCGGCGGCACCAAGACCGACCTCGGCGTGTACACGCTCGACGGCGGCGCGCGCGCGCCGCTCGCGACCGGGCGTCTGGCGAGCGGGGACTACCAGGGGTTCGAGCCCCTCGCGCGCGCGTTCCTCGCGGCGCACGGCCTCGCCGTGGACTGCGCGAGCATCGCGGTCGCCGGACCGGTGGTCGAGGGACGGGCGCGGCTCACCAACCTGCCGTGGGCGCTCGACGAGCGCGCGCTCGCGCGCGCGCTCGGCATGCGGTCGGCCTGGCTGCTGAACGATCTCGCGGCGACCGCGACCGCGGTGCCGCACCTCCGGCCGGACGAAATCGTCACGCTGCACGCGGGCGCGCCCGTCGCGGGCGGCGCGATCGCGGTCATCGCGCCCGGAACCGGTCTGGGCGAGGCGTTTCTCACCTGGGACGGGGCGCGCCATCGGGCGCACGCCTCGGAAGGCGGGCACGCCGCCTTTGCGCCGGCCTCGCGGGAGGAGGCCTCACTATATACATACATGCAGGAGCGGCTTGGTCCGGTCAGCTACGAGCGGGTGTGCTCCGGGCTCGGCCTCCCGCACCTGTACGCCTTCCATCGCGACCGCGGCGGGGCGGAATCGCCGGCGCTCGCCGCGCGCCTCGCGGCGGCGCCGGAGCAGGCGCGCGCGCACCTGATCGTCGATGCGGCGCTCGACGCCGCGGCGCCCGATCCGCTCTGCGTCGCCGCGCTCGGGTCGTTCGTCGCGATTCTCGGCACCGCGGCTTCGACCCTGATGCTGACGACGCTGAGCACCGGCGGCGTCTACATCGCGGGCGGCATCGCCGCGCGCATCGTGCGCCGGCTGCAGGAGGGTGATTTCATCGCGCGGCTGCAGGACCGGGGCCGGATGCACCCGGTCGTCGCGCGCATGCCGGTCCACGTGGTCGTCGCGCCGCAGGCCGCGCTGCTCGGCGCCGCGAGCCACGGGCTGGAGCGGATGCGGGCGGGCGCGCAGTAGCGTGCGCTACAATCGCCCGATACGATGCCAACGCTGCACGCAGCAACGCCATCGGGCGTCGCCCGGACCTGACCCCGCCGTAGCATGCGCATCCTGCTCTCCAACGACGACGGCTACTTCGCGCCCGGACTCGCGCACCTCGCCGACGCGCTCGACGATCTCGGCGAGGTGGTCGTGGTCGCGCCCGAGCGCGACCGCAGCGCCGCCTCCAACTCGCTCACGCTCGACCGCCCGCTCGCGGTGCGGCGCTCCGCGAACGGGTTCCTGTTCGTCAACGGCACCCCGACCGACTGCGTGCACCTGGCGGTGACCGGGCTCCTCGAGCAGCTGCCCGACCTCATCGTGTCCGGCATCAACCTGGGCGCGAACATGGGCGACGACACGATCTACTCCGGCACGGTCGCGGCGGCGACCGAGGGGTTCCAGCTCGGCATCCCGGCGCTCGCGGTGTCGCTCACCAGCAAGGCCGGGCGCAACTTCGCCACCGCGGCGCGCATCGCGCGCGACCTCGTGCGCCAGTTCCAGGCGCGGCCGATCGACCAACCGGTCCTGCTGAACGTGAACGTGCCCGACGTCCCGTTCGAGGCGCTGGCCGGGACCGAGGTCACGCGCCTCGGCCGGCGGCACAAGGCCGAGGGCATCGTGAAGGCCGAGAACCCGCGCGGCGAGCTGATGTACTGGATCGGCGCCGCCGGCGCCGCGCAGGACGCGGGCCCGGGAACCGACTTCCACGCGGTCGCGTCCAACCGCGTGTCGGTCACGCCGCTCCAGGTCGACCTCACGCATTCGCCCCAGATCGCGCGCGTCAGGGAGTGGCTCGGGTGAGCGACCGGCAATGAACGCGCGTGCCGCGCCGCCGGGCATCGGCATGACCTCGCAGCGCACCCGCGAGCGCATGGTCGCGCGCCTGCGCGCCGGCGGCATCGCCGACGAGGCGGTGCTGGCGGCGATGGCGTCGGTGCCGCGGCACGCGTTCGTGGACGCCGCGCTCGCGAGCCGCGCCTACGAGGACACCGCGCTGCCGATCGGGTTCGAGCAGACGATCTCGCGCCCTTACGTCGTCGCGCGCATGCTGGCGGCGGCGCGCGCCGGCCGCGCGCTCGGGCGCGCGCTCGAGGTCGGCACCGGCTGCGGCTACCAGGCCGCGGTGCTCGCGCGCCTCGCCGCGGAGGCGTTCTCGATCGAGCGCATCGGCGCGCTCGCGGAGAAGGCGCGCGCGAACCTGCGCCCGCTGCGGATTGCGAACCTGCGCCTCGTGCACGGCGACGGGTTCCGCGGGCTGCCGGAGGCCGCGCCGTTCGACGCGATCGTGGTGGCGGCGGCGCCGCGGGAGGTGCCGCGGGCGCTGCTCGAGCAGCTCGCGCCCGGCGGCCGGCTGGCGATCCCGGTCGGCGACGAGGAGCAGGAGCTGCGCGTCTTCGAGCGCTCGGCGCGCGGCTTCAGCGAGCACCGGCTCGACCCGGTGCGGTTCGTGCCGATGCGGGTGGGAAAGGGCTGACGATGGGCGGCAGCGGGAGAGCGACGTGAAGCGGACCGGCGTGCGCTGGCTCGCGGTCGGCTGCGCGCTCCTGCTCGCGGCGGGCTGCGCGTCGCGGCGTCCGGCACCGGTGGTCGAGCGCCCGCCTGCGCCGGTCGCGAAGCCCGCTGCGTCCGCACCCCCGGCCGCGCCCCAGCCGCAGACGTACGTCGTCAAGCGCGGCGACACGCTGTACAGCATCGCGCTCGACCAGGGCGTGGACTGGCACGACCTCGCGGCGTGGAACCAGCTCGCCGATCCGACGCGCCTGAGCGTCGGGCAGGCCCTCGTCGTGCGGCCGCCGGCGCCGGTCGCCGCGCCGATCGCCGACGGACCGGTCGTGGTGAGCCCGGTCGCGCCCTCGCAGCCGATCGCGAGCCGGCCGATCGGGAGCGAAGCGCCGGGGCCGGCCGCGCCGGCGGGTCCGGCCGCGGCCGCGGTGCCCGCGGCGGCGGCCGCGACGGGCATGCTGAAGACCGAGCCGAAGGGCGTGCGCCTGCCGTATTCGGACGAGAACCTCGCGGCCCTGCAGCGGGCGGAGACGCCCGCCGCGGCGCCGAGCGCGCCGCCGCCCGCCGCCGCGCCGCCCGCGCCGAAGCCGGAGCCGCCGCCGGTCGCGCGGGTCGAGCCCGCGCCGGCGCCCGCGCCGAAGCCGGAACCCGACGGCGGGGAGGACCGCGTGGACTGGAGCTGGCCGGCCCAGGGCCGGGTCATCGCCGGATTCAACGGCGCCGGCAACAAGGGCGTGGACATCGGCGGACGCGTCGGCGACCCGGTCCACGCCTCCGCCGGCGGGAAGGTCGTCTACAGCGGCGAAGGCATCCCGGCGTACGGCAAGCTCGTGATCATCCGCCACAACGGCACCTACCTCTCGGCCTATGCCCACAACAGCCAGATCCTGGTGAAGGAGGGGCAGAGCGTCGCGAAAGGGCAGAAGATCGCCGAGCTGGGCGCGACGGGGAGCGAGACCGCGAAGCTGCATTTCGAGATCCGGCGGCTCGGCAAGCCGGTCGACCCGCTGCAGTACCTGCCGAGCCGCCCGAACTGACGCGACGCGCGTCGGGCGGTCGAGGGCGCGCTACTCCGGCGCGTCGTCCGCCGCGAGCCGCGCGAGCGCCGCGCCGGTGACGCGGAAGAGCCGCCACTCGGCCATCTCCACCGCGCCGAGCGACTTGTAGAAGCCGATCGCCGGCGCGTTCCAGTCGAGCGCCATCCACTCGAAGCGGCCGCAGCCGCGCGCGTGCGCGATGCGCGCCACGTGGCGCAGCAGCGCGCGGCCGTACCCGCGCCCGCGGTGCGCCGGCCGCACGAACAGGTCCTCGAGGTACAGCCCGCGCCGCCCGAGGAAGGTGGAGAAGTTGTGGAAGAACACCGCGAAGCCGACCGGCTCGCCGCGGGCGAACGCCACGACCGCCTCGGCCTTCGCGTCGGGCGCGAACAGCTCGCGCTCCAGCGTCGCCGCGTCGGCCACGACCAGGTGCAGGAGGCGCTCGTACTCGGCGAGGCCGCGGATGAGGTCGAGGAGGACGGGCACGTCCGCGCGCGCGGCCGCGCGGATCGACAGCGGTTCCGGGGCGCTCACCGGGCGTCAGCGCGCATCGCGCGCCACCTTGATCTCGTCGGCGAGGTCGTTGACCGCGGCGGCGTAGAAGCTCGAGCGGTTGTAGCGCGTGAGCGCGTAGAAGTTCTGCAGCCCGACGAGATGGACCGGCGGTGCGTCGGGCGACTCCAGCTCGATCAGCACGCAGGGCGCGTCCGGTGCGACCGGGGCCGCGAACTCGACGCCGGCTTCGCGCAGCACCTCCGGGCGGTGGATCGGCACCACCTCGCCGTTCACGAGCGCGCGGTGGCCGTCGCCCTGCACGCTCGCGGCGATCGCGACCGGCGCGCCCGCCACCCAGCCGTGCGCGGCGAGGAAGTTCGCGACGCTCCCGATCGCGTCCGCCCGGCTCGCGCGCAGGTCGCGGCGGCCGTCGCCGTCGTAGTCCACGCCGAAGCGGCGGATGCTGCCGGGCATGAACTGCGGGATGCCGATCGCGCCGGCGTAGGAACCCCGGAGCGCGGCCGCGTCCACGCCGGACTCGCGCGCGTAGAGCAGATACTGCTCGAGCTCCGAGCGGAAGTACTCGGCGCGCCGCGGCTGGTCGAAGGCGAGCGTGGCGAGCGCGTCGAGCACGCGGAAGGTGCCGGTGTTGCGGCCGTACTCGGTCTCCACGCCGATGATCGCCACCACGATCTCGGGTGGAACCCCGAACTCGCGCGCGGCGCGCGCGAGCGTGTCCGCGTTCGCGCGCCAGAACGCCACCCCCGCCTCGATGCGCCGCGCGTTCACGAAGTTGGCGCGGTAGGCGCGCCAGGAGCGCGTGCCCGCCGGCGCCGGCGCGATCAGGGTGAGGACGGAATCCTGCGTCCGCACCGTCGCGAAGAGCCGTTCGAGCGCGCGCTCGGCGAACCCGTGCTGCGCGGCCATCTCGCCGATGAACTGCCGCACCTCCGTGCGGTCGGCGTAGCGCTGCGCCGCGGCGGCCGGGGCGCCGAACGCGAGCGCCGCCGCGAGCGCGGCGGGCAGGGCGCGCCTCAAACGCGCAGCTCCCGCACGCGCTGGCGCAGCAGGCCGACCAGCGACGGATCCGGGTCGCGCCCGTACCGGACGCGCACGTACAGCTCGCCGATCTCGCTCACGTCGGCGGAGACGTGCGGCTGCTCGGCCGCGGCGCGCTGCGCGAACGCACGCGGGCCCTCGGCGGCGCGCCGGGCGGTGCCGCGGCGCGCGAGCTTGCGGCAGAACCGCCGCCACGCCCCGCTCACCGGGTCCTCCCCGTGCGCCCGGCGCAGCAGCCACAGCGAGAGGACGGCCACCACCAGGCCGACGATCCAGAAGAGCGCCAGCGCGAGCTTCTCCCACGACGGCGAGGGCATGCCGAGCCGCGACAGCAGCTCGCGCTGGCGCTCGACGTTGTACCCGACCACCCACTGGTTCCAGTAGTTCGCCAGCGCCTCCCAGTTGTAGCGCAGCGACCGCAGCCACGAGAGGTCGGCGCGCCCGAGCAGCGGCAGCGGGTCGGTGCGCGGCACCGCCGCGGCGAGCCCCGACTCGACGCGCACCGGCACCGCGGCCGCGGTCGGGTCGACGCGCACCCAGCCGTCGGTCGCGGTCCACGCCTCCGCCCACGCGTGCGCGTCGGACTGGCGCACCACCAGGTAGCCGTCGACCGGGTTCACCTCGCCGCCCTGGTAGCCGGTGACCACGCGCGCCGGCACGCCCGCCGCGCGCATCAGGAACACGAACGCGGAGGCGAAGTGCTCGCAGAAGCCGCTCCGGGTCTCGAACAGGAACTCGTCGACCGAGTCGCGGCCGAGGGGCGGCGGCGCGAGCGTGTACTGGAGGCCGGCGCGGCGGAAGTGATCGACCGCCCGCGCCAGGATGCGCTCGCCGGACGCCCCCTCGCGCCGCCAGCTCTGCGCCAGCGCGCGCGCGCGCGGATTGAACTCGGGCGGGAGCTGGAGCGCGGCGTTCAGCTCGTCGGCGGTCGCGCCGCCGCGCGCGCGGTACTCGAGGAACGAGCTCGTCTCGTAGCGCACGCGCTGCCGCACCGGCCGGCGCGCGAGCAGCTGGAAATCGCCGGTCGCGATCGCGCCCGGCGGGACCTTGGCCGGCAGGTCGAGGGCGAAGAGCCAGCCGCGCTCGTGCGGCTCGAGGGTCACCGCGTAGTAGAGCGGCCTGCCGCGCGCCTCGAACTGCGCGTGGTCGGACACGTTGACGTTGCCCGCGCGCCAGGTGCGGCCGTCGAATTGCCAGAACACCGGGCCGCGCCAGTAGAGCTGCCGGCGGTCGGGCGGGGCGCCGTCGAACTTGGCGCGGAACGCGATCGCGTCGGACTGCGACAGGAACGAGATGCTCCCGGGCGCCATCGAGTCGGACAGGCCGGTGGTGCCGCTGAACGCGTCCGCGGGCACGCCCCACAGCGGGCCGGTGACGCGCGGGAACAGGAAGAACAGGATCACCATCACCGGCACGCTCTGGGCGAGCAGCAGGCCCGCGACGCGCGCGCTCTCGCGCAACGGGCGGCGCAGGCCGTTGAACGCGACCAGCGCGGTGGTGAGCACCAGCACGGTGGCGAGCATCAGCGCGGCGGTGGCGATCGTCTGGCTGTAGAAGAAGTTGGTGAGCGCGAGGAAGTAGCTGAGGAACGTCACCACCACCGCGTCGCGGTGGGTGCGCGTCTCGAGCAGCTTGAGCGCGAGGAACAGCACCAGCAGCGTCACGCCGGCGTCGCGGCCGAACACGGTGCGGTGCGTGAGGTACACCCCGCCCAGCCCGACGATGACGAGCAGCAGCAGCAGCCACCGGCGCGGCAGGATCTCGTTGCGCCATTGCGCCCAGCCGCGCCAGGCGAGCATCGCCGCGGCGAGCATGGTGACCCACCACGGCAGGCGCGGGCCGTGCGGGGCGGCGGCGAGCAGGCACCCCGCGAGCAGCGTGAGCACCGGGTAGAACGGCAGCGGGTCGTTGCGCACGGCGGCCATGGCGTCAGGCGCGGCGCGCATCGAAGAGGGCGAGCGCCTTCAGGCAGGCGTCGCGGTGCGTCGCGCCGAGCCCCGGCTCGAGCACCGTGCCCGGCAGGCGCAGGCCGTACGCGACGTTCACCTCCTCGGCGGCGAGCACCTGGTGGGTGAGCAGCGACAGCCGCGTCTCGACGCCCGCGGCGCCGGGGAGCCGGTCCCAGTCGAGCCAGAGCTCGAACGCGCCGTGGCCGACGAACACCTTCGTGAGCAGCGTCTCGCCGCGCGCGGCCGCCTTCCACGCGATGTGGCGCGGCGAATCGCTCGGCTGGTAGGGGCGCAGGCCCCAGTAGTCGTCGTTGCCGGTGCCGCCGACCGCCGCGTCGCCGCGCTCGGGCATCGCGACCGGGGCGGGCAGCGCGCACTCGAGCGGGCGCGGGTAGACGAGCGCCTGCGCGTCGGGCAGGAGGTAGCTCCAGGCGCGCAGCAGGCCGACCGGATAGCGCGTCTCGATCGTCACGCGCGGCACGCGGCACCAGCCGCGCGCGGTCGCCGGCAGCGGGAGCACGACCGTCGCGCCGGCGTGCGCCGGCACGTCGCACGCCCCGCGCGCGGCGCCGCAGCGCGCCTCGATCGAGACGCGGTCGAACGGGGCCGGGTTGTCGCAGTGCAGGTGGAAGCGCACCGTGCCGCCCACGAAGGCCGGCTCCGCCCGGCCCGGGCTCACGCGGAGGTGCGCGAGGTTGCGGAAGGTGTGCAGGATCGACACCACGCCCACGCCGGCGAGGAGGAAGGTGAGGATGTACCCGAGCGAGAGCTGGTAGTTGATCGAGCCGGTGAGCATCAGCGCCAGCGCGAGCCCGAAGGTGTAGCCGTGGCGCGTGGGCAGGATGTACACGCGCCGCTGCGACAGCACCACCGGGCCCGCCTCGCGCGCCGCGCGGCCGGAGAGGAGGCGCCAGAACTGGAAGAGTTCCGAGCGCTGGAACAGGCGGTCGAGGGTGCTCATCGTGCCCGGGCGCGCGGCCGAACCGGGGAGCGATCCTGCGGGTGCACGGGTCGAGCGGGCGCGCGCGGGCGGTGAGCCGCTACGGCACCGGGACGGCCTCGAGCACGCCGAACGCGATGTCGGAGCCGGACCGCTTCACGCCGTTGATGACCGGATGCAGGCGATGGGTGGCCACGCCGGGGAGCACCGCCTGCACGTCCTCGGGCAGCGCGTGGTCGCGCCCGTCGATCAGCGCCCAGGCGCGGGTGCACGCGGTGAGCGCGAGCGCGGCGCGCGGCGAGAGCCCGGTGACGAACTCCGGCGAGCGCCGCGTGTGCTCGACCAGCGCCTGGACGTAGTCGAACAGCGCGCCCGATACGTGCACGCGCTTCACCAGGTGCTGCAGCTCGACCAGCTCGCCGGGGGTGAGGCAGGGCTCGAGGGTGGCGATCATGTCGCGCCGCTCGATGCCCTGCAGCAGCGCGCGCTCGGCCTCGCGGTCGGGGTAGCCGAGCTCGATCCTCATCTGGAAGCGGTCGAGCTGCGACTCGGGCAGCGGGAAGGTGCCCACCTGGTGCGACGGGTTCTGCGTCGCGACCACGAAGAACGGCTCCGGCAGGCGCCGCGTCTCGCCCTCGGCGGTCACCTGGTGCTCCTCCATCGCCTCGAGCAGCGCCGACTGCGTCTTCGGCGTGGCGCGGTTCACCTCGTCGGCGAGGATGAGCTGCGAGAAGATCGGGCCGGGGTGGAACTTGAAGTCGCTCGCGTCGCGGTCGTAGACCGACACGCCGATGATGTCCGCCGGCAGCATGTCGGAGGTGAACTGGATGCGGTGGAACGCGAGCCCGAGCGAGCGCGCGAGCACGTGCGCGAGCGTGGTCTTGCCCACCCCGGGGAGATCCTCGATGAGGAGGTGCCCGCGCGCGAGCATGCACGCGAGCGCCATCCTGATCTGGTGCTCCTTGCCGAGGATGACCCGGCCGACCTGGGTGATGACGCGTTGGAGCGCGGCTGCCATGCTGGAGGGTAGTCCGAAGCCCGTTAGTTTATGCGCCCTTACGCTATGATTTCCACGGCGGCACCGGAGGATTGAGGAAAATATGGCAACCGCGTTCATCACCCATTCCGCGTGCCTCCGGCACGACATGGGGAGCCATCACCCGGAGTGCCCCGCGCGCCTCGCGGCGATCGAGGACCAGCTCATCGCCTCCGGCCTCTTCCAGTTCCTCGAGGCGCACGAGGCGCCGCTCGCCACCGAGGCGCAGCTCGCGCGCGCGCACCCGGCGCACCACATCGAGACGATCCGCTCGTCGGCGCCGGAGCGCGGCATCGTGCACCTCGACCCGGACACCGCGATGAGCCCCGGCACCTGGGAGGCGGCGCTGCGCGCGGCGGGCGCGGCGGTGCTCGCGACCGACCTCGTCCTCGGCGGCCGGGTCGAGAACGCGTTCTGCAGCGTGCGCCCGCCCGGGCATCATGCCACGCGCGACCGCGCCATGGGGTTCTGCTTCTTCAACAACGTCGCGGTGGCCGCCCTGCACGCGCTCGAGCACCATGGGCTGGAGCGCGTGGCGGTGATCGACTTCGACGTGCACCACGGCAACGGCACCGAGGACATCTTCGCCGGCGACGAGCGCGTGCTCATGGCGGGCACCTTCCAGCACCCGTTCTACCCGTACAGCGGCGCCGACCACCCCGCGCGCAACATGGTGAACGTCCCGCTTCCGGCGGGCACCGGCAGCGCCGGCTTTCGCGAGGCGGTGAGCGCGCGCTGGCTGCCGGCGCTGCGGGCCTTCGCCCCGCAGATGGTGTTCATCTCCGCCGGCTTCGACGCGCACCTCGAGGACGACATGGCGATGCTGCGCCTCGTCGACCAGGACTACGGCTGGGTCACGCGCGAGGTCAAGGCGGTGGTCGACCGCACCGGCGCGGGCCGGATCGTGTCGGTGCTGGAGGGCGGCTACGAGCTGTCGGCGCTCGGCCGCAGCGTGGTGCACCATCTGCGCGTGCTCGGCGGCCTCGACGGCTGAGCTGCGGGGCTAGGCGGGCACCGCGGGCACCGCGGGCGCCCGCGCCGCGTACGCGCGCAGCGCCTCGGCCACGCCGGCGACCGCGGCGGGCGCGAGGTCGGGCGGCCGCACCACGAACGCCTCGTCGAGGCGCGCGTAGTTGCGCAGCGTGGAGCGCCGGTACGCGGGGTCGTAGTGCGCCGTCAGGAGCGCTTCGACCAGGCCCGCCCAGTCGCCGCGGTCGGCGTGCGCCCGCCATGCGTCCACCGTCGCGCGGCCGTGGAGCCCCGACAGGCAATCGAGCTGCGCCTTCAGCGCGACCGGATCGGCGAGGAAGTGGCGATACTCCGCGATCAGGAACGCCACCCGCGCGGCGAGCGGCGCCTCGATGCGCACGCAGTCCGCCGCGCGCATCGTCGCGAGCAGCGCATCGGGCACCTGCAGCTGCCCGATCTTCTTGCTCTCCGCCTCGATGAACACCGGCGCCGCCGGGTCCATCCGCCGCAGCGCGTCCCACAGCAGCGTCTCGAAACGCTTCTGCGCCGGCTGCGGGGTGCCGGGCAGAGCGCCGAGCACCGAGCCGCGGTGGCACGCGAGCCGCTCGAGGTCGAGCACCTGCGCGCCGCGCGCGGCGAGCGCCTCGAGCACGCGGCTCTTCGCGCTGCCGGTCTCGCCGCAGAGCACGACGTAGCGGAAGGCGCGCGGCAGGGTTTCGAGCGCCGTCACGACCGCGCGGCGGAACGCCTTGTAGCCGCCCTCGAGCTGCGCGGCCTGCCAGCCGACCTCGCGCAGCACGTGCGTCAGCGCCCCCGAGCGCTTGCCGCCGCGCCAGCAGTACACGAGCGGCCGCCAGCCGCGCGCGCGCCCGGCGAACGCCCCTTCGAGGTGGCGCGCGATGTTGCGCGCGACCAGCGCCGCGCCGCGGCGCTTGGCGTCGAACGGCGAGACCTGCTTGTAGAGCGCGCCGACCTCGGCGCGCTCGGCGTCGTCGAGCACCGGGCAGTTGCGCGCGCCGGGCACGTGGTCCTCGGCGTACTCGGCGGGCGAGCGCACGTCGATCACCTCGTCGAAGAGGTCGATCTCGCTCGTCTTTGCGCAATCCGGGAAACGCACGCGCTCGCACCCTGTTGTGGCACACTCGCCCGGCCGGTCGGTTGCGACCCGGGCCGCGCGACGAATTCTACCGTCCCGGTCCGCCGCGAACCCAGGAGAAGCCCCCCATGAACGCCCCCACCGAGCTCGTGCGCCTCACCCAGTTCAGCCACGGCGGCGGCTGCGGCTGCAAGATCGCCCCGGCCGTCCTGACCGAGATCCTGGCGCAGGCTCCGGCGCGCGCCGTCCCGCAGGCGCTGCTGGTGGGCATCGAGTCGAGCGACGACGCCGCGGTGTACAAGCTGAACGACTCGCAGGCGATCGTGGCGACCACCGACTTCTTCACCCCGATCGTCGACGACCCGTACGACTTCGGCCGCATCGCGGCGACCAACGCCATCTCCGACATCTACGCGATGGGCGCCCAGCCGCTCTTCGCGCTCGCGGTGGTCGGGATGCCGCTCGAGAAGCTGCCGGTCGACGCGATCCAGCGCATCCTGGCCGGCGGCGAAGCGGTGTGTGCGGCGGCCGGCATCCCGATCGCGGGCGGGCACTCGATCGACGTCCTCGAGCCGATCTACGGCCTGGTGGCGCTCGGCCTGGTGCATCCGGACAGGGTGAAGCGCAACGACCGCGCGCAGCCCGGCGACGCGCTCGTGCTCGGCAAGCCGCTCGGCGTCGGCATCCTCTCGGCCGCGCTCAAGAAGGGCGAGCTCTCGCCCGCGGGCTACGCCGAGATGCTGCAGTGGACCACCAAGCTCAACACGCCCGGCGCGCGGCTCGCGGACCTGGACGGCGTGCACGCGCTCACCGACGTGACCGGCTTCGGGCTGGCCGGCCACCTGCTCGAGATCTGCCGCGGCTCGAAGCTCGGCGCGACGGTGCGCTTCGGCGACGTCCCGCTCATCCCCGAGGCGCAGGCCTGGGCCGAGCGCGGCGTCGCGACCGGCGCCTCCGGGCGCAACTGGGCGGGCTACGGCAAGGAGGTTGCGCTGCCCGCCGGGTTCCCGGAGTGGAAACGCAAGCTCCTCACCGATCCCCAGACGAGCGGCGGGCTGCTGGTCGCGTGCGCGCCGGGAGCGGTCGACGCGGTGCTGGCCGAGTTCCGCAGGGACGGCTTCGACGCGGCGCGGCGCATCGGCGAGATGACGGCGGACGGGCCGCGGGTCACCGTCGTCTGAGGACCGGGCGCGCGATGGCGTTCCCGGCCGCGCAAGTCCCGGAGATCGCGGCGGTCATCCAGCTGTCGGTCGCGCCGGTGTTCCTGCTCGCCGGGGTCGGCGCGATCGTCAATGCGATGAGCATGCGCCTCAGCCGGGTGATCGACCGCGCCCGGCAGCTCGAGGGCGACCTGGAGCGCGCCGACGCGCGCCGCGCGGAGCGGATCCACGACGAGCTCGTCACGCTCTCCAGGCGCGCGCGGCTGATCGGTCTCGGCGTCGCGCTCTCGGTGCTGTGCGCGCTGCTCGTGACGGTCCTGCTGATCGCCGCGTTCATCGACGCGTTCCTCGCCGCCGATTTCTCCTACGCGCTCGCGACCATCTTCGTCGCCGCGCTGGGCGCGTTCAGCGCCTCGCTCGTCGTGTTCCTGCGCGAGGTCCTGATGGCGACCGTGAGCCTGCGCATCGGGCCGCACTGACTCAGCGCGCGAGGAGCGGCGCGAGCGCCTTCCACACCGTGTCGAGGATGATCGGCTGCGCCTGCGCGCTCGGGTGGATCTGGTCGGACAGGAAGAGCTCGCGCCGGTCGGCCATGCCCTCGAGGAGGAACGGCACGAAGGCGGTGCGACGTTCGCGCGCCACCTGCGCGAACGCCTGCTGGAACGCCTGGTTGTACTTCGCGCCGTAGTTCGGCGGCATGCGCATGCCGGCGACGAGCACGCGCGCCTTGTGCGCCTGCGCCGCCGCGACCATGCCCTCGAGGTTCGCCTTGATCTCGGCGACGGGCAGTCCGCGCAGGCCGTCGTTGGCGCCGAGCGCGAGGATCACGACGTCGGGCCGGACGCGCGCGAGCTCCGCTTCGATGCGTGCGCGCCCGCCACTCGTCGTTTCGCCGGAGATGCTCGCATTCACGACGCTATAATCGAGCTTGCGCTGCGCGAGCCTTTGCGCGAGCAGGGTCACCCAGCCCTCCTGGCGGCCGATGCCGTACGCGGCCGACAGGCTGTCGCCGAAGACGAGGATCGTTCCCGCCGCAGCCGCGGCGCTCCAGGTGGTCGCGAGAGCGAAGAGCAGAATTCTCAGCATGTCCGTCAATGACCCGCAGCCGATCGTCGCGGCGCGCGGCCTGGGCAAGAGCGTGCGGCTCTCCGAGGCCGACGGGGCCGCGACGCTCGCGATTCTGCAGGATATCGACCTCGCGGTCATGCCCGGCGAAGCGGTGGCGATCCTCGGCGCCTCGGGCTCGGGCAAGTCGACGCTGCTCGGGCTCCTCGCCGGCCTGGACACCCCGACCGCGGGCAGCGTCCGCCTCGACGGCGAGGAGCTCTTCGCGCTCGACGAGGACGCGCGCGCCGGGTTGCGCAAGCGCCTGGTCGGGTTCGTGTTCCAGTCGTTCCAGTTGCTCGCGCCGCTGAACGCGCTGGAGAACGTGATGCTGCCGCTCGAGCTCGCCGGCGATCCCGACGCGGGGCGCAAGGCGCGCGAGATGCTGGAGCGCGTGGGCCTCGGCGCGCGCCTCAGGCACTACCCGAAGACGCTGTCCGGCGGCGAGCAGCAGCGCGTCGCGCTGGCGCGGGCGTTCGTGATGCGGCCGAAGCTCCTGCTCGCGGACGAGCCGACCGGCAACCTCGACGCGGCCACCGGCGCCGACGTCATCGACCTCATCTTCCGCCTCAACCGCGAGGAGGGGACGACGCTCGTGCTCGTCACGCACGACGAGGCGCTCGCGCGCCGCTGCGCGCGGCAGGTCCGGCTCGCGGGAGGGCGCATTCAATGAGCTACCTGGAGGATCCGCGCGTCCTGTTCGCCGCCGAGCGCACGCTGCTCGCCTGGGTGCGCACGAGCGTGACGCTGATGGGCCTCGGCTTCGTGGTCGCGCGCTTCGGCGTGTTCCTGGCCGCGATCCGGGGCCTGTCCGCCCCGGCCGGCCACCCCGGCCTGTCGGCGTGGATCGGGATCGCCTTCGTCGTGCTCGCGACGCTCGTGCTGGCGGTCGCGGTGCGCCAGCACGCGCGCTTCCTGCGCACGCTCGGCCCGCGCGAGGTGCCGGCGGGCTACGGCACGTGGCTGCCGCTCCTCACCGCGGGCGCGCTCGCGCTGACCGGCGGCCTGCTCGCGCTCTACCTGCTGCTCGAGACGGGGGCGTGAGGTGCTGAAGCTCGCGTGGCGGATGCTCGGGCGGGATTGGCGGGGCGCACCGCAGGGCGGAGCAGGGGCCCCGTCCGTTGCGGACGGGGATGCGACCCCGGAGGTGCGCGTGGGCGCGCCCTCCGAAGTTGGCCGGAGGCGACCATGCTGAGGCTCGCGTGGCGGATGCTGGGACGAGATTGGCGCGCCGGCGAGCTGCGCATCCTCGCCGCCGCGCTGGTCATCGCGGTCGCGAGCGTCACCAGCGTCGCGTTCTTCGCCGACCGCGTGCGCCAGGCGCTGGTGCAGGAGGCGCACCAGCTCCTCGGCGGCGACGTGGTGCTCGCCGCCGACCATCCCTGGGCGGCGGCCATGCGCGACGCGATCGCGGCGCGCGGCCTGCGCGTCGCCGAGGCCACGAGCTTCATCAGCATGGCCCGCGCCGGGGAGCGCGCGCAGCTCGCCGGCGTGAAGGCGGTGAGCGACGCCTACCCGCTGCGCGGCCGGCTGCGGGTCGCGCCGGGGCTGAACGAGCCGGATGCGGAGGTCGAGGCAGGCCCGCCGCGCGGCACCGTCTGGCCCGACGAGCGGCTCGCCGCCGCGCTCGAGCTCAGGCGCGGCGACCGGCTCGAGCTCGGGGACGCCACGTTCACGGTCGGCGCGATCCTGACGCTCGAGCCCGACCGCAGCACGACGTTCTTCAACGTCGCGCCGCGCCTCATGATGCACCAGGGCGACCTGGCGGCGACCGGCCTCATCCAGCCCGGCAGCCGCGTGTGGTACGCGCTCCTAGCGGCGGGCGACAAGGCGGCGGCGCGCGCGTTCGAGGCCTGGGTCACGCCGCGGCTCGGCCGCGGCGAGTCGCTGCAGAGTCTGGAGAACGCGCGCCCCGAGATCCGCGCCGGGCTCGAGCGCGCGCAGAAGTTCATCGGGCTCACCGCGCTGCTCGCCGTGATCCTCGCGGCGGTCGCGGTGTCGCTCGCCACGCGCCGCTACACGCGCCGCCACCTCGACGGCTACGCGGTGATGCGCTGCCTCGGGGCGACGCAACGCCAGCTCGTGCGCCTCTTCACGCTCGAGTTCGCCGTGCTCGGGGCGATCGCGGCCGCGGCGGGCTGCCTGGCGGGGTACGCCGCGCAGTTCGTCATCGCCGCCTTCGTGTCCGAGCTCATGCTGGTGCCGCTGCCGCAGCCGACGCCGGTCCCGGCCGCGCAGGGCTTCCTGACCGGCCTCGCGCTCCTGCTCGGGTTCGCGCTGCCGCCGCTCCTGCAGCTCAAGAACGTGCCGGCCCTGCGCGTCATCCGGCGCGACGTCGGCGCGCCGCGGCAGGGCGCGCTCCTCGCCTACGGCGCCGGGGCGGCCGCGATCGGGGCGCTGCTCGTGTGGCAGGCGGGCGACGCGCGCCTCGGGCTGATCGTGCTCGGCGGGTTCGCCGCCGCGATCGTGCTCTTCGGCGCGGTCGCGTTCGGCGCGCTGCACGCCGCCGCCGCTCTGAGCGGCGCGGCCGGACCGAGCTGGCGCTACGGCCTCGCGTCGCTGCGCCGGCGCGCGCGCAGCAACACCGTGCAGAGCGTCGCGCTCAGCCTCGGCCTCGCCGCGATCCTGCTCCTCACCTTCACGCGCGGCGATCTCCTGGACACCTGGCGCGCGAAGACGCCGCCCGACGCCCCCAACCGCTTCATCGTGAACATCCAGCCCGACCAGCGCGCGCCGCTCGCGCGCTTCTTCGCCGACCACGGGATCGCGGCGCCGGTCACCTACCCGATGGTGCGCGGGCGCTACGTCGCGCTGAACGGCAAGCCGGTCGACGTGGACGCCTACGCGGAGCGCGAGCGGCGGCTGGTGGAGCGCGAGTTCAACCTGTCGTACATGGCCGAGCGGCCGGGGCACAACCGCCAGGCGGCGGGACGCTGGTTCGGGCCGGACGATCTCGCGCACGGCGCGCTCTCGGTCGAGGAGGGCATCGCACGCTCGCTCGGCTGGCGGCTCGGGGACACGCTCACCTGGGAGGTGGCCGGGCAGCGCTTCAGCGCGCCGATCACCGGCTTGCGC
>WBZO01003707.1_pt1 | contig 17404 bp, 8 predicted proteins | sample 5204261 | NCBI WGS metagenome assembly WBZO01 (sample SAMN12412400, study PRJNA552823) | activated sludge metagenome | isolation source: activated sludge from anammox sidestream of wastewater treatment plant... | place: USA: North Carolina | collected 2017-09
ATGCACTTGTCGAGGTTGAGCACCATTCCGATCTGCGCGCGTACCTTCATGCTCCTTCTCCCAGCTTCTGCACGATCGGGGCGCGCTCGTCGCCGCGCGGCGTATCGAGCCAGTCGACCTTGGCCATCTTGCGCACGATGACGAACTCGTCGCGATTGGTGCCGACGGTCCCGTAGTAGTTGAAGCCGTACGAGAGCTGCGCGTAGCCGCCGATCATGTGCGTGGGCTTCAGTACCGTGCGCGTCACCGAGTTGTGGATGCCGCCGCGCGTGCCGGTGATCTCGGCTCCCGGCGTATTCACCGTCTTCTCCTGCGCGTGGTACATCATCACCATGCCGCGCTGCACGCGCTGGCTCACCACCGCCCGCGCCGCGATCGCGCCGTTGACGTTGAAGAGCTCGACCCAGTCGTTGTCGACGATGCCGGCACGCTGCGCGTCGGCCTCGGAGATCCAGATCACCGGACCGCCCCGATTGAGCGTCAGCATGATGAGGTTGTCGGTATACGTGGAATGGATCCCCCACTTCTGGTGCGGCGTGATGAAGTTGAGCACGATCTCCGGGTTGCCGTTCGAGCGCACGTTGTGGATGCCGGCGGTGGCCTTGAGATCGACCGGCGGGCGATAGCTGCCGAAGCCCTCGCCGAACGCGCGCATCCACGCGTGATCCTGGTAGAACTGCTGGCGCCCGGTGAGCGTGCGCCAGGGAATCAGTTCGTGCACGTTGGTGTAGCCCGCGTTGTAGCTCACCGTCTCGCTCTCGACGCCGCTCCACGTCGGCGAGGTGATGATCTTGCGCGGCTGCGCCTGGATGTCGCGGAAGCGGATCTTCTCGTCCTCGCGATGCAGCGCGAGATGCGCATGGTCGCGTCCGGTGATCTTCGACAGCGCGTTCCAGGCCTTGACCGCGACCTGGCCGTTGGTCTCTGGGGCGAGCATGAGGATCACTTCGGCGGCGTCGATGTCGGACTCGATGCGCGGCATCCCGCGCGTCGCGCCCTCGGCCGTGACCACGCCGTTGAGTTCGGCGACGTGGCGCACCTCGTCCTGCGTGTTCCAGGCGATGCCCTTGCCGCCGTTGCCGATCTTGCCCATGAGGGGGCCGAGCGCCGTGAAGCGCCGGTAGACGTTGGGATAGTCGCGCTCGACGACCGTCATCTGCGGCGCCGTCCGGCCCGCGATGAGGTCGACCTCGCCGCGCTTCCATTCGGCCACGCCGAGCGACTGGCCGAGCTCGCCCGGAGTGTCGTGCATGAGCGGCGTCAGCACGAGGTCGCGCTCGACACCCAGATGCCCGGTGCAAAGCTGCGAGAGCTTCTTTGCGAAGCCCTTGTAGATCTCCCAGTCGCTGCGCGCCTGCCACGCCGGATCGACCGCAGCCGACAGCGGATGGATGAACGGGTGCATGTCGCTCGTGTTGAGGTCGTTCTTCTCGTACCACGTCGCGGTCGGCAGCACGATGTCCGAGTACATGCACGTCGTGCTCATGCGAAAGTCGAGCGTGACGAGGAGGTCGAGCTTGCCCTCGGGTGCGGCGGCGTGCCACTTCACCTCGGTGGGCTTCGCGTCGTCGCGTCCGAGGTCCTTGCCCTGCACGCCGTTCGACGTGCCAAGGAGGTGCTTGAGGAAGTACTCGTGGCCCTTGCCGCTCGACCCCAGGAGGTTCGAGCGCCACACGAAGAGGTTGCGCGGCCAGTTCGCCGGATCGTCCGGATCCTCGCAGCTCATGGCAAGCCGCCCGTCCAGCAGTGCGGCAGCGGCGTACTCCCTGGGCTCCATACCCGCCGCCTGCGCGTCGCGCACGACCTGCAGCGGATTGGTCTTCAACTGCGGCGCCGACGGCAGCCACCCCATGCGCTCGGCGCGCACGTTGTAGTCGATCATGCTGCCGCCGTAGCGCGTCCGGTCGGCGAGCGGCGAGAGGATCTCGTCGACCGTGAGCTTCTCGTAGCGCCACTGATCGGTATGCGCGTAGAAGAACGACGTCGCGTTCTGCTGCCGCGGCGGGCGGACCCAGTCGAGCGCGAAGGCGAGCGCGGTCCACCCCGTCTGCGGCCGCAGCTTCTCCTGGCCCACGTAGTGCGCCCAGCCACCGCCGCTTTGGCCCACGCAGCCGCACAGCATCAGCATGTTGATGATGCCGCGGTAGTTCATGTCGCAGTGATACCAGTGGTTCATGCCGGCGCCGATGATCACCATCGACTTGCCGCGGGTCTTGTCGGCGTTGTCGGCGAACTGGCGTGCGACGGTGATCGCCTGCGCGCGCGGCACGCCGGTGATGCGCTCCTGCCACGCCGGCGTGTACGGCACGTCGTCGTCGTAGCCTTGGGCGGCGTTCTCGCCGGCAAGACCGCGCGCCACACCGTAGTGCGCCGCGACCAAGTCGAAGACGGTGGCCACGCACGCCTGCGCGTCGCCCGCGAGCGCGATGCGGCGCACCGGCACGGTGCGCACGAGCACCGCGTCGCCGGGATTGCTCGTGAAGTGCTCGCGCGCGATGCCGCCGAAGTACGGAAACGCAACATTCGCGGTCTCGACCTTGCCGCCGACGGCCTCGAGCGCGGACAGGCCGAGCTTCACTTCCGCGCCGCGCTGCGCCTCCTTCGCTTCGAGGTTCCAGCGCCCGCTATCGCTGCGCCCTTCGGCGCCCCAGCGAAAGCCGATCGCCCCGTGCGGCAGGACGACGCCGCCGTCCTGGTCGCAGGCGACGGTCTTCCACTCGGCATGGTTGTCCTGACCGAGCGCCCCTTCGAAGTCGCTTGCGCGCACGTAGCGACCGGGCACGCGCACGACCTTGCCATCGGCAAGCGTCTTCTCCTCGAGCAGCACGAGCAGCGGCAGGTCGGTGTAGCGACGCGCGTAGTCGTCGAAGTACGCGCTGCGCCGATCGAAATAGAATTCCTTCAGGATGACGTGACCGAGCGCCATCGCGAGCGCGGCGTCGGTGCCCTGCTTCGGATGCAGCCACAGGTCGGCGAGCTTGGAGACCTCGGCGTAGTCGGGCGTGACCGCGACCGTCTTCGCCCCCTTGTAGCGCACCTCGGTGAAGAAGTGCGCGTCCGGCGTGCGCGTCTGCGGCACGTTGCTGCCCCAGGCGATGAGGTACGTGCTGTTGTACCAGTCGGCCGACTCGGGGACGTCGGTCTGCTCGCCCCAGGTCTGCGGCGACGACGGCGGCAGGTCACAGTACCAGTCGTAGAAGCTCAACGACACGCCGCCGATGAGGCTCAAATAGCGGCTGCCGGCGGCGTAGCTCACCATCGACATCGCCGGGATCGGCGAGAAGCCCGCCACCCGATCCGGCCCGTATTTCTTGATCGTGTAGACGTTGGCCGCGGCGACGATCTCGTTGACCTCGTCCCAGCTCGACCGCACGAAACCGCCCATCCCACGCAGGCGCTGGTAGTCGCGTCGCGTCTCCTCCGACTCGACGATCGACGCCCACGCGGCGACGGGATCGTGCGCGAGCCGTGCCCGGCGCCAATGGCGCAGCAGGCGACCGCGCACGAGCGGATACTTGAGCCGATTCGCGCTGTACAGGTACCAGCTGTACGAGGCACCGCGCGCGCAGCCGCGCGGCTCGTGGTTGGGCATGTCGAAGCGCGTGCGCGGGTAGTCGGTCTGCTGCGTCTCCCAGGTGACGATGCCACCCTTGACGTAGATCTTCCACGAGCAACTGCCGGTGCAGTTGGTGCCGTGCGTCGAGCGCACGATCTTGTCGTGCCCCCAACGGCCGCGGTACGCGTCCTCCCACGTGCGATCCTCGCCCGTGACCATCCCGTGGCCGCCGGCGAAGGCTTCGCGCGGCTGCGAGAAATACGTGAGGCGATCCAGGAAATGGCTCATCGTGATCTTCCCGTCGATTCGATCATGGATTCTTGATGTACGCGTTGCGCCGGAGGTAGAACCACCAGTTGATGACGAGGCACAACGCGTAGAACGCGGCAAAGCCGTACATCGCATACTGCGGCGTCCCGGCCTTGATCTGGTTGCCGATCACGATCGGCGCGACGAAGGCGCCGTACGCGGCGACCGCCGACGTCCAGCCCAGCACGGGCCCCGCCTGCGTGCGATCGAAGATGACGCCGATGGTGCGAAACGTCGAGCCGTTGCCGATCCCGCTCGCCGCGAAGAGGACGATGAAGAGCCCCAGGAACGCGGGGAAGTACACCTCGGGCGTGGCCGAGTGGTACGCCATCATCATCACGTAGCCGACGGCGATGGATGCCACGACCATCACCGCTGAAATGACCTGCGTGACGATCGAGCCGCCGAGCTTGTCGGAGATCCAGCCGCCGATCGGTCGCACCGCCGCGCCGACGAAGGGCCCGATCCAGGCGTAGGCCAACACCGGCAACGCATTCGGATTGGGCTTCGTGTGCTGCATCACGCCGCTCGCATCGGGGACGTGGATCACGTCGAAGATCACCTTCATGGCGAGCGGCAACGCCATGGAGAAGCCGATGAACGAGCCGAAGGTGACGATGTAGAGCGCCGTGAGACTCCAGGTGTGCTTGTCCTTGAAGATCGCGTATTGCTTCGTGACCGCCTCCTTCATCGGGCCGAAGGCGGCGAGCTTCATGATGGTGAGCGCGAGGACGATGTCGAGCGGAATCGACACCCACATGCTGATGAGGCCGACCCCCGTCGGCGGCGGGAGGTACAGCCACAGCCCGAGGATCGCCGGGATGAAGGCGAGCGTGTAGAGCCACGTGACCTTGGCGAACGCAGCGATCGGATTTCCCGTCGCCGGTGACACGGATTTCAGGTTGTTCATGCCGAACCAGCACAGGGCGGCAAGCGGCACCAGCGAGAACACCCAGGCGAAGCCGGCGTTCTGGATCCAGGTCGGCGTCCCGGCGGGGATCTTGCCGAAGATCCAGCCGCTCTCCTTGACGAGCGTTTCGGAGGCACCGCCGATGGCACCGAGGAGCGGCACCGTCATCACGAGCGGCACCACGATCTGCATCGTCGTCACGCCGAAGTTGCCGAGGCCTGCATTGAGGCCGAGCGCCGTACCTTGCAGCCGCTTCGGGAAGAAGGTGCTGATGTTGGACATCGACGAGGCAAAGTTGCCGCCGCCCACACCGCACCACAGCGCCATCAGCTGGAAGCTCCACAGCGGCCATTCCGGGTGCTGCAGCACGATGCCGGTGCCGATTGCCGGCGCGAGCAGCATCGCCGTGGTGAGGAAGATCGTGTTGCGCCCGCCGGCCAAACGGATGAAGAACGACGACGGGATGCGCATCGTCGCGCCGGCGATTCCGGCAATCGCGGTCAGCGTGAACAGTTGCTCCTGGGTGAAGGGAAACCCCAGGTTCAACATCTGCACCGTGATGATTCCCCACATGCCCCAGACCGCGAAGCCGCACAGCAGCGCCGGCACCGAGATCCACAGGTTGCGGTAGGCCACGCGCTTGCCGGTCGCCTCCCAGAACGCGGGATCCTCCGGATGCCAGTCGGCGATCGTCGCCCCCGTGCGGGCGGGCTTTCCCGGGAGCGGTGCTTCGAAGGTGGTGTTCATCGCGAATCCGTCAGCCGCGCGTGGAGGGCGCGGACGTCGCCGTCACGGGCGCGTGCCCACCGGCGTGCAGCGGTGAGGCCGGCGCATGCGGCCCGATCACCTCGGTGCGGCGCACCTCGGTCCAGTACATCCAGATGAGCGAGACCCAGACGACGCCGTACATCAGCATGAACGCCGACGAGCGCACGCCGGTCAGGTCCATGAGCGCGCCGAACATGATCGGGAGGATGAAGCCGCCCAGGCCGCCGGCAAGGCCCACCACACCGGAGACGACACCGATGTTTCCCGGATAGTCGTCCGAGATGTACTTGAAGACCGACGCCTTGCCGAAGGCCCAGGCGATGCCGAGCACGAAGAGCAGGAACGTGAACGCCCACACGTTGAGCCCGATGTGGAAGCTGCGCGGCCCGTTCAGCGTGTTGATCGTCAGTTCGGTCTGCGGATACGACAGGAGGAAGAGGCAGATCCAGCTCACCCACATCACCCACCAGGTGAGCGCATGCGCGCCGATCCGGTCGGAGAGCCAGCCGCCGACGGCGCGCAGCACGCCGCCGGGCAGCGAGAAGCACGCGGCGAGAAGCGCCGCGGCGCGGATGTCGAGGCCGTACTCGCCGACGTAGTACTGCACCATCCACAGCGACAGCGCGACGTAGCCGCCGAACACGATCGAGTAGTACTGGCAGTACTTCCAGACCTTCGGATCCTTGAGCGCGGCGAGCTGCTCACGCCAAGTCACCGAGGCATCGACGCGATGCGCGGGATCGGAATGGCTGAACATCCAGAAGAGGAGCGCCGTGCCCAGCATGATCGCGGCGTAGACCTCGGGCACCATCGTCCAGCCGAAGGCGATGATGAGCGCCGGGGCGATGAACTTGTTGACCGCCGCGCCCGAGTTGCCGGCGCCGTACACCCCCATCGCGAAGCCCTGCTGATCGCGCGGAAACCAGCGCGCGACGTACGGCGTGCCGACCGAGAACGAGCCGCCGGCGAGGCCGACGAAGAGCCCGAGCACGAGGAACTGCCAGAACTGCGTCGCGTACGCGATGAGCCAGATCGGCACCACGCAGACGAGCATCAGGACGAACATGACGATTCGGCCGCCGTACTTGTCGGTCCACATGCCGAGCGGGACACGGATGAGCGAGCCCGTCAGGACGGGCGTCGCGGTGAGCAGGCCGAACTCGGTGGCGTTGAGATCGAGCGCCTTGCGGATGGGGATGCCGATGACACCGAACATCATCCACACCATGAAGCACACGGTGAAGGCGAGCGTGCTCGCGACCAACACCGACAATGCCTTCGCCTTCTTGTCCACCGCGCCGATCTCCCCTGTCGTTACGTCCAACACGAAGGATAGGAAGCGCGCGCGGGCGCGCCCATCCCCCGCTGGGGGAGTGGCCAAGCCTCCGGAAGGAGGACCCCGCACGCGGCGGCCTCCTCCGAAAGAACGATGCGGGGAACTACGTGATGCCCTGCGTGGAGGCGATGACCGCCGCCTGGACGCGCGAGGCCACCCCGAGCTTGCGCAGGACGTGCTGCACGTGGATCTTCACCGTCGTCTCGGCGATGCCCAAGCCGCGGCCGATCTCCTTGTTGCTCTCGCCGCGCGCGATGCCGCGCAGGATCTCGAGCTCGCGCGGCGACAGGAGCGCGACCCCCGAGGGTGCGGCGTCGGTCGCGGCGACGCGGCTGCCGGTGGCCGTGCGATAGGCGTGCACGAGCTTGCCGGTCATGGCCGGAGCCACGACCGACTCGCCGCGTGCGGCACGCAGGACGGCGTCGACGAGCGCCTCGCCCTCCATCGTCTTGAGAAGGTAGCCGCAGGCGCCGGCGCGAAGCGCCGCGGCGAGATCGTCGGCGTCCTCGCTCACGGTGAGCATGAGGATGCGCGCCGCCGGCAGCGCCTCCTTGAGCGCCGGCAGGGCATCGACACCCTTGACGCCGGGCAGGTGATTGTCGAGCAGCACGACGTCGGGGGCGAGCGCGGGACCCCGTCGCAGCGCCTCGCCCGCATCCGCGGCGTCGCCGGCGACGACGATGCGGGGGTCGCCCGCGAGCAGCGCGGTGAGGCCACGCCGAAGCAGCGTGTGATCGTCGACGATCATCACCCGGATCGGTGCGACCGCCTCCACCTCAGCGACCCGCACCGGCGCTCGCCGCGAGGCGCGCCTCGCTCACGGGGACGGTCTCGCGCGGCAGTGTCAGCACGATCGCCGTACCGCGCCCGGGGGCGGAATCGATCTCGAGCGTGGCGCCGATCTTCTCCGCACGCTCGTGCATGATGCGCAACCCCACGTGATCTTCGCCCGCCTGCGCGGCGACGGCAAAGCCCACCCCGTCGTCGCGGACCTCGAAGCGCCAGGCGGGGGTGCGCTCGACGGTGAGGCGCACGGTCTCGGCGTGCGCGTGCTTGCGCACGTTCGACAGCGCCTCCTGCACGATGTGCAGCACCTGGATCTGCACGTCGGGAGCGAGCGGCAAGCCGTGTCCGTTGAGCGCGAGGTGCGCGGCAAGACCGGACTGGTGCTCGAACTTGCGCAGCGTCGTGCGCAGCGCCGGCTCGATGTCAGCCCCCTGCGGCCGGGTGCGGAAGTGCACGAGGAGCTCGCGCACGTCGCCGTAGCATTCGCGTACGCCGGTGTCGATCTCGTGCAGAACCTTGCGCGCCTGCGGCAGGTTCCCGGCAGCGACCGCGTCGCGCATGAGGCCCACCTGCAGCTTGATGAAGGCGAGCACCTGGGCGATCGAGTCGTGCAGCTCGCGGGCGATGAACGCGCGCTCCTGCGTGACCGCCGCCTCGCGCTCGAGGCCCGCAAGCCGCAGGTTCTCCATCGCGGCAGCGAGATGCGCGGTGAGCGCCTCGAGCAGCGAGCGCTCGGCCGGGGTGGGTGTGACGTGGGCGTGATAGAAGAGATCGACCTCGCCCAGCCGCCGCTCGTGCAGCCGGATGGGCAGCGACACGATGCTCGCGTAGCCCGCGACGGCGCAGTGCTTGGTCCCTGGCGGCTCGACGTCGCGCACCGCGATCACGCGCACCGCCGGCGTGGGTGCGTGCGTGCCGCAGAAGCAGCGACCGGCGTGGACACACTGCTCGCGCTGCGCCATCGTCTGTGGCAGCCCCTCGGTGGCGAGCAGCACGTACTCGTCGCTGTCCTCGTCGACCCAACGCACCGCCACGCCGTCGGCACGGGCCACGCGCGCCACGCGCTGTGCGAAACCATGCGCGAGTTCGGTGAGCGTCGTCGCATCGCTTGCCAGTGCCGTCACCGCGTAGAGCGCCTCGAGCCGCTCGTGCTTCTCCTCGAGCTGCGAGGTCTTGTCGGCCACCCGCGCCTCGAGATCGCGATACAGCGACTGCAGGTGCGCGGCCATGCCGTTGAAGCATTCGGCGAGCGAGCCCAGTTCGTCGGTGGTGACGCCGTGGACGCGCGCGCCGAAGTCGCCCGCGGCGATGCGCGTCGTCGCCTGCTTGAACCGCCCGACCGGATCGAGGATGAAGAGGTAGCCCGTGACGAGCAGCACCGCGCCGCCGATGACGGCGAGCGCCATCATCGTGATCTGCAACAAGTGCAGCAGCGCGGTCCAGCGTGCAACGTGGCGCTCGATCGCATCCACCAGCGCGTCGATCTCGGCGGTGAAGGCGACCGACTGCGCGAGCAGGCCGTCGGTGTCGCTGCCGTGCAGCGCGCCCCAGCGTTCGCGAAACGCGCGCGCGCCCGCGGTCACCGCCGCGACATGCGCGGCGATCGTGGCATCCGCGGGCAAGGCGAGCGGCCGCTCGGGGTCGCCAGCGCGCAGCACGTCGAGGCCGCGCTCGAAGTCGGCGACGACGGCCGCAAGCTCGGCCTCGTCGCGCAGTGCCACGGCGAGCGCCCAGTGCTTGACCTGCATGCGCATGCGCCCGGCCTCGTTGACCGCGGCCGCGCCACCGTCGAGCTGCCAGGAGATCCACAGCGTTGCGGCAAACGACGCGATGCCGAGCACGACGAACGGCGCCGCGACGAGGCTCAAGGTCGAGGCGAGCGTCCAATGGGTCCGGCCGGTCATCGCGCCATCTTACAAAGATGCCGCGCCGCCGTGTTGCGCGACCGCAAAGCGCGAGGCGTAAGACTCGTCCGACACCACGATGGCAGTTCGACCGCTACGCGCGCGGCAGCCGGCGCGCCACGATGGAGTCGCCCTGAATGCCCCCCACGGTCGGTCCACCGGCGTCATGTAGCGGGCAACTACGTACGCCGAGCCGCTGCCCGCGCGCAGCGACACTGAAGCGACACTCTCCCCGATCGCGGGAAGGCGACTCCCGAGCTTGGCATTCAGGACACAGCGGCCGCCGTCACTGGCGGCCGCTTTCTTGTTGTCCGCGCAATCGTTTCCCGATGGATCGGGCCGCAGCGGCGACCTGTAGGCATCCACCGACACGCCAATCGGCGTTCGTCCGACCGGCAGCGACGCAACGATCACGCATCATGGGGCCGTTGCCTGTGCATGCCGGCTCCCGGCACGGACTACTCCCCTGGTCTGAACAGCAACCGAAGCGGCCGCCCCGGCGGCCGCTTCTTCTTGGCGCCACCGTCTCGCGGTGACAATCGCTACCCGCCTCAGGCGCGATGCCCCGCGGCGAGCGGCGCCGCCGCATCCGCCACCGGTGGCGCCATTCCGATCGCGTGCTGCAGCGCGTCGTCGACCGTCTCGAGGAAGTGAAAGCGCAGTTGCGCGCGGGCGTCGGCCGGGATCTCGTCGACGTCGCGGCGATTGCGCGCCGGCACGAGCACGGTCGTGATGCCCGCACGCAACGCCGCGAGCACCTTCTCCTTGATGCCGCCGACCGGAAGCACGAGGCCGCGCAGGCTGATCTCTCCCGTCATCGCCACGTCGTGGCGCACCGGGCGATCGAGGACGAGCGAGGCGAGCGAGGTGAACATGGCCACCCCCGCGCTCGGCCCGTCCTTGGGGATGGCGCCCGCGGGGATGTGCATGTGGATGTCGCTCTTCTCGAAGATCCCCGGGTCGATCCCGAGCGACGCCGACCGCGCCTTGGCGAGCGTGAGCGCGGCCTGCGCGCTCTCCTTCATCACATCGCCCAGGTGACCGGTGAGGATCAGCTTGCCCGACCCCGGCGTGCGCGACGTCTCGATGAACAGGATGTCGCCTCCGACCGGCGTCCACGCGAGCCCGGTGGCGACTCCCGCCACGCTCGTGCGCATCATCACTTCGTTTTCGAAGCGCTGCGCCCCGAGAATCTGGGCGACGTCGTCCTTGCCGATGACGATCTTCCCTTCGGCGCCCTCGGCGAAGCGCATCGCGGCGTGCCGGAAGAGGTTGCCGATCTCGCGCTCGAGGTTGCGCACGCCGGCCTCGCGCGTGTAGTCGCCGATCACCGCGCGCAACGCCGCGTCGTCGATCTCGCACTGCTCACCGGTCAGGCCGGACGCCGCCGCCTGCCGTGGCACGAGGTAGCGGCGCGCGATCTCGAGCTTTTCCTGCTCGGTGTAGCCGGGGAGCTCGATCACTTCCATCCGATCGCGCAACGGCCCCGGAATACGATCGAGGACATTGGCGGTGGCGATGAACACGACCCGCGAGAGGTCGAACGTGACGCCCAGGTACGTGTCGCGAAACGTCGCGTTCTGCTCCGGATCGAGCACCTCGAGCAGTGCCGCCGAGGGGTCGCCGTGCAGCGACGCGCCGAGCTTGTCGATCTCGTCGAGCATGAGAACGCAGTTGCGCGCGCCGGCCTTGCGGATCGCCTGGATGATGTTGCCCGGCATCGCGCCGATGTACGTGCGGCGGTGCCCGCGGATCTCCGATTCGTCGTGCACCCCGCCCAACGACAGGCGCTGGAACTTCCGGCCGAGCGCGCGCGCGATGCTCTGCCCGAGCGAGGTCTTGCCGACGCCCGGGGGACCCACGAAGCACAGGATCGGCGTCTTGCCCTCGGGATTGAGCTTGCGCACCGCGAGGTATTCGAGGATGCGCCGCTTGATCTTGGCGAGTCCGAAGTGGTCCTCGTCGAGGACGCGCCGCGCCTCGTCGATCGCGATCGGGGCTTCCGCCGGCAGCGCCCACGGCAACTCGACCAGCCAGTCCAGGTACGTGCGCACCATCGAATACTCGGGCGATTGCTCGGACATCTGAGCCAAGCGCCCAAGCTCCTTGCGAGCGTGCTTGGCGACGTCTTCGGGCATCGCCGCCTTGTCGATGTCACCGCGCAACTGCTCGATCTCGGCACCACTGCCCTCACCCTCGCCGAGTTCGTGCTGGATCGTCTTCAACTGCTCGCGCAATAGCACCTCGCGCTGCCGGCCTTCGAGGCGTCCTTGCGTCTGCTCGCCGATCTCGCGCGACAGGCGCAGGACGTCGATGCGTGCCGCCATGAAAGCGAGGACACGATCCAGCCGCGTCTGCACGTCGAAGGTTTCGAGGACCTCCTGCTTCTCGGCCGCCTTGATGTCGAGGAGCCCCGCGACGAAGTCGGCCAGCGCCGCGGGCGAGGTCACCTGATCGACCGCGGCGGCGAGCCCTTCCGGCGCGCGCGGCAGGAGTTCGACGAGTTCGCCCACCCGCTGCTTCACCTGCAGCATGCGTGCCTCGACATCGCGATTGAGCTCCGGCGCATCGGGAAGCATCTCGACGCGTGCGACGCGGAACGGGTAGCCGGCGAGGTACTCCAGCACCCGGAAGCGCTGCTCGCCCTGCACGACCAGGTTGTGCGCGCCGTCCGGGGTCGTCACGTAGCGCAGGATTCCCGCGGCCGTGCCGATCTCGTGGAGGTCGGCGGCTTCGGGCTTCTCGACGTCAGGCGCACGCTGCAGGAGGATGCCGACGAGGCGCTGCAGGCGCGCGGCCTCCTGGGCTCCCGCCACCGATTCCGGGCGACCGAGGGTGAGCGGCGCGATGAGTCCCGGAAACAGGACCATGTTGCGCACCGGCAGGATGACGAGCGCGTCCGCAGGGAGCGCGGGCGAACGGGCGGCTTCGGTCGTCGTGGCTTCAGCGTTCATGACGTCGTTCATGGGGCGAGTGGCGCTTACGCGTGGCGCCGCAGCGCCAGCACGAGGCAGCCGTCGGCGAGGTCGCGCGCCACGATCTCGTAGCGGCCCGGGGGAAGATCGATCACGCGTTCGAAGCGGCCGTAGGGAATCTCGAGGCGATGGATGGTCGTGTCACGACCGACGGCAAGGCGGCGCTCGCCGACGACCGACAGGCGCGCACCGTCGGTGCGCACCTCGAGGTTTTGCGCCGGCACCCCAGGGAGCGCCACGCGCACGACGAGCGCGTGCGCATCCTCGACGATGTCGACCGGTGGCTCCCAGCACGGCCCGCCGTGGCCGCGCGCCAGCGTGAAGAACTGGCGATGCATCCGATCCGCCTCGCGCAGCATTTCGAGGGCCTCACCGAAGAGGCCGGCATGGGGGTTACGCACGGGCGGTCCGATCGAGCATGGGTGATAAACCAAGGATTCTGCCGAATCCTGTAGGTGACGGCGCTGCTTCGCGTTTCAAGACGCGAGATCGCGGGCGCCAGGCGGCGGAGCGGGCGCGACCTGAAACAGCGTCCGTGGCACTGCGGCGCTGCGCACGCTGTCGTGCCGGCGTGCCACCTCGCCCCGTCGGTGAGACGACGCTGCCGTCCCGTGCGTGCCGCGCCCGGCGATCAGAAGCGGTACGTCAGTTCCGCGAAGGCGCTGCGCCCGGGCTGGCGGTTCGACACGAAATACGTGCGATCGGTGAGGTTGTCGAGCGTCAGGTTCACCTGCCAGTGGGCATCGAAGCGGTACGTGAGGCCCGCACCGACCAGCGTGTAGCGATCGTACGAGCCGAAGACGCCCTGGTAGGTGTTGGTGTTCATGTCATCGCCCGAAGGGAAGACATGGTCGACGTGGCGCACGCTCGCAAAGCCCGACCACGGCCCGCGGTCGTACTCGAAACCGGCGGATCCCGTGGTTCGCGGCACGTCGGTGAGCTTCTTGCCGACCGTGGCCGGATTGGTCTCGTTACTCTGGATGTCGTAGCGCAGGTGGTAGGTCACGTTGCCGAAGGCGGTGAGCCCAGGAACGAGCGTCGGCCAGCGCACGCTCGCCTCGATCCCGTCGACGTCGGCCATGCCCACGTTCTCGGCGCGCGTGCGGGTGACGGTCTCGGTCGAGGTCGGCAGTTTGCGCCGATAGACGAGGTCCTCGAGGCGCTGCCGATACAGCGTCATGCCCACGCGCCCGCCGCGCGCGAAGATCATGTCGGCGCCGACCTCGAAGGCCTTGACGCGCTCGGGTCCGAGATTCGGCGACGGTTCGTAGATGAGCGTCGCGGCCCCGGTGCCGACCACCGTGCGCCCGTACAGGTCGAACAACGCGGGCGGACGAAAAGCCTCGCCGTAGGAGGTCCGCACCGACAGCCAGGGGCGCGGCTCCCAGACGAGCGCGACCTTCGGGCTCACCTGGTCGAAGCTGCGCTTGGGATACGTCTCATCGGCGATCGGTGCCACCGCCTGTCGCGCGTAGCCGTCGGTCTCGAAATAGTCGTAGCGCGCGCCGACGAAGAGACTCACGCCGTGCTCGTCGAAGTGGTGCTCGCTTTGCACGAAGAGCGCCGCGTTGTCGGTGCGCCCGCCGTCGGTGTTGAGCGTGGCTCCCGTCGTATCGGTATCGCGCCACGCGGACAGTTCGGAAACCGTGCGATCGAGCCGGCTCCAGTTGAGCGACCCGCCCGCGACCACCGCCCAGCTCGTCGTCAACGGCGAGCGCCACGACAGGTCCGCGTCGATGCGCCGATTCGGCTGTTCGGTGAGGTTGCCCGGACCCGAATCGTACTGCGCCACCCCCGGACGACCCTGCGCGTACCACAGGTCGTTGTGCAATACGCCGACCTGCGCGCGCAGCTCGCTGCCCCCGTCGAAGCGGTGCGTCGCGCGCGCGAAGGCGCGCAGGTCGCGCTCCCCGGCAGGCGTCGCGGTGAACCAATCGGTTTGCTGGAGCGATAGCCGCCGCAGCGTGCCCTGGTCGTCGAACTGGACCAGGCCCGCGTAGACCGGCGCCCCGGCGGCATCGCGCAGGAAGCTGTCGGGCGGCCGGTACCCCACCGCATAGTTGGCCCAACCCACCCCCGCGACCAGCGTCGTCGCCGGCGTGGGCGAATAGTGCAGGCTCAAGAGCGCGTTGCCCTGCCACCAGGGTCGCGCGCCTTGCGTCCCGATCCAGTAGCGCGGCGAACCGTCGGGGGCAGTGGTCGGCTGCACGCCCGTGACCGGGACGGCGTTCGAGCCACCGCCGCGCGCCTGCGGTTTCACGACGTCGCAGCAGGCCGGGTCACCGTCGCTCTCACGGTAGGTGGCCGACAGCACGATGCCCACGCCGTTGGCGTAGCGCTCACGGTAACGCAGCGTCGCGCCGCGCTGCTCCAGACTGCCCGCCCCGGCACGCAACTCGGCGATGAAATCGTCCGGGCTCCCGGTCAGGAAGTTGATGACCCCGCCCATCGCCGCGCCGCCGTAGAGCGCCGAGTACGGCCCACGCACGACCTCGACCTGCTCCACGCTGTCGAGCGGAATGCCGACGACGTTGATGCCGCCGCTCAAGGCGTTGTTCACCGGCTGGCCGTCGATCATGACGAGCGTGCGCGGCGTGCGCGGGATCCCGCGCAGCGACAGCACGCCCTGCCCCGTGCCCGGGAACGCCGGCGCCATGGCAGCACCGCGGATGTACAGGCCCGGGACGTCAGCGAGCGCATCGCCCAGACGCAACGGATTGCGCACGTCGAGTTGCTCGCGATCGACCACCGTCACGCTCGCCGGCGACCCAAGCTCCGCCGCAGGCGAGCGCGTCGCGGTCACGACGACCGATTCGAGCGTGACCGGTTCGTCCTCATCGGCGGCGGCCGCAGGCGTCGGCGCGGCGGCCATCCCAAGGGCCAATAACGCGGCGGCCACGCCGCGACCGGGGAACGGGGGACTTCCCCGACGATTTTCTCGAAACATGGACTGGAAAAGGCGCGCTCCGGACCGGACAAAGCCCGGGAAACGTCCCGGGACCCGCGCCGAAAACGACAGGGATGGACTCTATTGGTGCGGTGCAGCGTAACTGTTGACGGCGATCAATAGGCGAGCCCGACCGGCACGGCGACAATGGCCACGAAGGACGCAAGGTTTTGGCTGTTCAACCCAAGGGGAATCGACCAATGAGAAGGATCGCACGGATTTCACCGATCGCGTGGGTGGTTGCCGCGGCGCTTGCCACGACCGCGAGCGCCGTCCCGGCGCAACAACCGGCGCCGCAGCCGGCAGCGCCACAAGCCGCGCCGCAGGCCGCACCGCCGGCCTCGCCGCAGGCGGTGCAGGAAGCGCAGCGCGCGCGCGACCGCGTCATGACCCAGGAGGAGATCCGCTACCAGGCCGGCAGCTCGCCACTGGGTCAGGAAGAGATGCACCAGAACATCAATCCGAAGGCGCCGCCGATGACCAAGGCGGAGTTCGACAAGGCACGGCAGATCTACTTCGAGCGCTGCGCCGGCTGCCACGGCGTGCTGCGCCGCGGCGCGACCGGCAAGCCGCTCACTCCGGACATCACGCTCACCCGCGGCACCGAGATCCTCAAGACCTTCATCAAGTACGGCTCGCCGGCGGGCATGCCGAACTGGGGCACCTCGGGCGAGTTGAGCGACGCCGAAGTCGATCTCATGGCGCGCTACGTGCAGCAGGAACCGCCGACGCCGCCCGAGTTCGGCCTCGCGGACATGAAGAAGACGTGGAAGGTCGTGATCCCTCCCGAGAAGCGTCCCACGAAGAAGATGAACAACTGGGACATCGACAACCTATTCTCGGTGACGCTGCGTGACGCGGGACAGATCGCGCTCATCGACGGCAAGTCGAAGGAGATCATCAACGTCATCCCGACCGGCTACGCGGTGCACATCTCGCGCCTGTCGGCGTCGGGCCGCTACCTCTACGTCATCGGCCGCGACGGCAAGATCAACCTCATCGACCTTTGGATGGAGAAGCCCGACACGGTGGCGGAGATCCGCATCGGCCTCGAGGCGCGGTCGGTCGAGACGTCGAAGGACAAGAAGTATCGCGACAAGCTCGCCATCGCCGGTGCCTACTGGCCGCCGCAGTACGTGATCATGCAAGGCGACACGCTGGAGCCGTTGCGGATCCAGGCGACCCGCGGCATGACGGTGGATACGCAGGACTTCCACCCCGAGCCGCGCGTGGCGTCGATCGTCGCCGTGCACGACAAGCCGATGTTCATCGTCAACGTTAAGGAGACCGGCAAGGTGATGCTGGTCGACTACACCGACCTGAAGAATCTCAAGACGACCGAAATCAACGCGGCACGCTTCCTCCACGACGGCGGCTGGGATTCGACCAAGCGCTACTTCATGGTCGCGGCCAACGAGTCGAACAAGATCGCCGTGATCGACTCGAAGAAGGACAAGCTCGAAGCCCTGATCGACGTCGGCCGCATCCCGCACCCGGGTCGCGGTGCGAACTTCGTCGATCCCAAGTTCGGTCCGGTCTGGGCGACGGGTCACCTGGGTGACGAGACGATCTCGCTCATCGGCACCGATCCCAAGCGCCACCCGAAGAATGCGTGGAAGGTGGTGCGCACGCTCGAAGCGCAGGGCGGCGGCAACCTCTTCATCAAGACGCATCCGAAGTCGCGCAACCTGTGGGTCGACACGCCGCTCAACCCCGACGCCAAGATCGCGCAGTCGATCGCGGTATTCGACATCAACAACCTCGACAAGCCGTTCGAGGTGCTGCCGATCGCCGAATGGGCCGGCGTGGGTGAAGGTGCGAAGCGGATCACGCAGCCCGAGTACAACAAGGCGGGCGACGAGGTCTGGTTCTCGGTGTGGAGCGCGAAGAACCAGCAGTCCGCGATCGTGGTG
>WBZO01003709.1_pt1 | contig 17392 bp, 16 predicted proteins | sample 5204261 | NCBI WGS metagenome assembly WBZO01 (sample SAMN12412400, study PRJNA552823) | activated sludge metagenome | isolation source: activated sludge from anammox sidestream of wastewater treatment plant... | place: USA: North Carolina | collected 2017-09
CCGCCGTCGAGGAGGCGCTCTTCCTCACGAAGTTCGCGAGCCGCGTGACGATCGTGCACCGCCGCGACGAGCTGCGGGCGTCGAAGATCATGCAGGAGCGGGCGTTCGCCGAGCCTCGCATCTCGTTCCTTTGGAACACCGTCGTCGACGACGTCCGTGGCGACACCACGGTGGAGGCCCTCGTGGTGCGCGACGTCGTCACCGGCGAGGTGTCGGAGCTCGAGGTGGAAGGGATGTTCGTCGCGATCGGTCACGATCCGAACACCGCGATCGTCCGGGGTCAGCTCGACCTCGACGCCGACGGCTACGTCCTGACCGCCCCGTCGTCGACCGCCACGTCGGTCGACGGGGTGTTCGCAGCCGGCGACGTCCAGGACCACGTCTACCGGCAGGCCATCACCGCGGCGGGGACCGGCTGCATGGCGGCCATCGAGGCCGAGCGCTGGCTGGGAGCCCGCCGCCACGAAGCAGCGACCGCCGTCTGAATCCAGGGAAGAGCCAATGTCTGACAATATTCTTACGGTAACCGACGCCACCTTCGCCGAGAGGGTCGGGGCCTCCGACGTTCCGGTGATCGTCGACTTCTGGGCGGAGTGGTGCGGCCCGTGCCGCATGATCGCTCCGGTGCTCGAGGAGATCGCCGCCGAGCACGCCGGCAAGATCGCCGTCGCCAAGCTCAACGTCGACGAGAACCAGGCCACCTCGATCAACTTCGGCGTGCAGAGCATCCCGACGCTCCTCGTGTTCAAGGACGGCGAGCCGGTGAAGCGCATCGTCGGCGCCAAGCCCAAGGGCGCGCTTCTCCAGGATCTGGCCGAGTTCATCGCTTGAGCGCGGCCTCCGTCCTCCGCCAGGGCGCGCGGGGTGAGGGCGTCCGCGACCTCCAGAACCGTCTGAACGCGCTCGGCTTCGCGCCGGCTCCCGACCCTGCGGGCATCTACGGACCGGCGACGTTCGCCGCCGTCCGGGCCTTCCAGGAGGCCCGCGGCATCCGGGTCGACGGCGCGTGCGGGCCCGAGACGTGGGCCGCCCTGGTCGAGAGCGGCTTCGCGCTCGGCGACCGCCTCCTGTACGACCGTCGCCCGATGCTGCGCGGCGACGACGTCGCCGACCTGCAGCACCGCCTGAACGCGCTCGGCTTCGACGCGGGCCGCGAGGACGGCATCTTCGGCCCCGACACGTCACGGGCCCTCCAGGACTTCCAGCGCAACGCCGGCCTGGCCCCCGACGGCATCGGCGGCCCCGAGGCCGTCGAAGCCCTCCTACGGCTCGGGGGGATGGCGGCCGGCTCGGTGGCCGAGGTGCGCGAGCGTGAGTCGCTGCGCGGCCCGCGCCGGGTCAGGGGAATGAGGATCTACGTCGCGACCGGCCCCGAACTGCACGGCCTGGGCGACGCCCTGGTGCACCGGCTGACCGACCTCGGCGCCGACGCGATCCTCGACCCGAGCGGCGCCGACGACGGCGACCTCGCGGCCGCGGCCAACGACGTGACCGCCGATCTCTTCGTGAGCCTCAGGCTGGGCCCGGAACCCGGCTGCCGGTGCATCTACTTCGCGTCGCCGCGCTTCCAGTCCGAGGGAGGCCGGCGAGTGGCTTCGGGGATCGCGTCCGAGCTCGCCCCCTGGCTACCGGTGGAGCCCGAGCCCGTAGGGCGGGCGTACCGCGTGCTGCGCGAGACGCGGATGGCGGCCGTCGTCTGCGAGCTCGCGGCCGAGGCCGACGCCGAGGCGCTGGGCGCCCTCGTGGAGCGCGGTGGCGACATCGCGCGTGCCGCCGCGGCCGGGGTCCGGGTCGGCGTCGAGTCGGACTACGACCCGCCCGTCATCAGCCGGTAGAGGCGCTCGAGGTCGGCGAGGTCGGAGAACTCGACCACCACCTTTCCCTTCTTGGCCCCCATGCTCACCCGGACGCGCGTCGCCAGGTGGTCGCCGAGGAGCTCTTCGAGCTCGAGCAGGCCGGGGGGACGCAGGCGGGGTCCGGGTGTCGGCGCTCCGTCGGCGTCGGGCTCGGGGTCGCCCGGCGTAGCGGCGGTCTCGTGGCGGCGCACGGCCGCCTCCACGGCCCGCACCGACAGGTCGTCGGCCGCCGCCCGGCGGCCGAGCTCCTCCTGGAAGGCGCGGTCGGGGGTACCTAGCAACGCCCGCGCGTGCCCCATCGACAGGCGCTCCTCCTGCACCAGGCGTTGGACCGCGGGCGGGAGCTGGAGGAGCCGCAGGGTGTTGGAGACGGTCGAGCGGCTCCGGCCCACGCGCTCGGCCACCTCCTCGTGGGTCAGGCGGAAGTCCTCGATGAGCTGCTGGTAGGCGGCGGCCTCCTCGAGGGGGTTGAGATCGGCCCGGTGGACGTTCTCCACCAGCGCGTGCTCGAGCGCCGACGCGTCGTCGGTGTCGCGCACCAGGGCCGGGATGGTCTGAAGCCCGACCCGGCGGGCGGCCCGCCAGCGTCGCTCCCCGGCGATGAGCTCGTACCCCTCGCCGGCAGGACGGACCAGGACCGGCTGGAGCACCCCCACCTCCCGGATCGAGTCGGCCAGCGCGGAGAGCGCCTCCTCGTCGAAGTGCGCACGGGGCTGATACGGGTTGGGATGGATGGCGGCCACGAGGACCTCCTCGAGGCCGGCCTGGGCTTGCTCCATCCCCGCCGGGATCAGTGCACCGAGGCCTCTACCCAGTCCGCCGCGTCGCGCCACGGCTCACCTCTCTGGCCAGCTCGCGGTAGGCGATCGCACCACGAGACATCGGATCGAAGACGATGATGGGCTGCCCGAACGACGGTGCCTCCGAGAGCCGTACGGTGCGCGGAACCACCGTGCGGTACACCTTGGTGCCGAAGTGCGCCCGGACCTCCTGCTCGACCTGGTCGGCGAGTTTGGTCCGCGCGTCGAACATCGTCAAGACGATGCCGCGGACGTCGAGCGTGGGGTTCAGGTTCGTGCGCACGAGGGCCACGTTGCGCAGGAGCTGGCCGAGGCCCTCCAGCGCGTAGTACTCGCACTGGATCGGGACCAGCACATCGTCGGCCGCCGCCAGGCCGTTCACGGTCAGCAGGCCGAGCGACGGGGGGCAGTCGATGAGGACGAAGTCGTAGTCGTCCCGCGCGTCGTGCAGCGCCCGGCGGAGCTTGAGCTCCCGACTGAACGCCGGGACCAGTTCGATCTCGGCGCCGGCGAGGTCGATCGTGGCCGGTACCACGAACAGGTTCCGGACGCTGCTGGGCTCGACGCAGTCCTCGACGGCCGCGTCGTTCATCAGCACGTCGTACACCGAAAGCTGGAGGTCGCGTGCGTTGATCCCCAGGCCGGTGGAGGCGTTCCCCTGTGGGTCGAGGTCGACGATCAAGACCCGGTAGCCGGCCTCGGCCAGAGCCGCGCCGAGGTTCACCGCTGTCGTGGTCTTGCCGACCCCCCCCTTCTGGTTCGCGATCGCGATGATGCGCGGGAGCTCGAGCGGGCCGTCGTCGCCGTCGCGACCGGCAGCACGACGCTCCGAGACCGAGCCCCGATCGCGCCGGCTGCCGTCGATCGACGCCGGCGCCTCGAGGGACTCCGGCAGCTCCTCCGGGTCCGGCGGATCGTCGGCTGACGGGGGAACTCCGGTGGCCTCGAAGCGCCCGCCGTGGATGCGCCCCCCGACGGGCACCGGCGCGGGGGCCGCAGGGTCTTCGCGCAGAGGGTCCGGGACGGGGGAGTCCATGAAAATCCTCTCGCTCGGCGGGCCCGATGACCGGTCGGCCCTGAAGCTCGGGCGCTCCGGAGCTCGACCGGGCCGAGTCTAGACATACCTCGGCGCGCGCCGTCGGATTGCCGTTGTTCCACGTGGAACGTGGAGCCCGACGACCTCAGGCGCGCCAGGCCGACTGCTTGGGCGGGACGCGCGCCTGGGGTCGCCGGCCGTCGGCAGGAGCGCCACCGGATTGCCGTTGTTCCACGTGGAACGTGGGGCCCAGCGACCTCAGGCGCGCCAGAGCGGCCTCTTGGCGGGAAGCCCGTCCCGACGGGGCCAGCGGTGGGACTCGCCCACCTTCCGGAAGAGGGCCATGGCACGCGCTCCGGTGACGACCTCGAGCTGCTCGAGCCCCAGGCCGGCCAGGCCCTCGGCATCCCAACGGGCGGCGGCGTCCATCGGGGTGCTCAGGGGTGGGTCGCTGACCGCCAGGATCCCTCCCAGGGCGAGGAATCCGGTTGCGCACTCCGCGGTCACCGCCGGCCCGGCGAAAGACCGGGCGAGCACCGCTGTGAAGCTGCCCCTCAGCCGGGTTTCACGTGCCGCCACCTCGGCCCGGGCCTCCACGACCTCGACGCGGTCCGCCACGTCGAGCGCGGCCACGGCGTCGCGCAGGAAGGCGCACCGCCGCCGGTTCGAGTCGAGCAGGGCACCGCGTGAGCGCCATCTCGTCGCCAGGTACAGGCCCGGCAGGCCGGCGCCGCTACCGAGGTCGAGGTAGGCGGCCGCCGGATCGGTCGTCAACGCCGGTTCGATCGCCTCGACCACGGCGGCCATGGATCGGGCGTGGTCGATGTGGTCCCTGACCGGCCCTGGCCCCACAAAACCTCGCCGGCGTGCCCCCTCGAGCGCGGCCTCCAGGAGCTCCGCCGAACGGTCGGCGGCAGCCGGCACCTCAGGCCTTGTGGATGATCACCCGGCGACGGGAATCCTCGCCCTCGGAGACGGTCTCGACGCCCCCCACCTCGGCGGCGGCATCGTGTACGACCTTGCGGTCCGCCGCGCTCATGGGTTCGAGGGCCTGCGACTTCCCGGTCTCGACCACCCGGCGAGCGAGCTTCTTCGCGAACTCGGCCAGCGCCTCGCGACGCTTCGCCTGGTACCCGCCGATGTCGACGCGGATCCGAGCACCGCGACCGGCGCGCCGCTGCATCACCGTCCGGGTCAGATCCTCGATCGCCTTCAGGGTCGCGCCTCCCTGACCCACCAGCGGGCCCAGGTCGTCGCCGCCGACGTCGATGGAGATGACGTCGTCGGCTATCGAGGCGTCGGTCGTAGCCCTCACCCCGAAGGCCTCGACAAGGTCGCGTACGAAATCCGTCGCCGCCTCCGCCTGCTCCTCGACCGTCATCTCCGACGTCATCTCCGCTCCTCGTTCCGTGTCGTCGTGAACCTCGCCGCCCGAACCTCGCCGACCGCGACCGCGCGGCTTCGGGCTGGGTTTGTCGCCGGCCGGACCCTTTGGGCGCTCCGCGCCGGCGGCCGGCTTCTGTGACGCCTTCGTCGCTGCGGAGCGACCTCCACCGCGACCGCCCTTCGGCCCGCTCTTGCGCGAGCTCCCCTCGCGTGACCCCCCGCGGCGGTGGCGCTTCTCCCGCGACACGGGCTTGACCCGTGCTCTCACCCGGGCGTCGCGAGCCCCGATCCGGCCGAGGATCCCGGGCTTCCCCTCCGAGAGAACCTCGATGTCGGCTTCATCCTCGTGCACGCCCAACTGGTCGAGGGCCGCATCGACGGCCTCGGCGAGGGTCCTTCCGGTGGTCTCGACCCACTCCATCGCTCAGCGCTTCCGGCGGCGGTTGTTCTTGCGTCGCGACGAGGGATGCGGCTTGGCCGGCTTCGCGCCCCCCGCGCCGTTACCGCCCGATGCCTTACGGCTTGAGGTCTTGCCGTCGCCGTTCGACGCCGTCGCGGAGTCGTCGTCAGCGCCCGCGTCGTCACTCGCCTTCACCAGGGGCGGGGGCGGTTTGAGGAGCTTTCCGAGGAAGCCGCTGCGCTCCGTGCTCGCCACGTCGATCGCGGCGCCGGGCTCGGGCTCCCGGCCGATGGTCCGGAGCACCAGTTCCTGCTGGCCCATCTGCCACAGGTTGCTTATGAAGAAATAGAGCACGACACCGGCGGGCAGATTTATCGAGATGAAACCGAAGACCACCGGCATGATCTTCCCGACCACCTGCATCTGCGTGTTGACCTGAGTCTGGTTCCTCATGGTCTGCTTGGACTGCAGGTAGGCCGTCACCATGACCAGGACGATGAGGATGTAGTACGGGAGGGCATCTCCGAAGCCCCCTTTGATGCTGGTCGCGGCCTGGCTCAGGTTCATACCCAGGAACGGCAGATCCAGCGGCTTCGGGCATTTTCCCCCGGGGCACATGTCGGCGTACATGCTCGACGACGTGGGCACGTACTTCTGCATGTGCTCGAGGACGCGGTACAGGGCCCAGAAGACAGGAAGCTGCAGGAGCAAGGGAAGGCAACCCCCCAGGGGGTTGACCTTGTTCTCCTTGTAGAACTTCATCATCTCTTCGTTGAGCTTCTGCCGGTCGCCCTTGTACTTCTGTTGCAGCTTCTTCAGCTCCGGCTGAATCCGCTGCATGGCGATCATCGACTTGGCCTGCTTGGCCGTCAACGGGAAGAGGAGAAGGCGAATGACGATCGTCAGAAAGATGATCGCCACTCCGTAGTTCGGGGCCACCGAGTAGAACCACGCGAGAACGTGGCCCATCACGTTGAATAGGGGGTTCATGATGCTGTTCACGTTCGTAGCCCGCTTTCGCGAAGTCTTGCATCGTCGGCCGCCCGACCCGAGCGGGATCGCGCCCGGACCGGAGGTACCGGGTCGAGGCCGCCTTCGTTCCAGGGGTGGCACCGGGAGATGCGCCGGACTCCCAGCCAGCCTCCTCGGGCCGCTCCGTGTTCGACCAGGGCATCCAGGGTGTACTGCGAGCAGGTGGGGTGGAACCGGCACGACGACGGGCGCCACGAGAAAGCCCACTGGTAGGCCCTGATCAGGGCCACCGCCACCCAGACCAAGGGGTTGCGAGATCGTGTCACCGGTCGGTGACCACCGACGCGAGGAGGCGTCCCACTAGCGCTTCGACCTCCGCATACGCGAGGCCCGCGGCACTCGGGCCCGCGCCGAGGAGGTGGTCGTGGCCGGCGCGCAGCTCGGCGGCGTGGGCCTGCACCGCGGCGCGGAGGCGGCGGCGCAGGCGGTTACGGGCCGGCGCGCTCCCGACGGCCTTGCCCACCGCGTACGCGACTCCGGGTGGACCTTCGTCGTCGCGGGACGCGGTACGCAGCCACAACGGGCCGGCCTGGAGGCGCCGACCACCTGCCAGGGCCTGGAAGTTCGCACGTTGGTTGACGCGCCGGATCAGGCGGCGAGCCGGGAACGGCCCCGGGTCCTCCGCGCCCGCAGGACGGCCCGGCCGCCGCGCGTGCGCATCCGGATCCGGAACCCGTGCTTCTTCTTCCGTCTCCGGTTGTTGGGCTGATAGGTGCGCTTCACGCATGGCCTCCTCGGAGGAGCAGACACGGGCCGGGCCCGTCGGGGGGCGCCGGAAGGTGGGCGCGCCGCCCAGGGAATGGCCGGGCCGAGACGGCCCGAGATGCTACCGCCTGACCTGGGCCTACGCCAACGCGCCGCTTCTTGAGGGCTCGGGAGGCCTTTGGTACGTTGCGCGTCCGGCGTTCCCCCGGCGGCCGGCCTCCCCGACCCACGACCCGACCGTGAGTCGGCGCCGACGGTGCATTCCCTCGACCCCCTCGTGGCGAGCCCTGTGGACAACCCCGACATCGCTTCAGACGCCGCCGAGCGCTCCGTCGCCGAGCCCGCCGACGCCTGGAACCGCACCGGCGCCGTCCTGCGCTCCCGGATGGCCGAGGTGACGTGGAACATGTGGTTCCGCCACCTCCGGCCGCTCCGCCTCGTCGACGGCCTCCTGGTGCTAGGAGTCCCGAGCCGCCTCGCCGCCGACAAGATCCGCTCGAGCTACCTCCCGCTGCTCACGTCGGTCCTGCGCGAGGAGTACCGCGAGGACCTCGACGTCGACCTCGTGGTGGAGACGGTCCCGCGCGACACCGGCCACGCGACGACGGCCGTGGACGCGCCGCCGGCCGCGCCCGACGCGCGACCCGACGCCCGACCCGACGCCCGACCCGGTGTCCGGTCCGACCCGGAGCCCCACCCCGATCCGGCCGCGGTCACCACGTCCGGCTTCGAGTCGGCGCGGCGGGACCCCGCCGCCCTGAACGAGGGCTACACCTTCGACCGGTTCGTGATCGGGGCGTCGAACCGCTTCTCGCACGCGGCGGCCCTGGCCGTGGCCGAGCAGCCCGCCCGCAGCTACAACCCGCTGTTCATCTACGGCCCCGCGGGACTCGGCAAGACCCACCTGCTGCACGCGATCGGCAACTACGTGACGAGCGTCCACAACCTCAAGCGGGTCCGTTACATCACCACCGAGACGTTCATGAACGAGTTCGTGGACGCCACCCGGTACGCGACGTTCCCCGAGTTCCGGCGGCGCCACCGCGAGGTCGACGTGCTGCTCGTGGACGACATCCAGTTCCTCCAGCACTCCGAGAAGCTCCAGGAGGAGTTCTTCCACACCTTCAACCACCTCCACGACACCCGCAACCAGATCGTGATCTCGTCCGACCGTCCGCCGAAGCTCTTCGAAGACGTCGACGAGCGCCTCCGGACCCGCTTCGAGTGGGGGCTCATCACCAACATCGAGCCGCCCGACTTCGAGACCCGCCTCGCGATCCTGCGCATGAAGGCCGACGCCGACCACCTCGAGGGCATCCCCGACGAGGTGCTCACCTTCATCGCCGACAACATCAGCGACAACGTCCGCAAGCTCGAGGGCGCGCTGACGCGCGTCACCGCCCACTCGAGCCTCTACCGGGCGGCCCTCACCGAGGAGATGGCCCGGGAGATCCTCGCCGACCAGCTCTCCGACGCCTCACCGCGGACCATCACGCCGGAGTTGATCCTCGCCGAGACGGCCGAGCTCTTCGGCTGGAGCATCGAGGAGCTCCGCGGCAAGAGCCGGAAGCGGCCGCTGGTCACCGCCCGCCAGATCAGCATGTACGTGTTCCGGGAGCTCACCGACTGCAGCTACCCGCGCATCGGCGAGGAGTTCGGCGGGCGCGACCACACCACCGTGATGCACGCCGTCGACAAGATCACGACGCTCATGGCCGAACGCCACTCGGTGTTGGAGCAGGTCAACGAGCTGATCTCGCGAGTGAAGCTCGGGACCGGTGGATAAAGCTGTGGAGGGCTGGGGATATCCGCCGGCGGCCGGTGCACAACGCGCGCCGCTCCGCGCCCGTCTCCTAACCTCCTGTGGACAGCTGTGGACAACCCGCGCGGCTGACAACCCCTCTGACCAGGGGTTATGGCACGCATCCACAATCCACAGCACCTACTACGGCGATCCGAAAGAGATCTTTCTCATACAACAGGGAGGCCTGTGGTGAAGTTCCGCTGCGAACGCGACACCCTGGCCGACGCCATCGCGTCGGCTGGTCGGGCCGTGACGTCACGGGGCGGTGCGCTGCCCGTGCTCTCCGGCCTCAAGGTGACGGCCGGGACCGGCACCGTGGAGCTGGTCGGCTCCGACCTCGAGCTCACGATCCGGACGACCGTGCCGGCCGACGTCGACTCCGACGGGACGGCCGTGGTGCCGGCTCGCCTGTTCGGGGAGATCGTGCGCAACCTCGAACCCGGTCCGGTCACGATCTCGGTCGCCGGCGACGACGCCCACATCGAGGCCGCCCGCTCGTCGTTCTCGGTGCGCCTGCTCCCGGCCGGGGACTTCCCGCCTCTGGCACCCGTCGAGGGTGCTTCCGCGACCCTCGACGCCGGCGCGCTGGTCGAGGCGCTGCGCCAGGTGGTCCCCGCCGCCTCGCGCGACGACGCCCGCCCGATCCTCACCGGCGTGCTGCTCGCCGCCACGCGCCAGGGCCTGAGGCTGGTGGCCACCGACTCCTACCGCCTCGCGGTGCGGGACCTGGCCGGTGTGAGCATGCTCTCGGAGGGCCAGCAGGTGCTGGTCGCGGCGAAGGCGCTCGCCGAGGTGCAGCGCCTCCTGTCGGAAGGGGAGATCTCGGTCACGCTCTCGGGGCGCGACGTGAGCTTCACGCACGGTGCGGCCGAGGTCTCGACCCGCCTCATCGAGGGCGACTTCCCGAACTACGAGCAGCTCATCCCGAGCGGGTACCCGAACCGGCTCACCGTCGGCCGCGACGTGCTCGACGCGGCGGTCAAGCGCGTGCGCCTCGTCAGCCAGGGGCGCGACACCGCACCGGTGCGGATGGCGATGTCGGCCGACCGGCTCGAGCTCTCCGCCATCGCGCAGGAGGTGGGCGAGGCGCGCGAGGTGCTGGAGGCGAAGTACGAGGGCTCCGACCTCACGGTGGCGTTCAACCCGGAGTTCCTCCTCGACGGGATCCACGCCCTCGCCGGCGACGAGGTGGTCCTCGAGACCATCGACCCCCTGAAGCCGGCCACCCTGCGGGCCGTCGACGACCCCGACTTCCTGTACCTGCTGATGCCGGTGCGGATCTCCTGACGGGCCGGAACCGGCTTGAGGCTGCGGAGCCTGTCCCTGGTCGATTTCCGCTGCTACCGGAGTGCCGAGATCGAGCTCGGCGACGGCGCCACGGTGGTGGTGGGAGCCAACGGCCAGGGCAAGACCAGCCTCCTCGAGGCGGCGGGATGGCTCGCGACGGGGGCGTCGTTCCGCGGTGTGGCCGATTCCACCCTCGTACGCTCGGGTGCGCCGCGGGCGATCGTGAGGGGAGTGGTCGAGCGCGGCGGCGGTGAGCAGCTCATCGAGGTCGAGCTCGCCGCGACCGGGCGCAGCCGCGTCCTCGTGGGTCACAGCCCGCTGGCCCGGCGCCGTGACCTGGCTCAGGGCCTGCGCGTCACGGTGTTCTCGCCCGACGACCTGGAGCTGGTCAAGGGCGCCCCGGCGCTGCGCCGCCGCTACCTCGACGAGCTGCTGGCGTCGAGCTCACCCCGCTACGAGGCCGCCCGCGCCGACGTCGAGCGGGTGCTCCGCCAGCGCAACGCCCTGTTGCGCACGCCGCGCCTGGACGCCGAGGCCCGGACGACCCTCGACGTGTTCGACGACCAGTTCGCCCGGGCGGCGGGGGAGTTGGTGCGGGGCCGGCTGCGCCTGGCCGACCGGCTCCTCCCGGAGATCCGCTCCGCGTACGCGTCGCTCGCCGGAGGGCCCGACGAGGTCGCCGCCGTCTACGAGACCGAGTGGGCCGACGAGGCACCGACCGCCGACTCCGACGTGGAGGGAATGCTCCACCGGGCCCTGGCCGAGCGCCGGACCCACGAGATCGACCGCGGCACCACGCTGGTCGGCCCGCACCGCGACGAGTGGCGCCTGTCCCTCCGGGGCCTCGAGGCGCGCTCGTGCGCGAGCCAGGGTGAGCAGCGGTGCCTCGCGCTCGCGTTGCGCCTCGGCGGGCACCGGGTGGTGACCGACGTGGTGGGCGAAGACCCGGTTCTCCTCCTCGACGACGTGTTCAGCGAGCTCGATCCGGGCCGGGCCGCGGCACTGGTCCGAAGCCTCCCCGGCGGGCAGGCGTTCCTCACCACGGCCGGGGCGGTCCCCGAAGGCATCCGGGTCGGGCGGTTGCTGCGGGTCAGCGCGGGCGTGCTCGAGCCGGCGGCCTGAACCCTTGAGCACCCGAGGCCACGACGACGACCCCCGCCCGATAGGGGAGGCGCTCGCCGCGGTGGCGCGCGGCCTCGGGCTCGGCGACCCCGCCCGGGCCGGTGCGGCGGTCGAGCGGTGGCCCGAGGTCGTGGGCCCCGCGCTCGCCGCGCACACCGAGGCGCGCGGCCTCCGCGACGGGACGCTCACCGTGGTGGTCGACGGGCCGGCGTGGGCGACCCAGGTCGTGGCCCTGGAGTCCCGGATACTGGAGGGTCTCGCCGCGGTGGTCGGTGACGGGGCCTGTCGCGCCCTGCGGGTGAGGGTGGATCCGGGGGCGTTCCGGGGCCGGTGAGGACCGGATCCGCCCCCGGCGCCTGGTACACTGGTGGCAGTGCCGTCATGGGCTCTGACCAGGGATTTCGCGCTTCCCCCCGACCGCCGCACCCCCGAAGCGGCGGGCGAGCCCGGTCCGTTCTGAGGACAGCGAGGTTTCGCGCGTGGCGTACGCGGCCAAAGACATAACCGTCCTGAAGGGCCTCGAGCCGGTCCGAGAGCGGCCCGGCATGTACATCGGCTCCACCGGCCCGTCAGGACTGCACCACCTCGTCTACGAGGTCGTCGACAACTCCGTCGACGAGGCGATGGCCGGCTTCGCCTCCCGCATCGACGTGACGCTCCTCCCCGACGGCGGATGCCGGGTGTTCGACAACGGGCGTGGGATCCCCGTCGACGACCACCCCGAGTACCGGGGCAAGTCGGCGGCCGAGGTCGTGCTGACCGTGCTCCACGCCGGCGGCAAGTTCGGCGGCGAGGGCTACAAGATCTCGGGCGGCCTGCACGGCGTGGGCGTGTCGGTGGTCAACGCGCTGTCCGCCCGCCTCGACCTCGAGGTCCACCGCGACGGGGCGAAGCACCGGATGTCCTTCGAGCGCGGGGGCCGCCCGAAGGGCAAGCTCGAGAAGGTCGGCCCGTCGAAGCGCACGGGCACGCTCATCACCTTCTGGCCCGATCCCGAGGTGTTCGAGGAGACCGAGTTCCGGGCCCAGACGCTCATCGAGCGCCTGCGCGAGATGGCCTTCCTGAACAAGGGCCTCGAGATCCGCTTCCGCGACGAGCGCCCGAGCACGCCGGCCGAGCACGTGTTCAAGTTCAGCGGCGGCCTCGTCGACTTCGTCAAGCACCTGAACGCCACCAAGGAGCCGCTGTTCAAGCGGGTGGCGGCCTTCGAGGACTCGCCGGGCGAGGGCGCGGGCGTGGTCGAGGTCGCCATGCAGTGGAACGCCGGGTTCTACGAGAACATCCACTCGTTCGCCAACAACATCTCCACCACCGAGGGCGGGATGCACGAGGAGGGCTTCAAGAAGGCCCTCACCAACGTGGTGAACAAGTACGCCCGCGGCAAGGGCCTCCTCAAGGAGAAGGACCCGAACCTCCTCGGCGAGGACATCCGCGAGGGGCTCACGGCGATCGTGTCCGTGAAGCTGCGCAACCCGCAGTTCGAAGGTCAGACCAAGGCCAAGCTCGGCAACACCGAGATGCGCTCGCTGGTCGAGAAGGCCACCAACGAGCACCTCGCCGACTGGCTCGAGGAGCACCCGACCGAGGCCAAGCAGATCGTCAACAAGGGGGCCCAGGCGGCCCGGGCCCGGGTCGCCGCCCGCCAGGCCCGCGACCTCACCCGGCGCAAGTCGCTGCTCGAGTCGGCCGCCATGCCCGGCAAGCTCGCCGACTGCGCGTCGCGCAAGCCCGACGAGGCCGAGCTCTTCATCGTCGAGGGCGACAGCGCCGGGGGTAGCGCCAAGCGGGCCCGCAACCCGCACTTCCAGGCCATCCTGCCGATCCGGGGCAAGATCCTCAACGTCGAGCGCGCCCGGGTCGACCGGATGCTCAAGAACGAGGAGATCCAGGCGCTGATCACCGCGATCGGCGCCGGCGTCGGCGACGACTTCGACGTCACCAAGGTCCGGTACCACAAGGTGGTGCTCATGACCGACGCCGACGTCGACGGCGCGCACATCCGCACGCTGCTGCTCACGTTTTTCTACCGCCAGCTCCCCGAGATGCTCAAGCAGGGCTTCATCTACGTGGCCCAGCCGCCGCTGTTCCGGGCCGACCTCGGCAAGGAGCGGCACTACCTCAAGGACGAGCCGGCGCTGCGCCGCTTCGAGGCGGAGCACGAGGGCCGCCGCTTCGAGGTCAGCCGGTTCAAGGGCCTCGGCGAGATGGACTGGCAGGAGCTCGGCGAGACCACCATGAGCCCGGCCACCCGCACCCTGCTCCAGGTGTCGGCCAACGACGCCGCCATCGCGGACGAGATCTTCTCCACCCTGATGGGCGAAGACGTCGAGTCGCGGCGCACGTTCATCCAGGAGAACGCCAAGGACGTGCGCTTCCTCGACATCTGAGGACGCGCGGGAGGAACCCACGCATGCCCGACGACGGGGTCCAGCAGACGCTGGGGAACATCGAGCCGGTCGAGATCCAGGAGGAGATGGAACGCTCCTTCCTCGACTACGCGATGTCGGTCATCACCTCGCGGGCGCTGCCCGACGCCCGCGACGGCATGAAGCCGGTGCACCGCCGGATCCTCTACGGCATGTACGTCGGCGGCCTGCGTCCCGACCGGAACTACAAGAAGTCGGCCTCCGCGGTCGGCGACGTGATGGGCAAGTACCACCCGCACGGCGACACCGCCATCTACGACGCCCTGGCCCGGATGGCCCAGGACTTCTCGCTGCGCTACCCGCTCGTCGACGGCCACGGGAACTTCGGCTCTCCCGACCCGAAGGACCGCCCGGCCGCCATGCGCTACACCGAGGCGCGGTTGGCGCCGCTGGCGATGGACCTGCTGGGCGAGATCGACGAGGACACCGTCGACTTCGCCGACACCTACGACGGCCAGAACCGCGAGCCGGTGGTGCTGCCCGCCCGCTACCCCAACCTGCTCGTGAACGGGGTGGGCGGCATCGCGGTGGGGATGGCCACCAACATCCCGCCCCACAACCTCGGCGAGGTGATCGACGCCGCCCTGCACGTCCTCGAGCACCCCGACGCCACCCCCCAGGACCTCATGCAGTTCGTGCACGGCCCCGACTTCCCGACCGGCGGGTTGATCCTCGGGCGCCAGGGCATCATCGACGCCTACACCACCGGGCGGGGCTCGATCCGCCTGCGGGCCGTCGCCGACATCGAAGAGGACCGCAAGGGGACGCACCGCATCGTCGTCAGCCAGGTGCCCTACCAGACGTCGGCCGAGGTGATCGGCGAGAAGATCGCCGAGCTCGCCAACGAGCGCAGGGTCGAGGGCATCCGCGACGTGCGCAACGAGTCGTCCGGCGACGTGCTGCGCCTCGTCATCGACCTCAAGCGGGACACCAACGCGCAGGTGGTGCTCAACCAGCTCTACAAGCACACCCCGATGCAGACCAGCTTCCCCGTGCACATGCTGGCCCTGGTCGACGGCGTGCCGCGCCTCCTCGACCTGGCCGCCGCGCTCTCCGTCTACGTCGAGCACCAGAAAGACGTCGTGCGCCGCCGGACGGAGTACCGCCTCGGCAAGGCCCGCGACCGCGCCCATATCGTCGAGGGCCTGCTGCGCGCCCTCGACATGATCGACGAGGTGATCGCGCTGATCCGGGGCTCGGCCGACACCGACGCCGCCCGGACCGGCCTCATGGCGGAGCCGTTCGACTTCACCGAGGTGCAGGCCGGGCACATCCTCGAGATGCCCCTGCGCCGCCTGGCCCAGCTCGAGCACCAGAAGCTCCGCGACGAGTACGACGAGCTCATGGCCACGATCGCCGCCCTCGAGGGCATCCTCGCCGACGAGGCCGTCCTGCGCGGCGTGATCCGCGACGAGCTGTCCGAGCTGCGGGGTCGCTACGCCGACTCCCGGCGCAGCGAGATCACCTTCGACCCCGGCGACCTCGACGCCCTCGACTTCATCGACGACGAAGAGGTGGTGGTCGTCCTCTCGCAGCGGGGCTACGTGAAGACCGTCTCGGCCGACGCGTTCCGGCGCCAGAGCCGGGGCGGCCGCGGCGTCAGCGGCGCCAAGCTCCGCGAGGAGGACTACGTCGAGCACCTCCTCACCACGACGACCCACTCCTACCTGTTGTTCTTCTCCAACCGCGGCAAGGTCTACCGGCTCCGGGCCCACGAGATCCCGATGAAGGAGCGCCAGGCACGGGGCACCGCGCTGGTGAACCTGATCGCGCTCGAGGCCGGCGAGCACATCCAGGCCGTCATCGACACCCGCACCTACGAGGACGGCGCGTACCTCTTCTTCGCCACCCGAAACGGGGTGGTGAAGAAGACGAAGATGTCGGAGTACGACTCGTCGCTGCGCACGGGCCTCATCGCGCTCAACCTCCGCGACGGCGACGAGTTGGTGAAGGTGGTGCAGACCACCGGTCACGACGAGATCTTCATGGTGTCGCGCAACGGCATGACGATCCGGTTCTCCGAGGAGGACGTCAGGCCGATGGGGCGGGCCGCCGGCGGGGTGCGGGGCATGAAGCTCAAGGACGACGCCGACGCCGTGGTGGCCTGCGACGTCGCCCGCGACGACGCCGTGATGCTGTTCGTGAGCAGCAGCGGGCACGGCAAGCGGACCCGCCTGGACCGGTTCACCCGCCAGAACCGGGGCGGCCAGGGGGTGCGGGGCATGAAGCTCACGGCCCGGCGCGGCGAGATCGTCGCCGCGTTCATGGTCGGCCCCGACACCGAGATCCTCGTCTACTCCTCGGCGGCGAAGATCGTGCGGATGAACGCCGGCGAGATCTCCTCGCAGGGTCGCGACGCCACCGGGGTGCGGGTCGTGCGCCTCGACGAGGGCGAGGCGATCGCCGCGGTCGCGCCCGTGCTCGAGGGCAGCGACGACGAGGAAGGCGCCTGAGCGGTGGCTCCGGCCGTCGGTTCGCAGGCCCCGGGTCCGCCCTCTCCGGGCGCGCCGGCTCCGGGCGCGCCGGCTCCGGGCGCGAAGGCCTCGCGCCGGCGCTCCTCCGGGGGCGCGGCTCCCGTCGCCGTGTCCCCGCCGCCTCAGACCGACGGGCGCGTGGCGTCGGGGCGTCCGGCCGTCACGCGCCAGACCGTGAGGCGGCTCGACCTGTGGACGGTGTTGAAGGTCTCGCTGGCGTTCTACCTGGTGGCCCTGGCCGCGCTGATCCTCGCCTTCGTGGTCCTGTGGCTGGTGGCGTCGTCGTTCGGGGTGGTCTCCGACGTCGAGGACTTCATGACCTCGCTGCTCAGTACCAAGGACTTCACCTTCCTCTCGACCCGCCTGCTGATCGGCATGGCGCTGGTGGGCCTGGTGCTCGTGACGCTGCTCACCCTGATCACCGTCATCGCAGCCGCGTTCTACAACCTCTTCGCCGACACCATCGGCGGCATCGAGGTGATCCTCGTGGAGGACCGGCCCGACGGCGGGTCCTGAACCGCGCCGCTGGTAGAGTCCCCCTCTCGGCCGCGGGCCGGCGGCGCCTGCGGGGCTATAGCTCAGTCGGTTAGAGCGCACCCCTGATAAGGGTGAGGTCGGTGGTTCGATTCCACCTAGCCCCACCGTGAAGAACCTGAGGCGCGGCCTCCTGGTGCTGGTGCTGGCGGTCCTGGCCGGCGGGATCCTGAAGCTGCGGGGTCGCGGCGGCGTACCGCCCACCGGCGGGGGCTGGCGGGAGCTCGAGGGCCCCGACTACCGGTGACGGTCCTCCTCTGCGGCGCCGGTGCGGTCGGCGCCCGCGCCGCGCGCCAACTCGTCGACACGCCGGGGATCGAGCGCGTCCTGGTCGCGGACCGCGACGGGCGGCGGGCGCGGTCGGTGGTCGAGGTGATGTCACCCAAGGCCGAGGTGGCCGACTGGCGCCCGGGCGACCCGATGCCCGGCGGAGTCAGCGTCCTCGCCTGCGCGCTCCCGGGCGGGGTCGACGCCGTGGCCGCCCCGCCGGCGGTCGACGCGGGCGTCGACGTCGTGTCCTGCGCCGACGA
>WBZO01003710.1_pt1 | contig 17390 bp, 17 predicted proteins | sample 5204261 | NCBI WGS metagenome assembly WBZO01 (sample SAMN12412400, study PRJNA552823) | activated sludge metagenome | isolation source: activated sludge from anammox sidestream of wastewater treatment plant... | place: USA: North Carolina | collected 2017-09
GAGCTCCGCGATCACCTTCGCCGTCACGTCGGTCCGCTCCGCCGACGCCTGCTTGCGACCAAGCGCCGCGTTCAGCGCCATGGCGTAGCAGGCCGCGTGCGCCGCCGCCATCAACTCCTCGGGGCTCGTGCGACCGGCCGGATCCTGGATGCGCGACGGGAACGTCACGGGCAGCGTGAACGCACCCGTGCCTGCCTTCGCCTCACCCGTGCCGTCCATCAGCCCACCCTGCCAGTTCACGTCGACGTGCCGTTCGAATGCCGCCATGGATCCTCCTAGATTTCAGATTGTTGATTGCAGATTGCAGATTGCCGATTGCCGATTGCCGGTTCGAGATTCACCGCCGCCGCTTCTTCGCCGAGGCGGTGGTCGTGAGCTGCACGGCCGTGCCGATCAGGCCGAGTCCGATCCAGGCGATCGGAGCCCAGCGCAGGCCAGGGGTCGATGTCGGATAGAGAATCCACACTTCGGTGTCCGACGCACCGCGTGTCAGCCCCTGCTTCACCTGGGGAAACGCGCTGGCCGCCGCCAGCACCACGGTCCAGGCGCCCGCGAACGCGGTGCCCACGACAATCACGTATTTCTGCAGCACCATCGCGCCAACGGCACCAGCCAGCACCACCGCCACGATCGCCACGGTCGGTGGATCGCCCGATGCCACCTGGCTCCAGGCCAGGTGTGCCACCAGCACGCCAAGCCCCGCCCCCACGAGTGCCACGCCGACGAACCAGGCCAGCACCAGCACCGCCGAGCCCACCACACCACCGACCGCCGCGCCCACCAGCATGCCGGTCGTGTTCTCCGGGCCGACAACGGCGCTCCCGATCATCGCGCCAAGGATGAAGCCATAGATGCCCATCACGATCCGGAACAGGCGATGGCCGGCGAAACAGGCGAGCACGCCGCCAAGCAGCAGGACGACCGCCGCCACTTGCTCGTATCCGTGCGGCAGCATCACGTCAGACCTCGCGCCGCCCCTCGATCGCCTTGTGCATCGTCCACTGGTCGGCGTATTCGAGGTCGCTGCCCACCGGCACGCCGACGGCGATACGGGTCACCTTCACGCCAAGCGGCTTCAGCAGGCGGGCCAGGTAGAGGGCCGTGGTCTCCCCTTCCACGTTCGGGTTGGTCGCCAGGATCACTTCGGTGACCGCGCCGTCGCCCAGGCGGGTGAGCAGCCCCTTGATCTTCAGCTCATCGGGACCGATCCCCTGCAGCGGCGAAATGGCTCCCATCAGGACGTGATAGAGCCCCTTGAAGTCGCCGATGCGCTCGATGCCGGCCACATTCTGCGGCTCCTCGACCACGCAGATGACGTGACGGTCGCGATCGGTGCTGCGACACAGCTCGCAGGGGTCGGTGTCCGTGATGTTGTTGCAGGTGGAGCAGTAGGTCACCCGCTCCTTCAGCTCGCGGATGGCGGCCGCGAGCCGCTCGGCGCTCTCACGCGGCCCCTTCAGCATGTGGAACGCGAGCCGCTGCGCGCTCTTCGGCCCGAGGCCGGGCAGGCGCTGCAGTTCCTCGATGAGCCGGGTGAGGGGTTCGGGGAAAGACACAGGGTAGAAATGCTGATCGCTAATCGCTGATTGCCAATTGAATTGCTCAATCACTTTCGCGATTAGCAATCAGCCTTTAGCACTCTTAAAGGTTGAATCCCGGTGGCAGCATGCCGCCCATCTGCTTCTTCAGTTCCTCGTCGGCCTTGCGCTGCGCATCGTTGATGGCGGCCACGATGAGGTCCTGCAGCATCTCGACATCGTCCTTGGAGACGACCTCGGGATCGAGCGTCAACGACAGCACCTGCTTGGCGCCGTTGACAACCACGGTCACCATGCCGCCGCCGGCCCCGCCCTCGACGCGGGCCTCGGCCATCTGCTTCTGCAGGCGGTCCTGCATCTGCTGGGCCTGCTTCATCATCTGCTGCATCTGCTGGAAGTTCATGGTCTACAGTTCCTCGACGTCGCGGATCTCCGCGGGGAATACCTCGAGCAGCGCCTGGACGCCGGTGTCGGCGAGTGCCTGCTCCTTCAGCGCAGCCTGGCGCTCCGCGTCCACTGCCGGCTTTGCACTCGGAGCCGTCTCGGCCGGCGCAGGCTCGTTGCCGTTGGCATCGGCCTCGACAGTGATGTTGCGTCCGGCAAGCTTCGAGGCGATGCCGGCGATCGTCGTGCGGTACTTGTCGAACGGCACGCTGTACTTGAACGACGGGGCGAAGGTGAGGACCAGGCGCTCGCCGAGCACCTCGACCCGCTGGGCCTGCACCAGGAGCGTGTTGTACAGGATCTTGTTCGACGCCCGCGCTTCGTTGAGCACCGCATCCTTCAGCGCCGACCCGCCGAGTCCGCCAGCGGGAATGGGCGTGAACTCCTCGGCACCCGCGACACGCGAGGCTGGGGCGGAACGCGGAGCACCGCTCTCGGCACGGCCCGATACGGTCCCGATCGACGGCCGTGCGGGGGCTGGCGGCACGACACGCGCGGGTGGTGGTGCGGCAGGCGACGAGGCGGCCTGGGCGGAGCGCACCGGCGGCGTGGGACGCCCGACACCCGGCGCAGCCGCCGTCCGCGCCAGCGGCTGCCCGGACGATGCCTGCTGAATCAGGTCCTCGATGGAGACGAGCTTCCGCTGGTGAATCCAGCGCAGCAGCGCCATCTCGAGGTGATAGCGGGGCTGCGCGGCGTTCCGGATCTCGCTCTCGGCACGCGTCAGCAGGTCGAAGGAACGGAGCAGGTCTTCGCGCGAGAAGCGACGGGAGAGATCGAGCAGCCGCTCCCGCTCCCCTTCGCCGGCAATCTCGGGGTCCGACGCCCGTGAGGGGTCGACCGAGAGCACCAGCAGGTCGCGCACCACGCGCGCCAGTTCACGGCAGACAAGCCGGAGGTCGTACCCCATCTCGACGGCGCGCCCGGCCAGCGCGAACGCCTGCACGGCATCCTCGTCGGCCACCGCCTGCAGCGTGTCGAGCAGCAGGTCGCGCCCCACCAGGCCGAGCACCGTGCCGACATCCTCCACGGTGATGCGGCTGCCCGTGAACGCAATCACCTGATCGAGCTTGCTCTGCGCGTCGCGCATGCTGCCGTCGGCGTCGCGGGCCACCAGGTGCAGCGCCTCGTCCTCGACCTCGATCCCCTCGGCATCGCAGATCTTCCGCAGCTGATCGGCGATGGCCCTGGTGCCGATCATCCGGAACTCGTACACCTGCGAGCGCGACAGGATCGTCTCCGGAATCTTCTCCAGCTCGGTCGTCGCCATCATGAAGACGACGTGCGGGGGCGGTTCCTCGACCGACTTCAAAAGGGCGTTGAACGAGGAGGACGAGAGCTGGTGCACCTCGTCGATGATGAAGACCTTCTTCCGGTCGCGCACCGGCATGATGGCGAGGCCTTCGATGATGACCTCGCGCACGTTGTCCACGCCGGTGTGGGTGGCCGCGTCGATCTCGAGCACGTCCATGTCGCGGCCGTCGCGGATCTCGGTGCAGGCATCGCACTCACCGCACGGGTCGGGTGTCGGCCCGTCGCTCCGCTCGCAGTTCAGCGCCTTGGCCAGGATGCGCGCGGTGGTCGTCTTGCCCACGCCGCGCGGTCCGGCGAAGACGTAGGACTGCGCGACCAGCCGGCCGTTGGCAATGGCGTTCCGGAGCGTGCGCGTGACCGCCTGCTGCCCGACGACCTCGTCGAAGCGCTGCGGGCGCCACTTGCGCGCGATGACCTTGTGAGACATCAGGTGAATGCTAATCGCTAATCGTCAAATGCTGAAGTACGCACAGGGCGGGCACTGCATCCGCGTGGTGTTCCCGGGCGCGTCGAAGGCGGGACAAAACAGTTGTGGACTGTACCGCGATCCGGATGACCTGCGGCACATGGCAGGGTCTGCTGAGCGCTGCTACCTTCCGGTCCTGACGCGGTTCGCAGTCTGGCATTGCACAGGGTCCGGACCGCGGTGCAGTCCACAAACCGTTCAAGTGTACTTCAGGTCCGCCCGAAGGCGGACCTGACGCGTCCCGGGTTCAGCCGAGGCGCTTGTTGATCGCGGCCCAGTTCACGACGTTCCACCAGGCGTCGATGTAGTCGGGCCGGCGGTTCTGGTAGTTCAGGTAGTACGCGTGCTCCCACACGTCGATGCCGAACACCACTTTCTTCCCCGCCATCAGCGGACTGTCCTGGTTCGCGGTGCTCTCGACCACCAGCTTGCCGCCGTTGTCGATCACCCACGCCCAGCCGGAGCCGAAGCGCCCGATCGCCGCCTTCTTGAACTCTTCCTTCAGCTTGTCGAACGACCCGAAGGAGCTGGCAATCGCGTCGGCAATCGCACCGGTGGGTGCGCCGCCGCCGTTCGGGCCCATGATCTCCCAGAACATCGTGTGGTTCACGTGGCCGCCGCCGTTGTTGATCACGGCCTGGCGGATGTCGTCCGGCACCGAGCCGATGCCCTTCAGCAGGTCCTCGATGGACTTCTCGTGCAGCTCGGGGTGCTTGTCGAGCGCGGCATTGAGGTTCGTCACGTAGGCCTGGTGATGCTTGCCGTGGTGAATCTCCATGGTGCGCGCGTCGATGTGCGGTTCGAGCGCGTTGAAGGCATAGGGCAGGGCGGGAAGCGAATGAGCCATCGGGCTGTCCTCCTAATCGGTCTCAGGCAGAAGTCGAACGGAAATCCTATCGAATCGAGAGCATGCGGTCGAGCGCCACGCGGTTCCAGTGCTTCTGGTCCTCGGGCACCGTCACCCGGTTGTGCACCTGGCCGGCCACGAGCCCCTCGAGCACCCACAGCAGGTGGTTCGGCGACACGCGGAACATGGTGGAACAGAGGCACCCGAACTGGTCGAGCGAGTGCACGGTCCGTTCCGGCGCCACCTCGTGCGCCAGGCGGTTGACCAGGTGCACCTCGGTGCCGACCGCCCACTCCGATCCCGGCGGACTGCTCCTGACCTGGTTGATGATGTACTCGGTCGAGCCGGCATCATCCGCCGCCTGCACCACGTCCCACGGAACCTCGGGGTGCACAATCACCCGGATGCCCGGGTGCTGCGCGCGCAGCTGCTCGATCTGCCGCACCGTGAAGCGGACGTGGACCGAGCAGTGCCCCTTCCAGAGGATGATGCGCGCCGCGCGGACCGCCTCGGGTGTAAGACCACCCCAGGGCTCGTTCGGATCCCAGACCACCATCTGGTCCAGGGGCACGCCCATCTTGTACGCGGTGTTGCGCCCGAGGTGCTGGTCCGGCAGGAACAGGATCTTCTCGCCGCGCTCCCACGCCCAGGTCAGCGTCGCCGCCGCATTGGACGACGTGCAGACGACGCCGCCACGCTCGCCAACGAAGGACTTAATCGCTGCCGAGGAGTTGATGTAGGTGACGGGAACCACGCCGGCCAGCCCTTCCCGGCTCTCCTGGCCCTCCCGCCCCGTGACGATCCCCATCGCCCGGAGATCCTCCCAGCACATCTGCAGCTGCTCGGGATCGGCCATGTCGGCCATCGAACAGCCGGCCGCGAGGTCGGGCAGGATCACCTGCTGGTGCGGGGCCGACAGCACGTCGGCGCTCTCGGCCATGAAGTGCACGCCGCAGAAAACGATGAACTCGGCCTCGGGGTGCCTGGCGACCTGCTGCGAGAGCTTGTAGGAATCGCCGGTGTAGTCGGCGAACTTGATCACCTCGTCGCGCTGGTAGTGATGGCCGAGGATCACCACGCGCCGGCCGAGCGTCGCCCGCGCGGCCGCGATGCGCCGGTCCATCTCCTCGTCTGGCAGGCCCACGTACGCGTCGGGCAGCGGCTGCCGCTCCGACAGGTGGCTCTTCTCGTACTCCGTGAGGAGCGGGATGAGGGTCACAATGTCCCAGTATAGAGCCGGGGAATTGCGGATTGCCGATCGCAGATTGGAGATTGCCGATTGCCGATTCGCGAGTGACGACTGCCGCCGGGCCGCGCGTCCGCGCTAGCTCGCGACGGCGGTCGAACGGATGACGTTGTAGAGCGTGTCGCGTTCGAGCGGTTCGCGGCCGGCGGCCACGATGAGCCTCTCGAGCTGGCGGGGGGTCATGGCGTTGGGGGTCTTCGCTCCGGCCACGTGGTAGATCGTCTCTTCCTGGACCGTACCGTCCAGGTCGTTCACGCCGAACCAGAGCGCCGTCTGGGCCACCTCGACTCCGGTGGCAATCCAGTACGCCTTGATGTGCGGGACGTTGTCCAGCATGAGCCGGCCCACGGCATGCACGCGCAGCGAGTCGGTGGCGGCCGGTGCCGGCAGCTTGCGCATCTGGTTGTTGTCGGGGTGGAACGCGAGCGGGATGAATGCCTGGACACCGCCCGTCTCGTCCTGCAGCCCGCGGATCCGCAGCATGTGATCCACCCGCTCCTCCATCGTCTCGATGTGCCCGTAGAGCATCGTGACGTTGGTGCGCATCCCGAGGGCGTGCGCGGTCCGGTGGATCGAGAGGTAGCGATCCGCATCGCACTTGTCGGCGGCCAGCTTCTTCCGCACGCGTGGTGCGAACACCTCGGCCCCGCCACCGGGGAGCGAGTCGAGCCCGGCCTCCTTCAACTCGGACAGCACCTGCTCGTCGGTCTTGCCGTACAGGTCGGCGAAGAAGGCGATCTCGACGGCGGTGAAGCACTTGAGGTGGATGCCTGGCCTGATGCGCTTGAAGCCGCGGAGCAGGTCCGTGTAGTAGGAGAACGGCAGGTCGGGGTGCAGCCCGTTCACCACGTGCACCTCGGTGAGCGGCTGGTGCGACCGCGCCTGCAGCTTCGCCCAGACATCCTCGAGCGTGTGCGTGTACGCCCCTTCGTCGCCGGGCTTGAGCCGTGCAAAGGAGCAGAAGAGGCAGCTCGCCACGCAGACGTTCGTGGCCTCGAGCCTGATGTTGTAGTTGTAGTAGGTCTTCGCGCCGTGACGACGCTCACGCTCGCGGTTGGCGAGCCAGCCGACCGCCAGCAGGTCGGGCGAGTCGAACAGGCGGACCCCGTCCTCGAGCTCGAGACGCACACCGGCGTCGAGCTTCTCGGCGATGTCGGTCAGGCCTGCGGAACGAAGGCGGGAAAGCATCGAAGGGGTGGTGGCGGAGCGGCATGACCCGCTCCGCGCCAGCCGCGACGTCCTAGTTGTGGACGCCGAAAATCTGGATCCGGAGCGAGCGCGCGCGCGGCCCGTCGAGTTCGGCCATGAGGATGCGCTGCCACTGTCCGAGGACCACCTCGCCACCGCTGACCTGCAGCGTCAGGTTGTGGCCGAGCAGCAGCGCCCGGAGGTGCGAGTCGGCATTCATCCGGTCGCAGTCCGAGTGATCGGGATCGTTGTGCATCCACTCGGCGTCGCGGGCGACCATCTCCTCGAGGAACCGCTTCATGTCGGAGAGCAGCGCGGTCTGGAACTCGTTGATGAACAGCGCGCAGGTCGTGTGCATCGACCAGAGGGAGATGAGCCCCTCGCGGATGTCGAACTTGCGCGCGAACTCCATGACCCGGTTCGTGAGGTCGACGAGTTCGATGCGCTGGTCGGTGTCGATCACGATCGTCTCGCCGTGAATCGTGAGGCCGCCGGTCGTCGCCGAAGCCACTTCCTCGACGGGCTTCTCGCGGACGGTGACGGTCGAACTCTTGCTCATGCTCTCCTCGTGGCTTTTGGGATGTTCGCTGCGAACAGGGTATGTTACGAAAAAAAACCTCAGCGAGGCAACCGACTCCGGCTTCTGCGCTATAGTCAGGGCACAACTTGACGCTCGCCCCGGCGGCCACGCGAAGTGGGTGCAAGTCCCACACGGTCCCGCCACTGTAAGCGGAGAGCGCCATCCGGCGGATGGGTCCACCCCGTCCGATCACTGTCACTGGGCTCCGGCCCGGGAAGGCACGGCATGGCGCGCACATCCGCAAGTCAGGAAACCTGATCTCCGGGGGCGTCCTTTTTCGGCGCGCGAGACGCCGGAAGGAGCATCGATGCGACCCCTTCGTCTCGGCGGCCGGGCCCTGCCCAGCCGTCTCCGTCACGCTGTCTTCCTCCTCACCACATTGGCCGCCATTTCGGGGCCGTCGGTGCTGCGCGCGGCCGACCTGACGGTCCTCGTCAGCGGCATCGTCGTCGACCCGGACGGTCGTCCCCTGCCGAGGGCGCACGTGCGCGTCGTTGCACCGGCCGGCACCAGCACGGTACCCGGCCCGGGCGCAGCCGACGGGTTCACCGACGACCAGGGCCGCTTCAGCCTCACGCTCCTCGCCAACTGCCGGATCGAGGCGTCTCTGAGCGGGTTCCGCACGGCGTCGGTCCCCTGCGGCGGCACCGGCGAGGTCCGCGTGGAACTGGCCGTGGCGCCGGTGGAGGAAACGGTCGTGGTGACCGCCACGCGGACCGGCGCGCCCGCAAGCCAGCTCGGCGTGAGCACCACGACGTTCACGGCCGAGGAGATCCAGCGTCGCCAGACTCCCGCCGTGAGCGAACTCCTGCGGACCGCACCCGGCGCGATGGTCGTCCAGACCGGCGGACCGGGCGGTGTCACCGGGCTCTTCGTCCGCGGGGGCGAGAGCAACTACAACACGGTGCTGCTCGACGGCATCCCGCTCAACGAACCGGGCGGCACGTTCAACTTCAACAACCTCACCACCGAGCATGTGGAGCGCGTGGAGATGGTGCGGGGGGCGAACTCCGCGCTCTTCGGCTCCGATGCAATGTCGAGCGTCGTCCAGGTGTTCACGCGGCGCGCCGCGCCGGGCACGGCCACACGTCCCTCCGGCAGCGCACAGGTGGACGGTGGCAGCTACGGCACGCTGCACGCATCGGCGTCGGTCGCCGGTGCCAGCAGCCGTGCGGACTACGCGCTTGGCGTGGCGCGGTTCTCGACCGACAACCGCGTGCAGAACGGCGCGTTCGACAACACCACGGTGACCGCGAACGCCGGCACCACGATCGGCGCCAACGCCACGCTGCGCGGCGTCGTGCGCGGCGAACTGGGCCGCACCGGCACGCCGGGCCAGGCCGCATACGGACGACCGGACCGCGACGCCTTCTACGAGCAGAACATCGTGGTCGGCGGCGTCTCGTTCGATCAGCAGATCACCCGCGCAGTCCGCCAGCGGGCGGCCTACTCGCTCTCGTCATCGCGCCAGGCGTCGACCAACCTCGTCGAGGATCCGCCATACACGCCCGCGTACGACGGGCGCGTCGCGCCGTTCGCGTTCAGCGACTTCACGTTCGACAGCCGGACCACGCTGCGCCGCCACTACGCCAGCTACCAGGTGGACTGGCACGCGGCACCGGTGCACGGCGGCGATCACCGGCTCACGTTGCTGGCCGACTGGAATGGCGAGCGCGCACGCCTGGACGACCGCATGAGCGGCGACGTCAGCACGGCGTCGCGCGACAACCTCGGTGTCGCCGCGCAGCACCAGTGGCTCTGGCGCCGGCTGTCCACCACGACCGGCCTCCGGGTCGAACGCAACGACAGCTTCGGCACGGCCGTCGTGCCGCGGGGCTCGGCCGTGCTGCTGCTGCATCGCGGCGCCGGCAGGTTCGGTGACACGCGCCTCCGCGCCGCCGGGGGGCTCGGCATCAAGGAGCCGACGGTGCTCCAGAGCTTCAGCACGTCCCCCTACTTCAGGGGCAACCCGAACCTGCAGCCCGAACGGTCCCGTTCCCTGGAAGTGGGCCTCGAACAGCGCCTCGCCTCGGATCGCCTGAAGGTCGACGCCACCTGGTTCGACAACCGCTATCGCAACATCATCGGCCTCCGCCCGAGCGGCGGATTCACGTCGGAGTACTTCAACATCGGCCTGACCGACGCGCGCGGCCTCGAACTCGGCACCGAGCTGGTCCCGGTCGACGCGCTCCGCGTCCGTGCCGGCTACACCTTCGTCGACTCGGCCATCGTCGAGAGCACCTCGTCGTTCAGCCCGGTCTTTGCGGTGGGGCAGTGGGCCTTCCGGCGGCCGCGGCATTCCGGCTTCGTCCAGGGGTCCTGGTCCTGGCGGCGCCTCACCACGGACGTGAGCGGCACGCTGATTGGCCGGTTCGTGGACAGCGATTTCTCGTCGCTCGCGCCCCCCATCCTCGCCAACGCCGGGCGCACGCTGTGGAATGCCCGTGCCTCGTGGGAGGTGTCCGCGCGGCTGACCGCACTGCTGGCGGTCGACAACCTGGCGAATCGCGACTACCAGGAGCCGCTCGGGTACCTCGCACTCAGGCGCGCCGTCCGCGCCGGAGTCCGGGTTCGGTTCTGAACGGCCGGGCCATGGGCACGCCGATCCTCGAACTCCGGAACGTCAGCTTCGCGTATGGCCGCGGCGCTCGGGCGCACCGCGTGCTGGCCGACGTGTCGCTGGACGTGTCCCGGGGTTCGATCGTCGGCCTGCTCGGCCCGAACGGGTCTGGCAAGACCACGCTGCTGCGCCTCATGTCCGGCGTGCTGGCACCGATCGCGGGTGCCGTCCGCATGGATGGCGCGCCAGTCGGATCGCTCACCCGCCGGCGGCTGGCGCAACGCGTGGCCGTCGTCCCGCAGGAAACACGGGCCACCTTCGACTTCACGGTGCTCGAGATGGTGCTGATGGGACGCTATCCGCACCTGGGCCCCTTCGAGCTCGAAGGGGCCGACGACATCGACATCGCCCGGAGCGCCCTCGCCGACACCGGTACGCTCGCGCTGGCGGATCGGCCCTTCGCCTCACTCAGCGGTGGCGAGAAGCAGCGCGTGGTGATCGCGGGGGCGCTCGCCCAGGCCTCCGAGGTGCTGCTGCTCGACGAGCCGACCGCGGCGCTCGATCTCCGCTACCAGTTCGAGATCCTGGCGGTATTGCAGCGCCTCAACGCGAGCCGCGGTGCCACGCTCGTCATCTCCACGCACGACCTGAACCTGGCCGCTGCGCTCTGCCAGCGGATCGTCCTGCTCAAGTCCGGCCGCGTCATCGCCCACGGACCGACGTCCGACACGCTGACGGCCGACAACATCCGCGCGCTCTACGACGTCGACGCCGACGTCCGCTTCCACGAGCGCGCGGGTCACCTCACGGTCGTGCCCATTGCCAGCGCGCGCTGAGACGGCACCGGCCCGATCGCGGCACACGGCCGTGCGCGGCCGTGTCCTCTGGACGCTCGCCGGGTTCGGCACCCTTGCGCTGGTCGCCATCGTGCTCGCGCCACTCGGCGGCAGCACGGACATCAGCCTGGGCCGCGTGTTCGATCGCTCCATCGCGTACGCCGACAACACCGATGCGCAGATCTTCTTCGTCGCCAGGCTGCCGCGCGTGCTGGCCGCCGCCCTGGTGGGCAGCGCGCTCGCACTGTCGGGTGTCGTGTTCCAGGCGCTGCTCCGCAATCCGCTCGCCTCACCCGACACGCTCGGCGTCTCTGCAGGTGCCTCGCTCGGCGCGATGCTGGCGATCACCTTCGACGCAGACTTCGAGGCCTTCGGGCTCTCCACCATCCCCCTCGCCAGCTTCGCCGGCTCGCTGGGCGCCCTCGCCATCGTCTATGGCCTGTCGGTCGTCCGGCGCAGCGGCACGTCGACGATGGTGCTGCTGCTGGGTGGAGTGACGCTCACGGCGCTCCTCTCGGCGATCATGGGGTTCGTGCAGTTCGTGGCCGACTTCACGCAGACCTTCCGGAACGTGCGCTGGATGATGGGATCGCTCGATGTGGCGTCGTATGCGCCGATCGTCGCGGCACTGGTCCCGATGGCCGTGGCCTGGGCCGGCTTCGCCACCCTGCCGCGCGTGCTGGACCTCGTGAGCGTCGGGGCCGAGTCGGCGGCGGCACGCGGGGTGGACGTGGCGCGTACGGAACGGGTGGCACTGGTGAGTGCGTCGCTGGCCACCGGCGCCGCGGTGTCGCTCGCCGGTCCGGTTGCCTTCGTCGGCATCGTCGTGCCGCACCTGGTCCGGCTGGTCGTGGGTGCGGACCACCGGCTCGTGCTCCCGGGCTCCGCGCTGTTCGGCGCCACGCTATTGATCGCCTGCGACTTCGTGGCACGCACGGCCTTCTCCCCGCTCGAGCTGCCGGTCGGCATCGTGACCGCGCTCGTGGGTGGACCGGTGTTCCTCTGGCTGCTCTTCAGGCGCGCATGAAGGCCCTCCTGTTCGCCGCCCTCGGCGCACTCGGCGTGCTGGCCGGCACGGCAGTGACCGGTGCGGGTCAGCGGCAGGCGGCACCTGAGGCGGCACCCTCGCGGATCGTGTCGCTCGTGCCCGCAACCACCGAGATGCTGTTCGACATGGGCGCAGGCCGGCGCGTGGTCGGCGTCGGTTCCTACGACCGCTTCCCCCCCGACGTCGAACGGCTGCCGAGGCTCGGCGGCCTGCTCGATCCGAACATCGAGCAACTCATCGCGCTCCGGCCAGACCTGGTGATCGTGTACGAGACGCAGGCGGAACTGCGGCGTCAGCTCGAACGGGCGCGGATCCCGATGTGGACCTACTCGACCAGGACCCTGCCCGACGTGCTGTCGACACTGCGGAGCCTTGCAGACCGGATCGGCCTGCCGAACGAGGGGGCGGCGGCAGCGGGACGCATCGAGGCACGCCTCAAGGCCGTACAGGCGCGGGTGGCCGGGCGGGTCCGGCCACGTACGCTGCTGGTCTTTGGCCGTGAGGCGGGTGCCCTGCGCGGCATCAACGCGAGCGGCGGTTACGGATTCCTCCATGACCTGCTCGAGATGGCCGGTGGAACCGACGTCCTTGCCGACGTACCACGGGCGGCCGTCGCGATGAGCAGCGAGATGGTGATCGCCCGCTCGCCCGAGGTGATCATCGAGCTGCACTACGGCGAGGCATGGTCACCGGCGCGGACCGAGGCCGAGCGCCGCGTCTGGTTCGGCCTGCCGTCGCTGCCGGCGGTGAGAAGGGGACGGATTCACCTGCTCACGGGTGACGAGTTCGTCGTCCCGGGTCCGCGTGTCTCGATCGCGGCTGAACGGCTCGCACGGGCGTTGCACTCCGACGCGTTCCGCTGACCCGGCGCGGGCCGGCGCCGTCGACGGCTCGATGACGGCGACCCGGGACCCGCGCGGGTCCGGCGAGGCTCAGAGCGGGATCTCCGGGTCGACCAGCGCTGCGAGCTGCAGCAGCGACTCCTGCCACCCCAGGTAGCAGAACTCCAGCGGGATAGCCTCGGGCAGCCCTTCCTGCAGCACCGTGAGCTCGGTGCCGCACTGCACCGCCTTCAGCTCGATCGTGACGTGCATGACCCCGGGCATCGCCGGATCGTCGAACCGGTCGGTGTAGCGGATCCGCTCGTGTGGCACCAGCTCCAGGTATTCGCCGCCGAACGAGTGGCTGTTGCCGCTGCCGAAATGGCGGAAGGACATGTGGAAGGATCCACCCACCCTGACATCCATGTGGTCCACGGTGCCGGTGAACCCGTACGGGGGCAGCCACTTGGCCATGGCGTCCGGTTCGAGGAAGGCGCGATAGACGCGATCGGGTTTGGCTCGGAGTACTCGATGGATCTGGACGTTGCGGGACATGAACGGATCTCCTCTCGCGACATGGCGTGTGGTGTGTGGCAGCCGAGCCTTCCCGGCATCCGGCCGCCCTCCCCTACAGGTCGAACGGCCAGCCTGGTTTTCGACAACGCTGTCGATCCGACCGGCCGGGTCGGCGCCGGGTCCGGGTTTTGGGGTACCCTCGATGGGCCGCGGATGGGTCAGCAGGCAGGCGCCCGCAGCACGTGAGCATGGAGACAGCAGACGACAGCGTGTGGGTGCAGCGGTGCCGCGCGGGGGACGCGTCGGCATTCGAGCCGCTGGTCGAACGGTACCACCGTCCACTCATCAACCTGGCGGCCCGCCTGCTCGGCAACCGCGACGAGGCGCTGGACATCACGCAGATTGCCTTCGTGAAGGCGTTCGAACACCTGGGGTCGTTCGACACCAACCAGCGGTTCTTCAGCTGGATCTACCAGATCGTCCGCAATGAATGCCTGAACGCGCTTCGCGCGCGGCGCCCCTCGGCGCCCCTTCCCCCGGATCTCGCCGCGAGCGGTTCGCCGGCCGACGGGGTGGAACGGGAGCAGCTGCGGGTGACGGTCCAGGCGGCGCTGATGCAGCTCAGTGAGGAACAGCGCGAAATCGTGCTGCTGCGGCACTTCACCGAGCTCTCATACGAGGAGATCGCGGCGTCCACGGGGGTCCCGCTCAAGACCGTGAAGTCGCGCCTGTATTCGGCCCGGCAAAGGCTGGCCGGCCTGCTCTCACTGCACGGGCCAGGCTGAAGACGGCAGGGGCACCAACTTTTCCCGTTGAGCTGTGTATATGGACAGCGAAGAGAACGTGCGCACGAACCACGAGCAGGAGCCGGACACGACGCTGGACCCCGTCACCGATCAACGCGTGACGGACGCCCTGGACTCCCTGGGCACGGTCGAGCCGCCGGTCGAATTCGTGGACCAGGTCATGTGGCGAACCCGCCAGCGTGGCGCTCAACAGGGCGGTCGGCGCACCAGCCGACAGAGCGGAGAAGGTCTGAGCATGGCCAGGAAGGCGCTGATCGGCGTCATCGGGATGGCAGCCGCCGGGCTGCTGGTGGCCTACATTGGCGGCGTGCCCTCGATCGGTGAGGGCACCGAGGGGACCATCGGTGCCGCGCAGCGGTACCAATCCCGGCAGATCGCCAGCAATGACGTGAAGGTGGACAACGCGGATCTGCAGGCGTTCATGCAGACCGAGGCGTTCGACCAGCTGATACACGACAAGCAGGCACTGGCCGCCCTTGCCAGCCCCTCGCTGCAGGCGGCCCTCGCGGCACCAGGCTTTACGGCGGCGCTGGCGAGGCCTGAGCTCCGACAGGCCCTGGCCGCCTCTTCGGTGAGAGACGCCCTGGCAAGCCCCGCGATCGTCCAGGCGCTGGCGTCGCCGGCGCTGCAGCAGGCGCTCGCCGCACCAGCCGTGCAGGCCGCGCTGGCCGCGCAAGGCGTGCAGGCCGCGATGGCCAGGCCCGAACTGGCTGCCATTCTCGCACACGCCGAACTGGCGGCCGTGCTGGCCAGCCCTGCCATGCGGCAGGCACTCGCCAGCCCGGCCTTCCAGCAGGCACTGGCGTCTCCCGCTGTCCAGCAGGCACTCGCGTCGGCGGGGTTCCAGCAGGCCATGGCCAGCCCGGCCCTGCAGGCGGCGCTTGGGGCGCAGGGCTTCCAGGCGGCACTCGCCAGCCCGCAATTCGTGCAAGGACTCGCCGCCCAGGGGTTCGTCAGCGAACTCCAGGCACAGGCGCTGGCCGCGAGCAGTGGCGGCGCCATGGGCGTCCGGCAGCAGTAAGACGGTCCGTTCGGTTCACGCCACAGCGGCGTTTCATCATTCGCAAGCTGGGGGAGCAAGGCACGAAAGGCGTCGTGGGCCGGGGGGCCGCGACGCCTTTGGTGTCCATGGGCGTCCCGGCACGGCCACACCGCCGATCGATCTTTTTCGCGGACCCACACCAACTTTCCCGGGGGTCGCGCGTATATACCAGCGAGCGCGCAATGGGCGCTCAGGAGTTTGCGAACCCAAACGGCGCTGCGAGGCGACGGGCGGGGAGCAAGGCACGAAGAGCGTCGTGGGCCGGGGGGCCGCGACGCTCTTCGTGTTTCAGGGCGTGCGCGGCTCCGTGGTGTCGGTGCGCCACACGCCGGCAAGACTGACGGCGGCCAGCACCACGGCACCCGCAAGTCCAGCCATGAGCCCAATCCCGGCACGCACCGGCGGCACCGGCTCCATCGGCACGTTGTCGACGATCGAGAGCGCTTCTGCGCGGGCCTGCGCGCGATCGGCAACCGTGGTGGGACCAACGATGGACACGACCGTGAGCGTGGTGAGTGCTGCGAGCCCGGCCAGCAGGATCCACGCGCGTGTCTCGCCTCGCCGCAACAAGCCCATGGCGGACAGCGCGAGCGCCACGAGCCCCACTGCGAACACGAACAGCGCGGCCGGATCGGGCACACCGGCCAGGCCGACCTCGCCAATGGTGAACCAGGGCAGGAAGCAGGAGCCGGCCACCACCACCGACGCCCCGAGCAGGAGCACGTACACCTTCGGCATCGTCACACGAAGAGCGGCTCGGTGGAAGGGGGCACCAGGCCAAGCGCCACCGCACGGTCGAACATCGTGGTCACCGCCCGCCGGCCCTCGGTGCCGAGGTCGACGGAGAACTCGTTCACGTACAGGTCGATGTGCTTGTACATCACCGCCTCGTCCATCTCCTGGGCATGCGCGCGCACGTACGGCAGGCTGGCCCCGCGGTTGCCAAAGGCGTACTCGACGCTCCGTCGCACCAGGCCGTTCACCCGCTGCTTCACGTCTTCGGGCAGCGAACGGCGGATTGCAATCGCCCCCAGTGGAATGGGCGTGCCGGTCTGCCCTTCCCAGAACTCGCCCAGGTCCTGGATCTTGTGCAGGCCCCTCGACGCGTAGGTGAACCGGTTCTCGTGGATGATCACGCCGGCATCGAAGCGGCCGTCGAGCAGCGCTCCTTCAATCTCCGAGAAGACGAGCGGCGTGCGATCGGTCGCTTCGGGAAAGGCCAGACCGAGCAGGAAGTTCGCCGTGGTGTAGACGCCCGGAATCGCGATCCGGAGCCGGCCGGTGCGCACCTCCTCCGGAGCAATGGGTCGCGCGGAGATCAGCAGCGGACCACAGTTCCGCCCGAGGGCGCTGCCGGCCGTGAGCAGGGCGTAGTCCTTCCGGCAGTAGGCGAAGGCGTGGTAGCTCAGCTTCGTTACGTCCACCTGCCCGGCAAAGGCCTCGCGGTTCAGGGCCTCCACGTCGGCAAGGTGGGGCGTGAACGACAGGCCATCCAGATCGATGCGCCCGTTGACCAGCGCATCGAACATGAAGCAGTCGTTCGGGCAGGGCGAGAAGCCGAGAGACAGGGGCATGGTGAACTCAGAAGTCAGAAGTGGAGGCTCCTGGCGAGGGCCTACTCTGCCGGTGCGCTGAGCAGCTGCAGCGACACGCGGCCGAGGGCGTCGATGGCGCCCTTCAGGTCCCACGCGGCCCGGTTGCGTCGCTCCACCCGGTTCGAGACGGCCCGTACTTCGACGAAGGGTACACCAGCCACGAGACAGGCGTACATGAAGCCGGCCCCTTCCATCGACTCCACGTCCGCCCGTTCGCGCGAGAGCAGCGCGGCAATGGACGGCTCGTGCCCGTGCGCGGTGTTGACGGTGATGCCAGCCACGTCCGGAAGGGCGGCCAGTGCCGGGATGGTCGGAGGCTGCAGGTTGACCAGACGCCCCGAGGTCCACGGGAACTCGTCGTCCTTCAGCAGGCCAAGCTGTTGCAGCGACAGGAACGCATCACCGTCTTCCGCCCCGGCTTCGGGGATCGACTCCGAGACGATGTGGACGACCGAGCCGGGTGGCAGCTCGGGATTGAAGCTGCCGCAGACACCGAGGTTCGCGGCGAGATCGTATCCGCCGATGGCAAGCGCGCAGGTGGTC
>WBZO01003712.1_pt1 | contig 17386 bp, 8 predicted proteins | sample 5204261 | NCBI WGS metagenome assembly WBZO01 (sample SAMN12412400, study PRJNA552823) | activated sludge metagenome | isolation source: activated sludge from anammox sidestream of wastewater treatment plant... | place: USA: North Carolina | collected 2017-09
GCCATGCGTATGGGAGCGTTGACCGCATCGATCGCGTCACGGCGGATGCGAAGCTGTGCGCGCCACCACGTCGCCGCTGCCGACGGCACCACCACCGAACCCAACGACTGCGTACGTGCTTCGACGATGGTCGCTGCCACAGTCGCAAGGTCTGCACAGATGGCTTCAGGGGCGACCTGCGAGGCGACGGACGGAGTCACCGCGAACCCCTCAGCCACGATCGCGACGGTCAATAAAAGGGTGCGAAGCATACCCGGTATTACGAAGGTGTGAGCGACGAGGTTAACAGCCGCAGCCCGCCGCTGGCGTGTCGACCTTTTCAACGCTGCCGCGTATCAGATTGCATGACCCACTTCACTGCTCGTCCCACACGTCCATCCTCGACCCTCGTGCGGCGGGTGATCGGCGTCGCCTTTCTGGTGGCTGCCGTCGTCAGTCCTGCCGTTGCCCAGGAACCCGTCGTGCGCTTTGACGACTACCTGACAGCTATTGCGAAAGAGGGGCAGTTCTCCGGCGCCGTCCTGGTGGCGCGCAACGGTCAGGTGATCTTCCGTAAAGCATATGGCCAGGCGAACGTCGAACTGGGCGTGGCGAACGAGGGCGACACCGTATTCCGCATTGGTTCGCTGACGAAACAGTTCACCGCCGCGGCGATCATGCTGCTGCGCGAACGAGGACGGCTCTCGCTGGCGGATCCGATCTGCACGTACATCGACGAATGTCCGCAACAATGGCAGCCGATTACCATCGAGCACCTGCTGACTCACACGTCCGGCATTCCGAACACGACAACGCTCGCACGGAGCGCCGAGGACGCTCGGCGGCTCACCGTCACGCCGATCGTGCCGGCCCGCCAGATCGACCTCTTCAAACCGCTGCCTCTCGACTTTCCGGCCGGCAGGTTCAACGACAGGCTGCTGACGGCGGAGTCTCGAACGGCGATGACGACGCCCGGCAAAGGCGCGTACGGCTACGGTCTGAGGATTGGCCGTATGCACAATCGAGCTCTGGTCTATCACGGAGGCAGCATCAACGGCTTCGACGCGCTGTTGATGCGGTTCACAGACGAGCGCGTCACGATCGTCGTGCTGCGAAACGCCGACTATGGGACCCCCTCGGAAGATGCGATCGGCCGCGATCTGGCCGCAATTCTGTTTGGTGAACCTGACGAAGCGCAGGGACGCTGATCAGGGAGAAAGCCTGTCGGGAGCGCTTCGAACGCTTCGCAGGCGGGTAGGCAGATTATACTTTCGCTTTAATTTCGCTATCATGGGAGGGCGCTATGCTGACCGTCCCATCGCACCTTGGCCCCCTGACCACCGCGTCGGCATCGATTCTTCCCGATCTGCCCGGATGGCGGCTGAGCGATCTCGCCGGGAGGCTGGTGGAGCTGTCCGGCCAGCGGGCCGCCGCGCATCTGACCGCGGCGTTCGGGCTCGTGCTCGAGGCGCAATTGTGCGGCGATCGGGCAGCGTGGGTCACCTTCGAGCAGAGCGCGTTCTTTCCGCCTGATGTGGCCGCCGGCGGCGTGGATCTCGAGTCGCTGCCGGTCGTGCGCATCGGCCATGCGCTGGCCGCGGGGCGGGCCGCCGAACACCTGGTGCGCTCGGGCGGCTTCGGCCTCGTGGTGGTCGATCTGTCCAGCGACCTCTCCCGCGACGGGAAACGCGCCCGTCCGGAGAGCTCGTCAGGCGCGCTCCCCATGCCGCTGCTGACGCGTCTGCTGGGACTGGCACGCACGCACCACGTCGCGGTGCTCATGCTGACCAGGAAATCACCGGACGCCGCATCGCTCAATTCATTGATTTCGCTGCATGCCGACGCGCAATGGCACCCCGGCGATGGGCGATATGAGGTGCGCGTCCTCGCGATCAAGGACAAACGCCGCGCGCCGGGCTGGGATCACGTGGAGGCCTGCTGTGGATCGGTGGGCATGCGTTGACGTGGCGGCGTTCCCGCTCCAGCTCCTGCTGAAGGCGCAGCCCGCATGGGCGAGCCTGCCGGCGGCGGTCGTCGCGGGCGACACGCCGCAGTCGCTCGTGCAGTTCGTGAACCGGCGTGCGCACGCGCTCGGCGTACGCCCCGGCCAGCGCTACGCCACGGCGCTCGCGCTTGCGAAAGATCTGCAGGCTGGGACGATCTCGCGAACCGAGATCGATCGGCATGTGGGCGAGCTGACGGATCGTCTGCGGCGCTATTCGCCTCATGTCGAACCGTCCACGGACGCGCCCGGCGTGTTCTGGCTCGACGCGCAGGGGCTCCACCGGCTCTATCCTTCACTCCAGGCCTGGGCGCAGTCGATCCGTCTCGATCTGCGGCACGCGGGTGTCAGCGCCAGGATTGCGGTCGGCTTCACACGGTGTGGGACCTATGCGCTGGCCAAATGCCGTCAGGGGATCACGGTGTGCGCCGATGCCGGCGAGGAACGCACCCTGGTGCAGCGTGTGCCGCTGTCGGCGATGGATCTCGATCCGGACGCGCACGAACGGCTCGCGACGCTCGGCATCGACACGGTGGGCGATTTCCTGCGCCTGCCCGCCGACAGCGTCCGGCAGCAGTTCGGCCGGGCGGCGCACGCGCTGCACCAGCTCGCGGCCGGCCGCCGCTCTGCGCCCCTCGTGCCGCTGCCGGAAGAGGAGCCGCATGAGCGGCTGATCCACTTCGACGCGCCGGAGATGCACACCGATCGCCTGGTCTTCATCGTCAAGCGGCTGCTCGATTCGCTGGTGCCGGCTGTGGCCGCCCGCGCCCATGCCGTCGTCGAGCTCACGTTACGGATGAGACTCGACGATCGCACGACGCGAATCGAGCGGATCCGTCCGGCGATCTCGACGCTCGATGCCGCGCAGCTGCTGACGCTCATCCGCCTCCGCCTCGACGCGCTTCATCTTTCAGCAGGCATCGTGACGCTGTGCGTCGTGGCGACGACCTGCCCGGCGGCCTTCGATCAGCGCCGGCTCTTTCCGCAGCATGCGCGCCGCGATCCCCATCTGGCCGATGAGGCAATCGCCCGCCTGCGTGCTGAATTCGGGGAACGCTCCGTCGTGCGCGCCCGCATCGGCGATGCGCACCTGCCGGCTGCGCAGTTCACATGGGAACCGATCGAGCGCGTGCCGCTTCGGTCCTCGCCGCAGGTGACGGCCGCGCGTTCGCTCGTCCGGCGCATCTACACGAGCCCGCCACCGCTTCCCGGGTTCCGGCTCGGAGCCTCGAACGGTCCATACGTCGTGTCTGGCGGATGGTGGGGAGGTCCGTCCCAGCACGGCATTCACCGCGAGTACTACTTTGCGCCACACGCCGATGGAAACCTGTGGTGGGTGTACTACGACCACCGCAGGCGGCAATTCTTCCTGCAGGGATGCGTGGAATGACGGCGCCCGCGTATGCGCCACTCTGGTGCAAGAGCAATGGTTCGTTCCTCGAAGGCGCCAGCCACCCGGAGGAACTGATCCGGACGGCCAAGGCGCTTGGCCTTCCCGCGGTGGCCGTAACCGATCGCGACGGCGTGTACGGCATCGTCCGCGCGCACGTCGAAGCGCGCGAACAGAAGGACATCGCGCTCGTCGTCGGCGCGCAGGTCACCGTGGGATCTGACGATGCGGGAACGCCGGCATCGACGATCGTCCTGCTCGCCGGGGACCGAAGCGGTTACGCGCATCTGTGCCGGCTCCTGACCATCGGCCGGCGGCGTCGGCCGAAAGGCGAATCGCTCGTCACCTGGAACGACGTTGCGGATCATGCCGACGGACTGCTGGCGCTCTGGGGCGGCGACGCCAGCCTGCTCGTGCGTGAATCCGATCGCGACGTGTCCGCGGTGGCTGGACGCCTGTGCGACGCGTTCGGCGATCGGCTCTATGCCATGGCCGCTCGTCATCGCCGCGACACCGAGGTCGCGGCGGAGGGGCGGCTGCGGGCGCGGGCGGCGCGCTATGGTCTGCCGGTGGTGGCTGCCGTGGAAGTGCTCTATCACCATCCATCGCGACGTGCGCTGCAGGACGTGATGACCTGCATCCGTCACGGCGTGACGGTGCATTCGGCCGGCCGGCTGCTGAAGCCGAACGCCGGCCACTCGCTGCTCGATCGGGAACAGATGGCCGCGCTCTTTGCCGACGACGCAGGCGCGGTCGCGCGCACGATGGATGTCGCGTCGCGCTGCCGCTTTTCGCTGAGCGAGCTTCGCTACCGGTATCCGGCCGAGCACGTGCCTGGCGGGATGACATCGTCGGCCTGGCTGCGTCATCTGGCGTATGACGGTGCACGACAGCGGTACGGAGGCGAGATTCCGGTCGCAGTCGCCACGCAGCTCGACAAGGAACTGCATCTCATCGACGAGCTCGATTACGGCGGCTACTTCCTGACGATGCACGACATCGTCAGGTTCTGCGCCGAGAACGAGATCCTCTGCCAGGGCAGAGGATCGGCGGCCAACTCGGTGGTGTGTTACGCGCTCGGCGTGACGGCTGTCGACCCGACCCGGATCGATTTGCTCTTCGAGCGGTTTCTGTCCAAGGAGCGCGACGAGCCGCCCGACATCGACCTCGACGTGATGCACGAGCGGCGCGAAGAAGTCATTCAGCACATCTACGAGAAGTACGGCCGCACCCATGCGGCGATGGTCGCCAACGTCGTCCGCTATCAGCCCCGTTCGGCCGTGCGCGACGTCGGGAAGGCGCTCGGGTTGTCGGAGACGACGCTCGACAGAGTGGCGAGATTGCTGTCGCATCACGCAGGGATGTCGGCCGAGGCGCTTCGGCAGGCCGGCCTCGATCCCGACACGCCGCTGCATCGGCGTCTCCTGGAACTGAGCGACGCGATCCTCAACGCGCCGCGGCACCTGTCGATCCATCCTGGCGGCTTCCTGCTCGGACACGAGGCGGTGCACGACATCGTGCCGATCGAGAACGCGACGATGGCGGATCGCACGGTCATTCAGTGGGACAAGGACGACGTGGAGGCGGTCGGACTGTTCAAGGTGGACATCCTCGGGCTCGGGGCGTTGACGCAGCTCGATCGTATCTTCCGCCTGCTCGCGTCCCATCGCGGGATCGACCTGTCGATGGCCTCGATCCCCGAGGGCGACGAGGCGACCTACGACATGATCTGCAAGGCGGAGACGATCGGCATCTTCCAGATCGAGTCGCGGGCGCAGATGTCGATGCTGCCCCGCCTGAGGCCGCGCAGCTATTACGACCTCGTCATTCAGATCAGCATCGTGCGGCCAGGACCGATCTCCGGCGGCATGGTCCATCCGTATCTGCGACGGCGGAACGAAGAAGAAGATGTCGTCTATCCGCATCCGAGCCTCGAGCCGGTGCTCAGGAAGACGCTCGGAGTGCCGCTTTTTCAGGAACAGGTGATGCGCCTGGCGATCGTCGCCGCGGATTACACGCCAGGGGAAGCCGATCAGCTCCGCCGCGACATGGCCGCGTGGCGCCGTTCCGGGCGTCTCGAGCAGCACGAAGAGCGGCTGATCTCGCGGATGCAGGCCAAGGGGATCGCTCCCGAATTCGCCGCGCGTGTCTTCAAGCAGATTCAAGGCTTCGGCGAATACGGGTTTCCGGAAAGCCATGCCGCCTCGTTCGCGATCATCAGCTACGCCTCGTCGTATCTGCGCCGGCACTATCCGGCGGAATTCACGTGCGGGCTGTTGAACGCGCAGCCGATGGGGTTCTATTCCATTGCCACGATTGTCGAGGACGCCAAGCGCCAGGGGGTCGACATGCGACCGGTGAACGCGCAGTGGAGCGCGTGGGATTGCACGCTCGAGAGGGCGGGCAAGGCGGACAAGGCCTGCCCTATGTCCGTGCGGATGGGGCTGCGCTTCGTCAAGGGGTTCGGCAGGCAGGCGTGCGAGCGGTTTCTCGCGGCACGGGAGATCGCGCCGTTCACGTCGCTGGACGATGTGGCGCGCCGCACCGGTCTGAACGAGCAGGCGCTCGGCGCGCTGGCCGAAGCGGGCGCGTTCGACGGCTTCGACCTCTCGCGGCGATCGGCGCTGTGGGAAGTGCCGGGTGCCGTGCGCGATGCACGGATGGCGCTGGCGCTGGCTGGTGATCGCGACGTGCCAGGGCCGGCGTTCCTGCCGCTCGATGCCGGGGAAACGGTCGCGTGGGACTACCGGACCGTTTCGCACAGCGTGCGCGGTCATCCCCTTGCGTCCTTGCGGCCCGCTCTCGAGCGTCAAGGGCTCTCCGACGCGAAGACCATACAGGGGATGAGGCAGTCAGGGGCCACGGTGCGGTACGCCGGGCTGGTGACGCATCGTCAACGTCCACAGACCGCGTCCGGCGTGACCTTCATGACGCTCGAGGACGAGACCGGCTTCGTCAACCTCGTGATCTGGGATCGCGTGTTCCAGGAATTCTCGGTGCTGGTGCGGACGGCGTCGCTGCTCGGCGTCACGGGTACCCTCGAGTCGAAGGACGGTGTCATCCACGTGATCGCGCAGCGCCTCTGGACACCGCGCGGTGTGAAGATGCGTGAGTCGATCAGGAGCCGTGACTTTCATTAACCCCAAGCCACGGTTTTTGAAACGTCACACGCGACGGGCAGACGCAGGCTTTTTCAATGTCACCGAAAACGATCGGGACTTTTCTCGCATTTGCCGGTTCATCTCATTTGAATATGTGAAGCCGTGGCCCGCGCACGACCTCAGGCTCGTCGATCGCGATCACGCGAAGCGTTGATTCTGAGGGGGCTGTTGCTCAGGCGATCAGTTCGATCCGGGCGTGGTGCCAGGTGCCTTGGATAGCGGCTCGTCGCACGTGACAATCGGTGCATCAAGTGCCTCGCCCAGCACGACGTACATCCCGTCGTAGGCCGTGATGTTCTCCCTGAGCTTCCACGCGCGCGTCAGCAGATCGAAGTGGGCATGGCGGTGGAGGTCGAGGCCTGCGAGATCTGCGAGCGCTTCTGCAGCGCGGTTCGACGACACCTCACCGGTCCTGACGAGTCGCCGGAGACCCTGCATGACTTCAACATCCACCAGATGCGGCGAGTGGAGCTCGACCTGAACTCGAAAGAGACGCGCCTCAACCCGAACGCCAAGCGGCGTCTGCAGAAGGAACTCCAGCAGCGCCGACGCGTCAACAACGGCGATCACGCGGACTCGCGTTCCTCGCGAATAACGACAGCAGCCGGCGTCTTCAGCGTCACACGCGTTCGGCTGTGAATCCTGGCCAGCATCTCATCGCGCGTGGGACGTGCGGCCAGGCGCTCGAGCTCGGCCAACAAATAGTCGGAGAGCGTCTGCCCCTGATTCGCCGCCCGGGTCTTGAGCTTGCGATGCAGGGCATCCGGCACGTTGCGAATCTGAACCATCTTCGACATGCGATCAGCATGCGCGCATGCTGATTGCATGTCAACGTCGAGCCGCTTTACAGATCGACTATTTGCAGAACTCGTCCAGGGCGGCGAGTCATTTCAACTGTGGGACCAGGGACGTTCGCGTCGTGACGCTGCGTCAGTTCATATGTCTTCAGACCTCGAGCCGTGATCCAGAAGGCTCGCAAGCACGTGCTCGACATGCAACGCTTCGTCAACGCGCTTCGCGATCCGGCGGCCAACGAAACCTTGCAGAGATTCCATCGAGGATTCGCACCCTCTATCGACTAGCGCCGATCTCGCTGCTCCGGAGGTGCCGCGGCCGGAGCGCAGAGCGGCTGCCGTCGAAAGCATCCCGGCGTCCGGCCGGTGTGCGCGCGGAAGTGAAAATAGAAGCTCTTCTTGCTCCTGTAGCCGACGAGCAGCATGACCGCTTCGACCTTCTCGCCGCGCTCGAGCAGTTCCACGGCGCGCCGCATGCGCACCTGCGTCAGATAGCGGTGGATCGTGAGCCCTGTCTCCCGCCTGAACTGCGAGGCGACACGCGCGCGGCCGCGGGAAACGTGGCCGGCGAGCTCGTCGATGGTGAGAGGCTCGACGTAACGCCGCTCGATGATGTCGAGAATCGTGCGCACCCGATCGGAGGTCGCTGGCGCCGACCGCAGCTCGAGCATGACTGTCAGCGCCGTTTCGAACTGCACGATCATCTCGCGCAGCGTCGCTCCAGGCAGCGCCATCAGCGCATGGAGCCGTGACGTGTACTCCGGGCTGAGGCCAGCCGCCTGACACAGCTCTTCGGCGGTGGTGAGCAGCAGGAGCAGCGCCGCGCGCGGTTCGGGCTCGGCAATCTCTTCGATGGCCTGCACGAACTCACGAACAACCCTGCTCGCGTCCTGATTCGACGTGAGTCCGGCCGCCTCCTGCACGAGCCGCCGCTTCACCTCGACAAGAGACCGCACATCAATTCGAAGCAGCGACGACGGCAAGAATGATCCTTTCGCGCGACCGGCTCCTGCTCGAACGTACCGCGTGAGCCCGCACCGCTATCGCACAAATTGCGAACGGACGCACATCGCGCGACGCCCACGCCGTTCGCGTCAGTGCCAACCCAAGCCCTGCTGGAATACGAGGCCGAAGAGTTGGCCGCTCTTCATTTCTTCGACTACTGCAATCCGCCGAACGAATACCACAATTCAATTGCCGCGCGATCGCGGCGGTCAATATCGTGCGAGCTTCCCGCCGGCTGCGCCGCTTGATCCGCCGGCTCTCCTGCTGAGGTCCGGATGAAGCTCGCGCACAACCTTAACCGAACAGTACTCGTCGCGATCCCGTCGTTCTTCGACGATGACGACGCGCGTGAGTGCAGGCTGGTGGACGTCGATTCCGCCGGCCTGTGGCTCGCGTGCGACGAACTGAAGGATCGACTGGGACCCGCGCGCGAGATCGCCGGCGAATGGTCCGGACCGGTCACCGGGTTCTTCCCCTTCACGCAAATCCTCTACGTCGTCGATCCGTCGCAGTTCGCCGCGCTCGTCAGAGGTCCGAGGAAGCCGCCGGTGTCGCCCCCCGCGGCGCAGGCGGAAGCCAGGGATGCCGATCGCGAGCCGCATCATCGCGAAGGACGATCCGAGCCGGGTCATCGCGAAGGACGGTCGAGGAAAGGCACGAAGGGCAGGAGGTAGGCGGTGGCTGACTTCATCGTTCTCCGGCTCGTTCCGGCAGCGCCGGTCGACGCCGCGACGTTCGCGAACGCCCTCGACGGCCTGACGATCAGCGTCTTCGACGCCTCGTTCGCCGCGCCAAAGGCGGGCATGCCGGGCGACCCCGCGGCGCCGATCGGATCCGCCGCCTTCAACGCGCCGTCGTTCGTCGCGTTCCCGGTGCCGGTCATCGGGCCGCCGCCGCTGGCGAGCTACCCATCCGGCACGACCATCGTCCAGCACTTCACGCCGGTGATCGCCGGCCTGCAGATCGTCGGCGTCGACATGCAATCGGTGGCGACAGCGGTCGTTCCCTACACCGCGCCGCCGGCGGAATACCCGGGTGTGAATCCGCGGCCCGATCTGCGGGTCCGGTTCCAGCGGAGCGGCAGCCAGACGATTGCCGATCCCGACGTCTACTACGACGTGCCGCTGGTCTCGGCAGGCTCGGCCCCGGCGCCGGAGGATTTCCAGGCGGTTGCCGACGAAGATGTCAGCGCGTTCATCACGCTGCCGGCGGTGTTCAACTCCTCGCTCGCCGGCGTCGATCTCCCGGCGAACGGCGGCCTGCCGTCGTACGACATCCTGCTGGACGCGATCAACACGGTGCTGGCGGCCGATCCCGGAGCCGGCGCCGATCTCGCCACGCTCACTGCGGCGCAGCCGCTGCCGCTGACGCCCGATCAGTGCAGGAACATCGCCTACGAGATCGTCTGGGGCGCGGCGCCCGATCTTCCGGTTCCGTCCGGACCGATCGAACCGATGTACACCAATCCGCCGAACGACGGCGGGCTGACCAACACGAACGAGCAGAACCGCATGCAGTTCGAAGGTCAGCTGAGCAGCTTCTACGCGACGCGCGACGCGAAGGTGGAACGCCTGGCGAAGTACGTCTACGCGCTGGCGTGCGCGGTCTGGTGCGAGCTGCAGACGAGCACCGCGACGCGCGCCCTCCTTCGCTTTCCGGTCAATCCGCCGGCGACGCCGACGCTCGCGACGGTGAAGGAGGCGGAGGTCATTCTCACCGGCGCGCTCGGCGTCGACATCCCCGCGCAGTACTTCTACGTGCTCGGCGCGCAGCTGCCGCTGCAGGTGTCGCCCGCACAGCGGCTGGCGATGGCCTGCAGCGCGGACCAGCAGCAGAACCTGACGCAGCTGACCGGCGCCGTGGACGACGGCGTGATCGTCGTGCCGCCGAGCGCGCCGCAGCCTGCGGTGAATCCCGCGCAGGCCGTTCGCCTGCTGACGACGCTCGCCGTGCCGGCGGCGTCAACCGTCCCGGAATGTCCGGTCGCCGCCGCGGCAGGCGTATGGAACGAGCTCGAGGCCTTTCCCGCGACGTCGCCTCCCGCCGACAACTGGCGCACGTGGGAACCTGGCGACGATGCGGTCGACTTCTGGCTGGTGCAGTTCGCGAGCGCGTCGGCGGCGGTACGGACGGCGTACCTCGCGATCGATCTGCACGCGCTGACGGCCGGGTACATCGTTGCGAGCTCGGCTCCGCCTGTGTCGCTCGCCGATCACATCCGGCTGCACCTCGCGGTTCATTCGCCGACGGGAGCGCTGCTTTTCTCTCCGCCAGCGAGCGTTCAGGAGCTTGCGCAGGCGCTGCCGAGCGACTGGGAAACGCTGTTCAAGAGCTCGACGCCGCCTGCGGGATCCGAGCTCATCGATCTGCTGCCGCCGTTCACCGCCCCGGGCACGCCGGACGAGCGGATCGCGACCTTCATCCGGCACGTCAAGAAGTTCTTCGATCTTCCCAACGCGGCCTCGAGCGTCGTGGTCCCGCCAGCCGCCGCCGCGCCGACGCTGCAGCTGCCCACGCTCGTCGATCCGATTCAGAGCTTCGTCTCCGCGTACGAGGCGCTGGTTGGCGGCACCTTCACGTTCGGGACGCCGCTCGCCGCGGCCAGTGTCGATTCGGCCGTGGCCACCGTCTTCCCGAGCGACCCGAGCGCGCAGGCCTGGTTGAAGAACCTCGTTCGCACGCTGAACGACCTGTGCGCTCTCGCAGGCGTTCCCGGCGGCGTGAGTCCGTTGGCGCCGAGCCCGCAGTTCTCGGTCGCCGAAGCGCTGTACGCGCGCGGGTTCACGAGCGTCGCGGACGTGCTCGCGATGTCGCCCGCGCAGTTCCAGGACGCGCTCCGCGGCACCGTCGCCTACGAAAAGGCCGCCGCGATTTACGCCACCGCGCAATCGCTCGGCAGCGCGCCTGCGCCCCCCTCGGTACCCGAAGGGCCGTTTCAACCGGTGAATCCGGGCACGCTCGCCAACTGCATCCCGCCGTGCTACCTGTCGCCGCTCGGACCGGTCGAGTACCTGCACGAACTGCTGCAACTGTCGGAAGCTTCGACCTGCGAGAGCCCGTTCGCGCCGTCAGCGCAAGGCCACTCGCCGATCGGCGCGCTCCTCTCCGATCGGCGCGGCCCGATCGGGTCGCTGCACGCCACGCGCGCGAATCTCGAGACGCCGTTGCCGCTCATCGATCTCGTCAACGAGTGCCTGGAATACGTTGCCGCGACGCCGGCGACGCACGGCACGGTATACGACACGTCAGGCGATGCGCTGCACGGCCACGCGTTGTGCGAGGACGCATGCTGTCATCACGACGACGGCAAAGGCATAGGCCTGCGGCATCATCACGACGAGCCGGTCTCGGCCGAACACCTTCATCACGAGACGTATCACCATCACCGGCACGACGAGCCGCCGTGCCACGAGCCGGCGGCGCTGTTCGCGGCAGTCCCCGAGTACTCCACGCCTGCGCCGCCAGGCACCGCCACCGCCGCGGTCGAACCAGCGGCCTTCAACCTCCTGAAGCACGACTTCTCGTCCTGCTGCCTGCCGTACTCGCAGGCGCTCGACGTGGCGCGCGTCTACCTGCGCCACTTCTGCACGACCCGCTACGAAACGATGCGCACCTTCCGCAGGTGCATCACCGAGTTCGCGCTCGATCCCGAGCACGAGCCGGCCGGATTTCAGCCGCACCTGTGGCGGTTCCCCGTGCGGATCGATACCGCAATCGAGTACCTCTGCATCACCCCGGAGGAGTACACGTCGGTGTTTCGCGGCGTCTGGCCTCGGCCGTGTGGAGATGGTCCCGGCACGGAGCCGGTGCCGGGAACGCCGACGCAGCCCTCGTCCGGTTCCGGCGGCACTGCACCGTCGGTGCAGGAGCTGTACGGATTCGCCGGTTCCACCGACGCGAATCGCCGGTGGACCGATGTCGTCGTGCGCCTGCCCGAGTTCCTGCGACGGACATGTCTGAGCTACTGCGAGCTCGTCGAGCTGTGGAAGTCGGGCTTCGTCGAGCTCCGGAACGGAGCCGACAGGCGGCAGGGGGTGTTCCCCGAGTGTGAGCCCTGCTGTCTCGACGACCTGTGGATCGACTTCGCGGATGCAGACCGGATCGAACAGGATCTCTACCGGCTCGCGATCTTCATCCGCCTGTGGCGGAAGCTGCGCGGCGCCTGCGGTCCCGGCTACACCTTCGTGCAGCTGGCCGACATCTGCGGCGTCCTGAAGCTGTTCGACAGCAACGCGATCAACCCGGACTTCATCCGGCAGCTCGCGGCGTTCCAGATGCTCCGGGACGAGTTCGCGCTGCGGCTCACCGATCCTCGCGCAACCGTCGCCCCCGGTGCCACGGGCGCCGACCGCACGCACCTGCTGGCACTTTGGGAAGGCGCCGGCTCCGCGATGTGGCCATGGGCGGTGCACCACCTGCTCGACCGGGTCCAGCACTACGCGCGCACGCGCTGTCACGGGCGCTCTCGTCCGGAACTGCTGAAGCTGCTGTACGACAACCTCGATCCGCTGTCGAAGCTCGCCGGCTTCAACCCGGCGCTCGCGACCGACACCTGGCACGCGCGGCCGACGCACACGCTGCGCTTCGCCGAAGTGCTCCTGAAGATCTACCTGTCCAACTTCGGCGTCGGCGAGATCATCTTCCTCTTCACCGCGGATCCTCACGTGAACGGCGACGACCCGTTCCCGCTCCAGGAACGCAACGAAGCGCTCGACTCTCCGCTCGGAATCCCCGACGACGATCCCGAGCACTCGCTCTGGAAGCTGCGGCACACGCTGCTTGCCGCGCAGCCGTCAGACGAGGCGTCGCAGTGGCCGTGGCCGCGCATCGCCCGCGTGCTGCGCTGGCAGTTCGGGTACAGCGAAGCCGTAGTCTCCGCCTTCGGCGAGCACTTCTTCCCGCACATCGTCGCGGCTGACGGTGCGCCGGTTCCTCCCGATCATCGCCGCTACGGCGTGCCGCTGCCCGCGGCCAGCACCGCGCCGCTGATGTGGAACACGCCGCGGCAAGGGCCGTTCAACTACGACGACGCGACGCAAACGCTGTGGGTAACCCTGCCACTCACCGACGCCGAGGTGGTCGAGCAGTTCACGCGCCTGCGTCCGCTCACGGCGCCCGAACGGCAGGCCGTTCAGGATCTCTACTACTCGCCGCGGCAGATGCTGGCTGGATTCGCCTTGCTGTTCGCGAACTTCCAGGAGGCCGAGCGGCGGCTCATCGAAGAACACGAACAGGAGCGCTGGTCCTACTTCCAGCATCAGTTTGCGCTGTTCTACAAACGCTGCGAGCTGATTGCCGCCCACCTGACCTCCCACGTCGCCGCGGCGACCGGACAGCCGGAGCCGGAAGACACGGGCGAGGCAATGCTGCTGCTGCGCGAGCTCTTCGCCGACGAGAACCGCGCGGCCTCGTCGTGGGAGAACGACAACGGTCATGTGCCGCCGGTCACCTGGACCCCGCCGCCCAGCGGAAGCGCTTTCGCCGCGCTGCTCGGCCTGACGGGCACCGGCCTGCTCGGCGAATACACGCCGGACGGCGGCACGCTCGCCTGGCGCGACCTGTCCGGCGCGATGACGGCGTTCGGCGATGCCCGCAACCGGCGCAACTGCCCGGTCCCCGGCGTGCTGCCGGCGTTCGATCTGACGCTCGGCGATGACCAGCTGCAGTACGTGACGGTGCTCAACGGTCTGGCGATGCGGAACGCAGACGACGAGTGGCTGGGCGGCGCCCAGGGCTTCGGCGTGAAGTGGACCGGCGCGCTGCTCGTCGACCGCGCGGGCATCTACGAGTTCAGTGCCGGCGGTCCGACCGGCGATGGGGAAGATCCCGATCCGAGCATCTGCGAGCACCAGCGGTGGCGCGTGATGCTCGAGCGCGGCCAGCGCACCTGGATCCTGCTGCAGCATCGCTGGCACGACGAGCACGGCGAGCCGTCATCGTCGGTTCACCTGCTGCCCGGTGTTTACGAGTTGACCATCCGGTTCAATCAGCACGGTCCCGCGTTCCACGCCGACGACGAGGCGGTCCTGCAGCGAACGGGCTTCCAGATCAAGTACTCCGGTCCCGATACGGAAGGGAAGCGGGTCGAGCTGCCGCACGACCGGCTGTTCCGCGTCTTCAAGGAGACGACGCTCGGCGACGGCATTGCCGGCCTGTCGCCGGTGGCGTCGGCGTACCTGAGCGAGCGCTACACGAGCTCGCTGCGCGACATTCGCCGGACGTACCAACGCGCGTTCAAGGCGCTGCTTTACGTTCACCGCTTCGGGCTGTCGGCGAAGCGCTCGCCGGAACGCCGCTCCGAGCTGGGATACATGTTCGCGCAGAAGGAGAAGTTCGCGGGCCGCGCCTTCTACCGCAGCGGCAGCTTCGTCCTTCACGCCGCCGACTTCGACTTCGATCTGCTTCCCCTGCGCGATGACTATCACGAGCCGGGCGCGGCACAGGACCTGCGGGTGCAGCCGTCGCTGCAGAGGACCCAGGCGCTGTTCGACTGGTGGGAGCGGACGTTCGACTACACGCGCATGCGCGACGACATGACGCGGCGGTGCGGGCGGGAGGTGTGGACGCTCTTCGACGAGGCGAACGCGAAGGCCCCCGCGCATCCCGCCTATCTGCTGCGCCACATCTGTGCCGACGCGCGCCACTGGCCGCTCGACGTGCACTATTTCCAGGCGCAGGGGACGCCGGTGTACGCCCTGACCAGCGACGACATGGAAGACGAGCGCTGGGTCGTGCGCGCGTGGCATGCCGACGAGTGGGTCCGCCGCGTGCTGCGCTACTTCTGCGGCACGGACATCAGGCGCGCGCGGCCCGACCTGTGGGCCTCCGACGATCCGAGCGCGATCGTTCCTGGAGTCGACGCCGAGGGCAATCCGAATCCTCCTGGCAACACGAACCTGTTCCACTACCTGCTCGACGGCGCGATCGAAAGCGGCGAGCCGCGCCGCTATGCGGACGTGAAGCGGCTCAACGACTGCCTGCGCGAGCGCGGACGCGACGCGCTGCTGGCCTACCTGTGCGCGTCCAATCGTGTCGCGCTGCCGTGGGGCGGCTTCGCGCAGACGCCGAACGATCTGAGCAACCTGCTGCTGCTCGACGTCGAAGCCGGCGTGTGCGAACGGGCGAGCCGCATCGAAGAAGCGATCACCGCCGTCCAGAGCTTCGTGCGCCGCGCGCGTCTCGGCCTCGAGCCCGGTTGGACCGTCGGCTACGGCTTCGCGCACCTGTGGGACAGCCGCTTCAAGAGCTACAAGACCTGGGAAGCGTGCAAGTGCCGCGAGCTGTACAAGGAGAACTGGATCGACTGGGAACAGCTGAAGGAGGCGCAGAAGGTCGAGTCGTTCCGGTTTCTCGAATCGGAATTGCGCCGCGCCACGGTCACGATCGCCGCTCCGGGTGGACTGGAGTACTGGCCGGATCCCGCTCTTCCACGCGACTGCGCGCTCACGCCGCTCCAGGATCGCGATCCGTCGTCGCTGCTGCGGCTCGCGCCGCCCCGCGAGGGGCTTGGGCTGCTCGGCACGCCGGAGCGCGACGGGCGGCCGTCATGGCTGGCGCCGCTCGCGGATACGCAGCGCGAGACGCCGAACCCGCCTGTCGGCGTGGCAGGTGTCGCCTCCGCCGCAACGCCACCGGCCGGCGCGGCTCCAGGTGGTCCCGTGCCGTTCTGGATTGAAGCGGCAATCAGGCTCGGCGTTCGGTTCCATCGAATCGCGGCCGGCGGCGTGCCGCCGGCGTCGGTCCGCTTCGAGCCGCACGGCAGAGAGGAGCAGACCGGATGTTGCGCGGAGTGCGGATGCCATCATCCCGCGCTCGTCGACGAGTACTACTTCTGGCTGCTCGACGCGCGATTCTTCCAGGCGGTCAACGATACCGATTCGCCGTCCTTCACCATCTTCGAGCAGGACGACTACTACGATCCGTTCACGCAGGCGTCGACCCTGTGGCACGACCCGGCGCAGCAGCCGGGGCTTCTCGAGTGGAACGCGTCGCCGATCGTCCGGCTGGCCTGGTGTCGCGTGCACAACGGCGAGTTCAAGCAGCCGCGGCGCTCGTACGCCGGCGTGCTGGTGAACCCCGGCGGCGCGGCGCCCGATCTCACGTTCCTCGGGCGCGAAGCGGACTCGCTCCTGTTCTCGGTCTCGACCGGCGTCGTCCCGACCGGGCACTCCGGCACCGACGCGCCCGGGTTCCGCTACGACCTCGCGACCGACACGGCCGTCGTCCTGCCGCTGGTGCAGGATCCGGCGCCGGTGCCGAGCACCTATCCGGCCGGACTGCCGGCGTATCCGTACTTCCTCTACGTCGATCCCGGCGCGTCGCTCTTCCCGAAGGGCCTCTACAGTCCGGCGCTGGCGATCGCCTGCGCGCTGCGCGCGCGGTGCCGGTTCGAGACGGCGCTCAAGTGGTACGCCCTGGTGTACAACCCGCTCGAGCGCGACGACACGTGGGTCCGCTGCCAGCCGCGCACGCCCAATCCCGAACCGGAGGGAGGCGGCGAACCGACGGGCGTCGCGGGCGTGCCGCCGCGCGGCTCCATGCCCGGCAACCAACCGAGCATCGTCGTCGGGCGAGACTCGGCCTGCTGCGACAGCACCGACGTCTCCGACGCGGTCGCGATGAACCGGTCCGTTCTGCTGCACTACCTCGAGACGATGCTGCAGTGGGGTGATGCGCTGATGCGCTGCCACTCGCCCGAGGCCTTCCAGCAGGCGCGTGTCGCGTTCGACACGGTGGCGATGATCCTCGGACCGCATCCGCATGCGGTCATGGCCACGCCGCCCGCTGTCGTGCAGACCGTCGCCGATTTCACGCCGCTCTTCGCACCGCTGAATCCGCGTCTGCTCGAGCTGTACGCGCGCACGCAGGAGCGGCTTGGCCTCATTCGCCATTGCCTGAGCTCCTACCGGCGCCGCGATGGGCATCGAGAGACGGACCTGCCGTACTGGGGAGCCGATCCCTGCTGCGGATGCGAAACGCCGGAGCCGTGTCAGGACGGCTGCCGCGTGCCGTGTGACGAAGACTGCTGCCACACGCCGAGCCCGTACCGGTTCGT
>WBZO01003713.1_pt1 | contig 17383 bp, 13 predicted proteins | sample 5204261 | NCBI WGS metagenome assembly WBZO01 (sample SAMN12412400, study PRJNA552823) | activated sludge metagenome | isolation source: activated sludge from anammox sidestream of wastewater treatment plant... | place: USA: North Carolina | collected 2017-09
AGAAAGGAGTGAAGGAAATGGTTTATCCAGAAATATAACATGTGTAACTATTTAGAAGGATGAGACTGTATCAAGAGGTCAGTGGAAGCCACCAAATACCCTTTCGGAAGGGAGTTTTTGGGAAAAAATTGAAATTTTCTCTCAAAAATATCCCCTGCTAAAAAGCTGTTTGGATTTGGTTGTCGGAGAGAAAAAGACAGCATTTTAGGAACGTGCCGAAATACCCAACTTATTTCCGGCACGTTTCTTAAAACAACCAGAGTAGGAGAGAGAGGAAGAGAAAATAAAATCTTCCCTGCTCCCTGCGGGAAGGCCCACCTGCCTGGCAGTCATTTTAAAACAACATTTTATCAACTATGAAAAAGTTACTGACGCTCGTCTTCTGCATGGCTGCCCTGACAGCCCTGGCCCAGCACGGAACCGTCCGCGAGAGCCTCAAAGTCAAAAGCATTCTCCTCGGTAAGGAAGTGAAATACACCGTTTACCTGCCTTTTGACTACGAAACTTCCAGCCGTAGCTACCCGGTGCTTTATCTGCTGCATGGCTTCACCGACAACGAAACGGGCTGGACCCAGTTTGGAGAGGCCAGCTACATCGCCGACCGGGTCATAGCAGCCGGAGAGGCTCCGCCCATGATTATCGTCACACCGGATGCCGGGGTGAGCTGGTACGTCAACAGCTACGACGGCAAAACAAAGTGGGAAGATTTTTTTATCAAGGAGTTTATCCCCTTGATAGACAAGGGGTTCCGTACTCGACCATCGAAGGAGTTCCGCGCTGTTGCCGGGCTTTCAATGGGAGGCCACGGCACGATGATCATGGCGGCAAAGCACCCCGACATGTTTGCTGCCGCAGCTCCGCTGAGTGCAGGTGTTTTTGTGGATGAGGAAGTTCTGAAGCTGGAAGATGAAGCATGGGATTACTTAGTAGGCGAGCCTTACGGAAAGGGCCTGAAAGGAGAAGCACGGCTCAATGAACACTACCGCAAGAATTCCGTGCTGGACATTGTTAAAAATGCCAATGCGGAGGACCTGAAAAAAGTGCGTTTCTACATTGACTGCGGCGACGATGATTTTTTAATAAAAGGAAATATGGCGCTCCACAGCCTAATGATTGACAAAGGCATCCCCCATGAATTCCGGGTCAGAGATGGTGGGCATACTTGGACGTACTGGCGGACAGCACTACCCGAAGTATTGAAATTTGTCGGCGAAAGCTTCCGTCGCTAAGAGCTTGTTTGCGTTTTGGTGCTTGAGCAGAGATGCTGTTAGGATGGAGCTTAGGAACGTGTCGGACCAAAAAGGTGTCTTTTTATCTCCGGCAGCCCAAGTCCAACAGCATCTGAAAACGAGCAATTTTTCGTCAATTTTTCTCCTTTTTTCCGTTGCGTAGCAGCGCTACGGAATTGAAAAAAGGGGAAAAGCGGCGGCGTAAAAGAGCCGTTTTTTAGCCAAGTGACCAAATCGCAAACAAGCTCTAAGCAGTGACCATTTTTTTTAAACAACTCCGGCTCCTTCATCCCTGAAATCCCTCCTTTTACCGCCTTAAAACAAGCTTTTTATGATATCTTCTTCGGAGATACCCTCCGCTTCTGCCTTGTAGTTTCGCACGATGCGATGGCGGAGGACGTAGTTGGCGATGGCGCGCACGTCTTCGATGTCGGGCGAATACTTGCCTTCGATTGCTGCATTGCATTTAGCCCCCAGAACCAGGTACTGTGAAGCCCGTGGTCCGGCGCCCCAAGAGATGTATTCATTCACCTTATCGGTAGCTCTTTGGGTACCGGGGCGGGTTTTTGTGGCCAGGGAAACGGCGTATTCCAAGACGTTGTCTGCCACGGGGATTTTGCGGACGAGCTGCTGGAATCCGATGATTTGCTGGTCGCTGAGGATATTTTTGAGGTTGGCGGATTTTACACCCGTTGTATTTTTCACCACGTCAATTTCCTCCTGGTAGGTGGGGTAATCAAGTGGGATATTGAACATAAAGCGGTCGAGCTGGGCTTCTGGCAGCGGGTAGGTTCCCTCCTGTTCGATAGGGTTTTGTGTTGCCAGTACGAAAAACGGCGTAGGCAGCAGATGGCGGGTTCCAGCTACGGTGACAGAGCGCTCCTGCATGGCTTCCAGCAGGGCAGCCTGCGTCTTGGGGGGCGTCCGGTTGATCTCGTCTGCCAAGACGATATTGGCGAAAAGCGGACCTTTGTTGAATTTGAAATGACGATCTTCATCGAGGATCTCTGAGCCGGTGATGTCTGAAGGCATCAAGTCAGGGGTGAACTGGATGCGCTTGAAGCCAAGTTCGAGTACCTCGGCGATTGTGCTGACCAGCAGGGTTTTTGCCAGCCCCGGCACTCCTACGAGCAGGCTATGGCCGTTTGAAAAAAGCGAAATGATGACTGCCTTGACCACTTCATCCTGTCCGACAATAATTTTTGCAATTTCTTTTTTTAACTCTTTGTACGATTCCGACAGCGCATCTACTGCTTGCACATCGGATTTGTAGGCTGTTTGAGACATGTTCTACGTGATATTAAGGTTGGATAACTATTTAGCAGGGGGTGTTTTTTGGAGAAAAAATCTCATTTTTTCTTCCTCCTTCCGCACCCTCCTAAGTAATTACAAGGTTGGAAGGTTGGCAAGCTTTGTTTTGATTTATTTAAGAAGCTGGTTGAATGTAGCTCGGTGATCTGAATTCAACCAGCTTCTTAAGATCGGTTTAAAACGGCACAAAGGTATGTTTTGTTTCGATACAGCGGAAAAGACATCTTTTTAGCCCGACACGTTCCTAAGCTCCATCCCAACAGCATCTCTGCTCAAGCACCAAAACGCAAACAAGCTCTTAGCCCTTCGACCAGGTGGCCCCTTCCTTACTGTCTTTTACGATGATGTCCAGTGCTTTGAGGGTATCCCTGATTTTGTCGGAAGTGGTCCAGTCTTTATTGTTCCTAGCCGACTGTCGAATGTCGAGGATGAGCTTCATCAACCCTTCCACTACGCCGTTGCCCGAAGAATCGAAATCTTCATTTAGCAGTCCGAAGATATTGAAGATGAAGTCATTGAAGGTTTCCTTTAGCTGCTCGAGTGTTTGGGGCAGCAGGCTCTCAAAGGAGAGCTGGCCACTCTTTAGGCTGTTGACCTTGGTGACGAGTTCGAACAAATTTGCCAATGCCTGGGGCGTGTTGAAATCGTTGCTCATGTCAGCAAAAGCCGCGGACATCAGGAGGTTGATTTCCTTGTCGGTTTCACCTGCCTGGCCCTTGCCGGGGTGTACGAGTTCCTGGAGGACTTTATTGGCTTCCATCAGGCGGCGATAGCCTTTTTCAGCAGCTTGGAGTGCTTCGTCTGTCAGATCCAGGGTGCTGCGATAGTGGGTTTGCATCATGAAAAAGCGGACCACCATTGGGGAATACGCCTTGGACAGGTGCTTGCTCTGGCCAGTAAAAAGCTCGGCAGGCATGATGGAATTGCCCTCGCTTTTTGCCATTTTTTTACCGTTGAGCAGGAGCATGTTGCCGTGCAGCCAGTAGTTGCAGGGCGCATGGCCGCAGGCGCCGTAGTTCTGTGCAATCTCGTTTTCGTGGTGTGGAAATTTTAAATCTCCGCCGCCGCCGTGGATGTCGAACTCCTCGCCCAGGTATTTGGTACTCATCACCGAGCATTCGAGGTGCCAGCCCGGGAAACCTACAGACCAGGGAGACTTCCAGCGCATGAGGTGCTCCGGCGCTGCTTTGATCCAGATGGCAAAGTCAGAGGGGTGTTCTTTTTCATCCTGATTTTTCAGATTGTCTCTGGTTTCAGAAAGAAGGTCTTTAATCCGGCGGCCCGATAGCTGGCCATAGACGCCGTATTTCTCTGCAAACTTCAGCGTGTTAAAATACACGGAGCCATTTTTTACGTAAGCCAGCCCATTGTCCAGAATAGCTTGCACCATTTCGATTTGTTCGGGGATGTGGCCCGTAGCCCTTGGCTCGATGTTGGGGGGTAGCACGTTGAAGACCTTCATCATGTCGTGAAAGCCATTCATGTATTGCTGCACGACTTCCATTGGCTCCAACTGCTCAAGGCGAGCTTTTTTTGAAATTTTGTCTTCTCGGCCTATATCGGCGTCTCCTTCGAGATGCCCTACGTCGGTGATGTTGCGCACGTAGCGGACTTTGTAGCCCAGATACCTGAAGTACCGGTAAATCACGTCGAAACTCACGAAGGTGCGACAGTTACCCAGGTGCACGTCGCTGTACACCGTAGGTCCACAGACGTACATCCCCACTCGTCCTTCGTGGATGGGTTTGAAAACTTCTTTCTTTCCAGTGTAGCTGTTGAATAGCTGTAATTCGCTCATGATGTCGTTAAAATTGCCTGCTGGTTGGGATTGTTTGTTGGTTGAAGTTTTGAAGAACTGTCAGGTTTGAGCCATCTAACCACCCTTGCTGAAAACGCCAGGTGAAAAAATAAATGCTGCATTGCCGGTTGGAGGAAACTCACCTGAGAGTCAATTTAACCGAAACGGGATAATGGTCGGAAAGTTCCACCTTTATTACGCTGTGGCTTTGCACTTTAATTTTGGGGCTGCAAAGTACGTAGTCAATTCTGAGAGCAGGTAGTTTGCCTGCAAAAGTTGCACCGATGCCTGCGCCTTTTTCGACGAAGCTGTCCTGAAGTTGCCTTGACAGCAGGCGGTAAACATAGGAAACGGGCGGGTCGTTGAAGTCGCCGCAGAGGATGACGGGATGAGGGCTTTTGGCAAGGTGCTTTGCCACAGCCTCAGCCTGCTGCGACCGGATGGTTACTGCCCTTTTGTATCGCCGCATGACAAAGCGGATGTCGCTCCAGGTTTCGCTGTTCCGAAGGTCGCCCTGGGTGGCGATCTTGTTGGCCGTCTGGCTCATCTTGTTCGACTGAAGGTGGAGACTGTACACCCGCACGATGCCCTCCGGCGTTTGCAGGTCGGCCCACAGGCAGGAGTTGGTGGTGCCTTTGCCAAAGGGAACTACTCCTTTGTCAACGAAGGGGAATTTTGAGTAAATAAATGCAGCCTTTTCTTTGAAGTAGTTGGAGTATCCGAAGGCCTTTTTCAGTGCCTCAATTGTCTGAATGCCGTGACCCTCCTGCACGCAGAGAATTTGAGGCTCAGCCGTAGTTTTTGCCAGGTCTGTCAGTATAGCTAACTTTTTTTGTCGGGTCGGCTCCGGGTCGCCATTGTAGTTTCTCAACCCGCTGACGTTATAGGTCATCACGCGTATTTCGTACTTCTCTCCTGCATTTCCTTTAAAAAAATGCAAGCTGAAAAAACTCGTCAGATAGCCAAACCCTACCAGGATGCAGCCCAGTGAAAACAACCAATACCTGTTTTTCCTGATAGCCCAGAATGCGATGAAAAACAGGTTCCCCAACAGCAGAACGGGGTAGGTTAGCCCCAGGAAGGCCAGGTGCCATATTTTTTCCGGATTGGCCAGGGGCGACAGGTAGGCCAGCAGCGTAATTATGATCAACAGCAGATTGAGCCCTTTCAGTATGTCGTTGATGTGCTTCAAAAGGCAGGGAATTGATTTGGATTAGCGGGCAGAGGCACCACCTGGCGACTATTTTTTACTGGCATTGAACAGAAATTCTTTTTCAGAGGCTGAAAGACTGTTGTAGCCCATTTGCTTAATCTTGTCGAGAATAGCGTCGAGCTTTTCCTGATGGGAAAGCTCAGAGGTATCGCTGGGGTTGTTTGCCTGCCGGTTGTCCCTGGCAGCCTGGTGCTTTGTGGTTTTGGCACTTTTGTACGTCATTTTGGGTTGACGGGGAGCCTGGCTGAACAGGTTGTTGAAAAACCGGGTGATGGCGTTCAGCAAATTATTGACCGGAGCCGTCCAGTCGCTTCCCTGCTGCAGCCTGCTGGCAATCAGATAGCCCATTGCTGCTCCTCCCAGGTGTGCGAAAGCCCCGCCGGAATTGAAGTCCCAGGATATAGCCACGACATCCATGAAAATAAAGAAGGCGACGATGTATTTGAGCTTCACGGCCCCGATGAACAACAGCGAAATGGCGTATTCTGATGCCGTTTTCCCTGCTACCATCAGCATGGCGGTTACTGCAGCCGATGCTCCTAAGGCATAATAGCCGAAATGCCAGGGGGTGTTGAGATTGGCCAGTACAAAGTAAACTAGCGCTCCGGCGAACCCTCCCAACAGGTAAATGGGCAAAACCCTCCGGTCACCTAACAAATCGCCTACAATACGCCCGAACCAGTACAGCAGCAGCATATTCCAGAAGATATGCCAGATGCTCTCGTGCAAAAACATGTAGGTGATGAAAGTCCAGGGATGGGTCAGGTTGTGCTGCCAGTTGGAAGAAATAGACAGGAACTCAATTAGGTTCTGGTAAATAGCCGGTGGCGTAGCCCCCTCAACCAAAAACATGATGAACCGAAAAATATTGATTGCTACAAATACGAGGATGTTGACCAGAATGATGCGGGTCAGAGTATTCCCATAATTAAACTGTCGCTTGACGTCGTACCAGATCGAACTGAACATAACAATTAAAGGCTTTAGACAAAATTAATATGTTTTCCGGCACCCGTTTACTTTCAGTTGGGTTCGTTTTTTAAAATTGCAAATCAGTACATCCGCTCTCCTTTGGAGCGCCAGTAGAGAATGAGTAAAAAGCCGAACAAGGCCCCTCCCAAGTGAGCAAAATGGGCGACGTTGTCCCAGGAGAACTGCCTCACGCCCAGAAACAACTCAATGAGCATCAAAACGGGGATAAAATACTTTGCCTTGATTGGAACCGGAAAGAATATCAACATCAGCTCCTGGTTTGGAAACAACATCCCAAAGGCCAGCAGCAGCCCGAATATGGCTCCTGAGGCTCCTACGACTGGCGTGTTGTACTGTAGGTTTAGTTGAGACATGAGCGGGTCAACGTAATTTTTGCCAGACTGCAATATCTCCCAACCTTCCTGCCGCACGAGGGCTACCGCATCCGGGGACATTTCCGCAGTGAGGTGGTTGATCTCGAGGTAGTTGACAAACATGTGCAGTGCCGCCGCTCCGAAAGCACAAAAAAGGTAGTAAAACAATAATCGCTTTGGCCCCCACACCATTTCCAACATGCTGCCAAACATCACCAGGGCGAACATATTGAAGAAGATGTGCATTAAGTTGGCGTGCATGAAAAAATGCGTGACCAGCTGGTAAGGGCGGAAGGCCTCCGAGCCTGGATAGTACAGCGCCAGGGCGTCTCCCTTGAAGACGATTCCAGCCAAAAACATTAAAACATTGATGATTAGGAGATGCTTGACAACGCCGGTAATGGACATACTCTAATTTTAAAAATGACAGAAACTCCTTAGAGCTTGTTTGCGTTTTGGTGCTTGAGCAGAGATGCTGCTGTTGGGATGGAGCTTGCCGGGCTAAAAGGTGTCTTTTTATCTCCGGCAGCCCAACCCCAACAGCATCTTTTTAGCCAAGTGACCAAATCGCAAACAAGCTTTTAAGCACTGGCGGTGTCAGTAAGATGCTTACGTAGCGAAGGCTTTGCTCCTAGCCTTGCCAGCCCTCAAAACACCTTCGCCGAAATACCCAAAAACGGAGCATTAATAAATTGTACACCCTCTTTTCAAAAAGCCCGTAGTAGAAATGATTTTTTAAAAACAAAATGTACATTCTATCTTTTCTCTGACCCCAACTCATTTCCCGAGCGCTCCCAACTGCCTGTTAGAACCTGCTTTATGGCGACAGGCAAAGGCCTTTTGCGAAAAATAAGTTCTTCTTACAACAGGGGAGAAGGAAAGCTCTATTCTCACTTCCTTCTCACGCAGCCTGTTGAACAGTTGCGGAACTTCCAATTATTTGGCGCTCAAATATAGGCAGCCTTTGCAATTCCAGTGAAATCCTGCTGCAAAACATGAAACCCGAACAGATTTGTTGAAAAGATGCCCGAAATGCTTTTTGCAATGGCAAAAACTCCACCGGAAGAAGTGCTGTATGGAGGAGGCTATGAAAAAAAAAGGCATAGCCTCCTCCTCTCTGTCCAGCCTTACTTGTCAATTTCAATGACGGTAGCCACTGCATTTTTTCCATTCAGGTCACAACTGAATTCGACGGCATCAGGTGCGCTGAACTTCACGTTGGGCACCTCTTCCTGTCCCAGGGCTTCCCGGACTTTGCCCAGGTAAGTGCTTTGGCGGCTGGTGTTGATGCGGCTGTTGAGCACGTTCCAGTTGAGCGGTGATTTGGAAACCACCACGGCGATGTAGTCCCGCTTGCCGATTTGGTCGGGCGTCATGGAGTGGTCGTCGGGAAAGAGGCGGGTGCCGGTAATACCGCAGTAAGGAGAGTGCTTTTCCGTGTAGGGGAACAGCACGTAGCTCGACCCATCGGTTTCCTGCCCGAAAACGTAGATGTAACATTCTATGGAGTTAGTGATAGCAACTTTGAATTTCGTGCCCTGCTTCATCGGGGCGCGGGTGCGGAAAGTTCGGTCGCCAACCTCCCTGAGGGGAATCAGGGTTTGGGTTTCGTTTTCCACTAAGCCGAATTTTACGGCCAATTTGTTGGGGTCGAACTTTGCGCTGCTGCCCATTGGGTACAGCCCGTAGGCCTCTTTCGTGAAATTGAGGAAATCGCGGTAGCTCACCCAGGCTATGCCGTTGTCGCCCCACTCCGGCCCCCAGGAGTTCATGATCTGTACGGCCTGTTTATTGTCGTCGTAGCCAATTACACACATAGCGTGGCCTGCAAAGCCGTAGCCCTGGTAGTCCCGTTGGGTGGGCTGCCATACGCTCCTTCCCACCATCTGGTGCATGAATGTGCCTCCCACCATCATCCCTATGACGACCGGCGCTCCCTGGGCGAGGTGTTGTTTTACGCCCATCAGGTCCACACCGTAGCGATTTGCCCCTTCCGACAGGCGATTGTAACCTTTGATGCGGAACTGGGAGGCCTCGGTAGCCTGCGACTGGTTCGGCTGCCGGCTGCAAGAGCTGTCGTCATAGCCAAATTTGGAGAAAGGCAGGTCGCCGTGTTTCAGCAGTGTCTCCATGGCGTTATTCATGTACGCACCGTTGCAGCCACTCAGGGCGATTTGATTGTACAGATAGGAGGGGCTGAAGGCAACGCTGTTCGGGTCGGCTCCGGTAGCCCTTGCTTGCAGGATGGTGCGGGCGGCATAGCTGCTGGCCCATCCCACGCAGGAGCCTTGGTTGCCCTGATGGAGGCGCTTAGGCGCATATTTCAACAGCGAAGTAGAGAGGGGCAGTTGGTTTTCGCCGGCTCCATATGTGGCAGCCAGCGGCGCAAAAACTTCTGCCTTGTCGTATTCTTTCTCGCTCAGCACGGCACCAAAAGAGAACTGCTCCTGGCCTGAGTCGTCGTATCCTCCTGCCATCCCGCCCGAGAGCGTTTCGCTGCCGCCGAGAAAAAAGTACCACACAGCGCCAACAGCCAGCGCGACGAGCAGCCATTTTGGCTTTTTAAAAAGGAATAAAAGCAGGAATGGCAACAATTGTCCTAAGCCTCCAGAGCCGCCGCTGCCACCCCTCGTCTGTTGGGATTCTCTGTTGTCGCCTCTGCGGGGGCCTTCGGGGTCTTTTTCCATTCTGATTGGCATAGTCGTATTTTTTTGGTGAAAAGTAACGGATTAGAATAGAGATTCTTTCTTTTTAGAGCATATTGGGGTTCGGGGACTTGGCTGAAAAAATGAAACAAGGAAGGGCGCAAAATCTACAGATGCCGTTGCTTGTTTTATTTTCTCAGCCTGTCTAGTGCAGCTTTTGCACTTGCAAATTCCGGGTCCAGCCGCAACGTATTGTCGTAATCCGTCTTGGCCTGCTCTATTCTACCGCTCATCTCTGCCGCCAGGCCCCGGTGGTAGTAAGCTTCGGCAAATGTCGGTGCAAATTTCACGGCCAGGTCGAAGCTTTTGTACGCCTGCTCCAGGGAATCCATGTCCATGTAAATCAACCCTGTGTTGTAATAGCCATCGGCGTATTGAGGATTGATGACGTTGGTTTTTTTAAACAAACGGATGGCACCGGGCAGGTCGTTTTTCTTGTTGGCCAGAAAATAAGCCTTGGCATGCAGGGCTGCGATGTTGGTCGTGTCCGAACGGATAGCATTGTCGTAATACTTTTCAGCAAGTGCTACATTCCTTTCTGAAAGCAAGTCGGCCAGCTTAATCCAGGCATCTACCAGCGAGGGGTCATTTTCCACTGCAGACTGAAATGCAGTGATGGCCTCCTCTTTTTTACCCATTTCAAGATAGACGTTGCCGAACATGAAAAACATCTCGGCGTTGAGTGGGTCAATCATACGGATGCGCTCCAGAGAGAACAGCGCATCCGTATGTTTTTTTAAAATCAACTGAAACTCCGCCAGCTTCAGCAAGGTCGGAACTTCTTTGGGGAAATTTGCCGCTGCTCTTTCCAGCGTGTTCAGCGCCAGCCGGGATCTGTAATAATCCATGTACATATCGGCCAGCTCGTGGTAGTATTCCACCTTGGAGGAGTCGAGTTGAATGGCTTTTTCGAGGTCAGCGATGCCTTCGTCGAAGTTTTTGTTGTCGTACCAAAGCACCCCACGGGTTGCATAAAGTGCAGCGTTGTTGGGGTTCTGCTCAATCTGCCTGCTGAGTTGTTGGATTTCGGGCGTGCCGGCAGCGAGGTCGGCTTTGGGTATTGTGCCAACCGATTGCCCGGAGTCATTATTCGTACAGGCAGCAAAACTTATCAACAGCGCCAGCCCCAGACTGAGTACAAAATAGCTTCTTATATTCATGCGGTAAAGTTAAATAGTTGTTGAGAATCAGAGCTTGAGCAACCAGATTTTGAGTTGCACTGCCAAATAACCTGCAAACCCTGTTGAAATTTCTCCATCCTCTCCAGTTTTAGAACTTGTTTGCGATTTGGTGCTTGAGCAGCGATGCTGTTGGGATGGAGCTTACCGGGCAAAAATGGTGTCTTTTCCGCCCAGAGCCAGGCAAGCTCTTAGAAACGTGCCGGAAATAAGTTGGATATTTCGGCGAGAGTATGACGCCGCCCCAACATGCTCTAAGTTATTTTCAATACGTTGCTAAGAACCTGTCTCGTAAGTCAAACTGCTACCTGCGGAGGCGAAAAAAATTCTTCAGAGAGGGATGTTATTTGGGGAAAAGATTTTCAATTTTCCTTCACCCCCCGCTACGTCGTTACAATATTTTATAAAAACGCTGTCCCTGTCTGGCAGCGCCTCAATCCTTGATAGCTTTTTCAAAAAACGCCTCGACGGCAGCGGCGTCCGGTTGTTTCAGCGGGCGCACTAGCCGAAAGCCCACGAAGGGGGAGTCTGTATTCCACCACCGGCTTTTTGGAATTTGAGGATCACGTGCTTGCCAGCGGGGATCAGATTTCTGGCGATAGCTGCAACGGCATTCTGACGCATTGCTGTCGTAAGAGCCACCTTTTACCGTCCTCGAATGTCGTTTTCCAGGCTCAATCCAAGGATTTACAGCCGGCTCACCCACCAGTTTCTCTAAATATTTTTCATCGTAAAAGTCGAGTGTCCACTCGGCCACGTTGCCCAACAGGTCGTAAAGCCCCCATGCGTTTGGTGCTTTGTGGCCCGGCTCGTGGTATTTTTCAAAGCTGTTTTTAAAATACCAGGCCTGCTCGTTCAGCGTGACCGGCTTTGTCTCCACCGTTCCCGTTTTGCAGGCGTACTCCCACTCTGCCTCAGTAGGCAGGCGGTAGAAACTGCCCGTTTTTTCGTACAGCCACTTGCAATAACGGAGGGCGGCCTGCTGGGTCATGCTCACCATGGGGAAGCCTGATTTTCCCATGCCAAAAGTGTAGTCAATGTATTGCGGTGTCGGGCGAGTGACGGCATCAGCGGAGTAGCTTTCGCTGGGGCGTCTCGTTGCATCGCTGTCGTTTTCCCGTTGCTGAAAAATGATGAACTCGTCGTAGCTCACCTCGTAGATGCCCATCCAAAAACTGTCCACCTGCACCTGCCGCTGGGGGCTTTCATTCTTCTGGTGGTAGGTGTCGTCGGCAGAGCTGCCCATCAGAAAAGTGCCTCCAGGAACCAGAGCCAGCCGAAAGGATACCTCCGTGCCCGGAATGGTTTCGGTGAGCGTAGTCTGCGAAAAAACCGCCGTCTCAAAAGCCCGGAGCAAAAGACAGCAGATGGCTAATCTCCAAAAGTTGTGCATGTTGATCTTTTTTTTGTAATTATTTAGAGCTTGTTGAGTAAAACTACCTGGCAAGAGGTGTTTTGGTGCTGTACCATAAGGCCAATGACTGTAGCTACTGCCAAATAACCTTTCAGAGAGAGGCGTTTTTTTTAAATTCCTTTGACATTTAAAAAAAACGCCTCTCTATAAAGAATCTTATTCGCCGCCAAAGGCGGCGGTTTGACTTGTGAAGCAGGCTCAAAACACCTCGAATTGCAGGAGGAGGAGGAAGAAAAAATGAAGTTTTTTCTTCCTCCTCTCATCTCCTCCTGCGTAGTTACCTTTTTTTAAAAAACTGTACTGCTTGCAAAAGTAGCATTTTGAAAATGCTTTTGCTCTGCAATACCTGAAGCTGTAAAGCGGCTGGGGCTGGCGGTGTTCTGCCTGCTCTAAAAGTGCAGCAGGGCGAAAAAGTGCTTCTGCACGGAATTTGCTCCTCGGCTCTTCCGCAGAAGCCGGGCCATTGCGTGTGTGGGTACCTGTGGGCAGGAGCAGCTCTGTGCTGTGAAAAGGAATTGCCCAGAATCAGGAGCCGGCAGATTCTCCCCAGTTAGAGCTTATTTGCGTTTTGGTGTTTGGGCAGAGATGCTGTTGGGATGGAGCTTACCGAGCTAAAAAGGTGTCTTTTCCGCCCAACCCCAACAGCATCTAAAACGAGCCGGAGAAATGCAGCCTCCCAACCGTTTCTAAGTAACATCAACCGGGGAGCTGGTGTTACTGGGGATTCGGCGGTGCAGCCGAAGAAATCGCCCAAAGCCCCAGGAAAGTCAGCAAGCCATTGAGGATAAGCAACTCAAAGCCGAATTTGTAACCCAGCACGGAGTGGCCCAGGTAGCTGTTGAAAAAATAAACCAACACCGTAATCAGCACGGAAGCCAGGCAAACCCACAGCGAACCCCGGTCGTGGATAGACCTTTTGGTGTAAAAACCAAAGGCGAACAGCCCCAGCAGCGGCCCGTACGTGATGCTTGCTGAATCGAATACCAACTTGATGACCTCTCCGCTCGCCGTAAAACTGAACAGCATGATTGCCAGAAAAAACACAACGGAAAACCCAATGTGTACTAAGTGTCGGGTGCGGGTGTGGCGGGGGCTGTCCATGTCTTTTTTCCCAAGCCCCAGGAAGTCAATGCAAAAGGCCGTCGTTAGCGAGGCAAGGGCGGAGTCGGCACTGGCATAGCTCGACGCCGTGATGCCTAACACGAACAGAATACCCACGATTGCAGGGGCGTGTTTGAAAGCGATGGTCGGAAATAACAAGTCCGTATCGGGGACGGAAACGGTCGTGGCTACTCCTTCGGCGTAGCGCACAATTTCCTTGGATGGAATCTCCACATTGTTTTGCGCAGCGTAGATGAACAACAGTACGCCCAGCGACATAAACAGCAAATTGATGAGCACCAGCAGGGAGGAGTAGGAAAAAATGTTGATTTGCGCCCCTTTTAGATTCTTGACAGTCAGTATCTTTTGCATGATATCCTGATCCAAGCCGCTCATGACGATGGCAATGAAAGCTCCTGCTATGAACTGCTTGAAAAAGTTCTTCGGGTCGCCCCAGCCGCCTTCGAAGAAAAATATCTGCGAGCGGGCATCATTTTTCACCGTAGATATCAGACCGCCTAAATCAAGATCCATGTGCTTTCCAATCAGGACGATCGTCAGCACCAGGGAGCCGATGAGAAACATCGTTTGCAGCGTGTCCGTCCAGATAATCGTTTTAATACCCCCCCGAAAAGTGTAACTGTAAATAAGCAGGATGGTCACCAGCACTGTCACCCAAAACGAGATGCCGAAAAGTGGCTCGATGACAAAGGCGTGCAGCACTTTGGCCATGAGAAATAACCTCAGCGAGGAGCCTACCGTGCGGCTGAGTAGAAAAAATGCCGACCCTGTTTTGTATGCCATCACGCCAAATCGGTGCTCCAAATACCCGTAAATTGAGATTAGGTGCATTTTGTAGTACATCGGCAGGAGAATCAGCGCAATAACGGTGTAGCCCACCATGTAGCCAAACACGAGTTGCATATAGCTCATGGCAGACGAATTGACGTACCCCGGCACGGAGATGAAAGTAACCCCTGAAATGGAAGTGCCGATCATGCCGATGGCTATGATCCACCAGCGGCTTTGGCGGCGTGCAATGAAGAAATCTGTATTGTCAGCCTTGCGGCCGGTGAGCCAGGATATGCCGATTAAAATGGCAAAATAGGTGATGATGATGCTCAGGATGAGTGCCGGAGAGAGGGTTTCGTTCATTCTTCAATTGTTTGAATAGCGGCGAAGGTAGAAATTTCACGGCTCAGCCAGACTTGTATCATTGGAAGCCTGCCTGATATGCCATAGTTGTATTCCCGCCAGCACAAGCAGACCCGCGGAGACCAGGATGACCGAAAGAGGCAGGTCTTCTGCCGGCCCCTCACTGACCTTTTTGAGTTGGTCCTGGTTGAAGTACGCGATCACGACCTGAGCACCGTTGTTTAAAAAATGCGCAGCAATCGTGACCCAGAGGTTCCGGGTCCAGTAGAGAAGCAGACCAAGCACCAGCCCCAGCCAAAGAATGGCAAGAAATCGCTGGATTTGAAAGTGGACAATGCTGAAAAGCAGCGCCGTGAGGCCAATGGCCAGCAGGGGGCGATTTTTCCACTTTTCCAATTGCTGTTGAACGATGCCCCGAAAAACCATCTCCTCTCCCAGCGCTGGTACAATGGCCATGACGAGAAGCGAGAACAACATTTCCCAGGGCGATTGCATGACGAGCAAACCCTCCAGCAGGTTCTCCGTCGCTGTTTCTGTTTCTACCATCGAATTCAGGGACGGGAATTGCTGCACGATCCAGCTATTGGCTGTAAAGGCGACCTGCGCAATGGGAAATGCTGCCATCATGAATAAAACGCTCAGACCCAGCGTGCTGAGTTTTACCCGGTTGTTGAGCGAAAAATGCTGCGGCCATTTTTCACGAAAAAAAAGCCATCCCGTTAGAAGCGCAGGGAGGAGAAAAGTAGCTGTGTGGTTGATCAATAAAGCCCCCCGCATGAAATTCCGCTCGTCCAGCGTCTGGTCGCTGCCAAAGCCTGCAACGGCATCTTGCAGGTCTAAACCCTGCATACGGGTGATGAGCGCCAGGATGCTGCCGCCTGCAAACCAACACAAAAAGAGCAACCCGCTCAGCATCAACAATACTGCCTTGGGATGGTAAATAATCCTGCTTCTCCCTTTTTCGTGCTCCGGTTGGAGATCGTCCATACAGGAAGTGATTTTTTTGTAGCTGCCTGATGTCGTAGTGCCAGAAAATTGCTTCTCTTCCCATACCACATCCTATTTGCAAAAGTGCCAGGAAACAAGCTGGATGCTTTGACCCTCCCCAGTGCAGCGAGCTAAGCACATGGCTTTAGCCTGAAGGCAATTTCACCCACACCGCCTACACCCCGAAAGAGATCGCAAACAAGCTCTAAGCTATCTCCGGCACGTTCCACAGTAGCTACGTGTTTTGTAATTACTTAAAAGCCGTTTGAATTTAGGAACGTGCCGGAAATAAGTTGGATATTTCGGTGAGTGTATTTTGGGGGCTGGCAAGGCAGCGAAATAGGCGCATAGCCTTCGCTACGTAACTATTTCACTAACACAGCCAGCGCCTAAAAGACGCTGCCCAAATGTGTAAGTTATTTCCGACACGTTCCTAAGTTCACCGGACTAAAGAATCGTCTTTTTCTCTTCGGCAACTCAATCCGAACAGCATCTGAAAACGAGCAATTCTTTGTCAGATTTTTAGCTTTTTGAAGTGGCGTAGCATCCCTGCGGAGTTGAAAAAAGGTAAAAAGCAGGCGAAAAAGGACCTTTTTTAGCCAAGTGGCCAAACCCCAACTTGCTCTAAATAGCTACGTGTTTTTTATTTTAGCGCCAAAGATAAAAAGTTGGCCTGTATGCGGGTTGCCTGTCTGTCAACTTGCACATGTAATTAAAAAAATCATGACTAAACTCAGCGTTAACATCAATAAGGTCGCCCTGATACGAAATGCACGGGGTGGCAACCTCCCTAATCTCATCCAGGTTGCCAAAGACTGTGAAGAATTTGGCGCCCAGGGAATTACCGTTCACCCTCGGCCCGACGAGCGGCACATCCGCTATGCCGATGTGCCGCTGCTCAAAGCAGTGGTGAAAACTGAGTTCAACATCGAAGGCAACCCGACACCAGGCTTTCTGAAATTAGTGCTGGAAAACCGCCCGCATCAATGCACGCTCGTGCCCGATGCTCCCGATGCGCTGACGAGCGATCAAGGGTGGGACACTATCAGGCACGAGGCTTTCCTGCAGGAGGTAGTTGCTGAGCTTCAAGCCGCCGGCATCCGGGTGTCGCTGTTCCTGAACGCCGCTGAAAAATTCGTGGAAGGCGCCAAAAAGGTAGGAGCTGACCGCGTCGAATTTTATACCGGCCCCTACGCACACGATTTCCACACAGACCGGGAGGCAGCCCTGGCTCCCCATCGCCGGTGTGCCGAATTGGCCCAAACCATTGGTATTGGCATCAATGCTGGCCACGATCTAAACCTCGACAACTTGCGTTTTTACAAGAACAACGTACCCGGCCTGCTTGAAGTCTCTATAGGCCACGCACTGATCTCTGATGCTTTGTACTACGGATTGAGCAATACCATTCAAATGTACTTGCGGCAGCTCTCCTGATTTTACCGGACATGGGCCAGTAAGCGCTCTCGAACAAAATTAGGCCCATAAAAAAGCTCGGTGTTTCAAGGAAAATGAGAGCATGGGCAGTATGGGTTGCGAAGGCAGTTTTTAAAAACAGAGACAGGGATGATTTTATGGAGTTTTTTATTCACAAAGAGCCGTGTCGGGTTTATCCAGTCAGGCAACCTTTAGAGTTTGTTTGTGATTGGGTCACTTGGCTAAAAAACGGCCCTTTTACGCCACTTTTCCCCCTTTTTTCTGTTGCGTAGCGCTGCTATGCAACAGAAAAAAGGAGAAAAATTGACGAAAAATTGCTCGTTTTTAGGTGCTGTTGAGGTTGGGCTGCCGGAGATAAAAAGAATGGATTTTTTGTCCAGAGCAAAGGAAATTTTGAAGAAATAGCCTTAGCTGTTGCTGAAAGATTTGCATCTCTGCTCAAGCACCAAAACGCAGACAAGCTCTTAAAAATGCGAGTAGGACTCCTGTTTTTGAGAAGCACTCAATTC
>WBZO01003715.1_pt1 | contig 17381 bp, 18 predicted proteins | sample 5204261 | NCBI WGS metagenome assembly WBZO01 (sample SAMN12412400, study PRJNA552823) | activated sludge metagenome | isolation source: activated sludge from anammox sidestream of wastewater treatment plant... | place: USA: North Carolina | collected 2017-09
ATTCAATCTGATAAACCGTATGACTTCCATGTCTATAATCCATGCCACACCTCCTGTGTGGCATATTCTCGCAGCTAAAGCTGACCGGCTGAAGCCGGTGGTTTTAACCTTATGATGGACAATAAATCAGATATGTAAAATAAGATCGGATCGTCTTATTGGGATAATTCCTAAAACATCGAAATCATATTAAAAAATATTTTAGCATCAGGCTATAAATTATAGGCTTTAACTTTCAACAACTGGTTACGACAATCAGTTTCTAACTAAAAGCTGCGATCTACGTTACTTAACAGAATATCCAGTTAAACTATCGCCCTTTCTAAATTCAAATAACTTTATGGACGAACAATCAAGCCTCCTAGCGTTATTCACCAGCAGTTTCTTAGCCGCAACGTTACTCCCCGGCGGATCGGAGGCGGTATTGGTGGGGGTTCTGCTGGCCTACCCCGATTTGCATTGGCCGGCGCTGACCTTGGCAACGATCGGCAATACCTTGGGTGGCATGAGTTCGTATCTGATCGGCCGGTTGCTGCCGGATGAAAAAGCATTGCATGAAAAACTGGGTGGCAAGACACGCGGATTAGAATGGGTGCGGCAGCATGGCACGCCGGTTTTGCTGCTATCGTGGGCGCCGCTGATCGGCGATATCTTATGCGTGGCAGCCGGGTGGCTGCGCGCCAATTGGTTGTGGGCGCTGCTGTTTATTGCGGTGGGGAAATTTGCCCGTTATTGGGTGATTGCTGCTGCGGTGAATTAAGCGGTGCTTCGATCCGGTTTATTTGCTGAATAAACCGGATCAATGCTGATAGTTACATTGAGACCTTTGCACGGTTACTACGCGGCCGCTCATGACACCGTGCAAAGGTCTCACATTATTCTTGATTCTCAAACAGTCTCTGCAACTCACCGTTTTCGTACATTTCGGAAACGATATCCGAGCCGCCGATGAATTCGCCGTTGACATATAGCTGCGGAATCGTCGGCCAGTTTGAATAATCCTTGATACCCTGACGGATTTCAGGATCTTCCAGAACATTGACTGTAAAAACATTATCAATGCCGCAAGCCTTCAAAATATTCACTGCGTTTGCGGAAAAGCCGCATTGCGGTTGTTCCGGCGTGCCTTTCATGTACAGTACGACCGGATGTGTGGTTACTTGTTGTTCAATTAAATCTTCAACATTCATGGTGTTAATTCTCCAATAGATCGTTCCAAAAGTTTATTACAGATACCAGGTTCAGAGTTTCTCAAGCGTCATTCGTTGTTGCACTGATCACGCCATATATAGCTCACATTGAAAAATTCAACTGCCCGCCGCTGACGCGCATTATGCCAGCCAAGTCAGGCTTGGAACAAATATTATTGAATCCCGCTCGCTGCAGTAATTCCCTGCAAGCTTCCGCTTGATCATAACCATGTTCCAGGAGTAACCAGCCATTGGCAGCCAGATGGCGGGGCGCGGCCGCGATAATCTGATTAATACAAGCTAAACCATCATCGCCAGCCGATAAAGCCAATGCCGGTTCAAACCGCAAATCACCTTGTTGCAAGTGTGGATCACGTGTGGCGACATACGGCGGATTTGAAACAATCAGATCAAATTTCTCTCCGGAAAGTTCATCGAACCAATTCCCGGTCACAAATTCCAGATTGGTTACACCTAGCGTCTTGGCATTCCGCTGCGCAACGACGATAGCATCCGGCGATAAATCCACCGCAACGGCATGCGATTGAGGACGATGCTTGGCAAGGGTAATGGCGATCGCGCCGCTGCCGGTTCCCAGATCCAGGATTCGCCCAGTTTGTTCCTCCGGGATTTGCTGCAGCGCCCATTCGACCAGCAGTTCGGTTTCAGGCCGGGGAATGAGAACCGCTTCCGTGACTTGAAAAGTCAAGTCGTAAAACGGCCGCTCGCCGGTCAAGTAGGCCACCGGTATTCCCTTCGCGCGCCTCTGGATCAATTGCGAGAATGTTGCCGATTGCGGCCCGGTCAACAGGTACTCGGGATGCGTCAGCAGAAAGGCGTGATTGGCATGCAACACATACTCCAGTAACAGCCGCGCGTCCACCGGGTCAATCGACCGGCAGGCGGCCGCTAATGCTTGTGCAATGGTTTCGTGCTGCATCGAAGAAAGGACCGGCAATCAGGCGGCAACTACTCCTGTACCGATGCCGCCAGCAATTCCGCTTGATGTTCCGCCACCAACGCCGAGCAAAGTTCATCGATATCGCCGTCCATGATCTGATCCATTTTATAAAGCGTCAGATTGATGCGATGATCGGTTATCCGGCCTTGCGGAAAATTGTAGGTGCGAATCCGTTCCGACCGCTCCCCGGTTCCCACCAGGGATTTCCGCGTCGCCGCCTGCTCCGCATGTTGCGCGCGCATTTGCTTGTCGTGAATCCGCGCAGCCAGCACGCTCAGGGCTTGCGCTTTATTTTTGTGTTGCGAACGGCCATCCTGGCATTCCACCACGATACCGGTCGGCAAATGCGTCACGCGCACGGCGGAATCGGTTTTGTTAATGTGCTGGCCGCCCGCGCCAGAAGCACGGAAAGTATCGATACGCAATTCCGCGGGATTCAGCACCACTTCGCTGACTTCATCGGCCTCCGGCATCACCGCCACGGTGCAAGTCGATGTATGCACGCGTCCCTGCGTTTCAGTTACAGGAACCCGCTGCACGCGATGACCGCCGGATTCGAATTTCAATCGGGAATATGCGCCTTGGCCAATGATTTTGGCAATGATCTCTTTGTAACCGCCGATATCCGACAAACTCTGCGAAATGATTTCCACTTGCCAGCCTCTTCTTTCCGCATAGCGGGAATACATCCGGAACAAGTTACCGGCAAACAGCGCCGATTCATCGCCGCCGGTTCCGGCGCGGATTTCCAGAAAAATATTGCGTTCATCGTTGGGGTCTTTCGGCAGTAGCTGTTTTTGAATTTCAGCTTCGATTTTAACGAGTTTTTCTTTCCCGGCCTGGATTTCAGTTTCGGCAAACGCCCGCATCTCGAGATCGGCATGCATCTCCCTCGCCGTTTGTATGTCTTGCTCGCATTGTTGATACTCGCGGTACAGTTCCACGATCGGAACGATTTCCGAATGTTCGCGGGTCAGTTTGCGATAGTTGTCCAGATCCGCGGTTGCAGACTCGCTACTCAATACCTGGTTTAGTTCGTCCAAGCGCACACTCAAGCGAGTGAGCCGGTCCGTGATGTTTTTATTCATTGCGGGCGATGCAGTTGGTATAGCCGGTTAATCAATCCGACTAATTCCTCTCGTTCATCTGTCGTGGCGTGATTCAGCACACTGGAAGGCATGTGCAAGAATTTATTGGTAAGGCTGTTACTTAATGCTTCAATAACTTTATCGGGATCTTCTCCCTTTTCAAGCAATCTTTTGGCACGGGCCAGTTCGTGACGGCGAAATCGCTCGCCCTGGTCGCGCAATGCACGAATCGTCGGCACGACTTCGCGAGTGGCAAACCACCGCATGAAATCGACAACATTCGAATCAATGATCGTTTCCGCCTGCGCGACGGCATTCTGGCGTGAATCCAATCCTTCCTTGACGATCTCGGCCAAGTCGTCCACATAATAAAGAAACACGTCGTCCAATTCAGCTACTTCGGATTCCACATCGCGCGGCACCGCCAGATCGACGATGAATATCGGGCGATGCTTGCGGATTTTGATGGCGCGTTCGACCATACCCTTACCCAGAATCGGCAGCGGGCTTGCCGTGCAGGTTACGACAATATCGTGCAGCGCCAATTGCTCCGGCAAGTCACTGAGCGTAATTGCTTGCGCATTAAACCGGCTGGCCAATGCCTCAGCGCGCTCCGTGGTACGGTTGGCTACGGTTATTTTTTTGGGACTCCTCGCGGCAAAATGACTGGCGCATAACTCGATCATTTCCCCCGCGCCGATAAATAACACACGTTGCTCGTTGATCTCGCCGAAGATCCGTTCGGCCAGACGCGCCGCCGCCGCAGCCATTGAAACGGAATTAGCGCCGATCTCGGTTGAAGTCCGGACTTCCTTGGCGACATAAAAAGTGCGCTGAAAAAGTTTGTGCAACAACAAGCCCAATGTGCCGGCATGCTCCGCGGATTTCACCGCACTTTTTAACTGCCCGAGTATTTGGGGCTCTCCCAATACCATGGAATCCAGACCGCTGGCTACGCGGAAGGCATGCTTGACGGCCTGTTCGCGCGGCAGCTTGTACAAGTAAGGATCCAGATCGCGCGTCGGCAAATGATGAAAGTCGGCAAGCCAAACAACCGCTTCCTCCGGTTTATCGGTGCAACAATAAACTTCCGTGCGGTTACAAGTGGAGACGATCGCGGCTTCTTTGATCGGATTGCGTCCGATGAGATCGCGCAACGCATGCTCCATCGTATTTTCGGGAAATGTTACCTGCTCGCGCACATCTAGCGGCGCAGTGTTGTGATTGATGCCGAAAGCAAATAACTGCATGAATGTTATTGTTAACTATCGAAAACTAATGGTAAGAAATAACCGCTAATTATAATAGTAGGAACTCTTTATTACCATCGTTCAAAAAAATTATTTAACGCCACCGATACCGGAACATTAATGCCAAGGCGTGACCGGAATGATGGAAATGCTGTTTTTAGGCGACCCTTCAATAATCCGGTCGCTATAGGTTAAATAAACCAGCACGTTGCGTTTGGGATCGTAAAACCGGACGACCTGTAGCGTTTTAAATAACAGCGACGTGTTTTTCTTGAAAACTTCCTTACCATCCTCGTCGCCATTTTTCACTTTCTCCGGCAAAGAAATCGGACCGATCTGACGGCAAGCGATCGACGCGTCCGATGTGTCTTCGGCAACGCCAACTGAACCGCTAATCCCACCAGTTTTTGCCCGGCTTAAATAACAGGTTGCTCCGGGAATCTGCGGGTCATCAAATGCTTCAATGACAATCTTATCGTTCGCGCCGAGCATTTTAAACTTGGTCGAGACGCTCCCGATTTGTTCCGCCCATAAAATATTGGATAACATCATCGCAACCAGGAACAACCCAAATTTCAAAGAATTCATTTTTTTCTCCATCAAAGCGATCAATAGATTCTTATTTCAGCTTCAGAAATTTTTTAAAAAGTATGAACTGTTGGCGCTAACGATTCCGGTTAACGCTTATTGCCTAAAATCACCATGATGCCATTGAGTGCCGGCACAGCAGTTAGTTTCATATCGAATCCTACAACAATACCGCGTACTTTGGAATGTAATTTATAAATCAACAACTTCAATTCTATTCCAATTATCGCCGGCATTCGGACTCGCGCTTCACTATTGATCTGGGAAAAAACCGGTAAAACCATAGAGAGATTCCGGCTAAAAGATTGGCTGCCGTACGGCAGTAAGAAGGGAAAGCGGCTTATCAGTATATTGGTAGGCGCGATTGGATTCGAACCAACGACCCCCACCATGTCAAGGTGATGCTCTAACCAACTGAGCTACGCGCCTAAAAAGATGGATTCTAACCGAAACAGGTAAACGCCACAAATAATATTGCAAATAGTTACGCAAAACAATTTATCCATAAGCAACGAGAAAAGTGCGGCGCTTGATTCGGCCAATTCCGGCTTGACACCCAACTTTGATTTCTGTAGCCTGCGCCAACTTACCTCAGGTGCCTTCAATTTTCTTTTTTTGAAGGTTAAACGGGAAGCTGGTGCGCATCAGTCAAATGATCGAGCAAAGCCAGCACTGCCCCCGCAACGGTAAATGAGCAGAGGTCAGCTTGTAACAAGTCTTTTTTGCAGAACAGCGCATCAAATTTATCTTCTCAAGCAACCTCGAATATCTGCATAGTGCCACTGTGTTCGACACGGGAAGGCGCAGATAAGGGTGTCATTCCACTCATCAGTCCGGAGACCGGCCCGAAGTAAACTCACAACGGTATTGCGGAGGGCAATATGCGGCGGTCGAGCGGTTCTTGTTCGCGAACGGCGCATCTGACCTAGCCGGTTCCTTCTGCATCCCAATTTTAGAATTCGACAACGCGCGGGTGTGCGCGAAGGAATCAGATCATGCAGAAACGCCTTTTAACGGCGATACCGGCGCTATGGTTAGGCGCCATCCCTCATAGTTTAGCCAGTAGTATCGAACATCAGGAAAAACCGGTCATCGTCACCGCGACACGAACAGCGCAAACAGCGGATACTGCATTGGCTTCGGTAACGGTCATTTCACGAAAAGACATCGAGCGGCAACAAGCACGCTCGGTGCAAGATTTACTCCGCGGTGTTGCCGGAATCAGCATTTCAAATAGCGGCGGCATGGGCAAATCGTCGTTTGTGTTCATGCGCGGCACCGAGTCCGATCATGTATTGGTGCTGGTCGACAACATCAAAGTCGGTTCGGCCACGTCCGGCACCACGGCGTTTGAAAACATTCCCATTGATCAAATCGAGCGCGTCGAAATCGTACGCGGGCCCCGTTCCAGCCTGTACGGCTCCGAAGCAATCGGCGGGGTGATTCATATCATCACCCGCAAAGGCACCGGCAGCGGCTTCCGGCAGCACTTGAACTTCGGCGGCGGCAGCTTCGGCACATTCGAGGGTGCAACCGGTATGTCATATAATGGCACGCAAGGCTGGCTGAATCTGACCGCCAGCGGCATCGGCACCCAAGGCTTCAACGCTTGCAACGGCACCAGTAGCGCCGGGTGTTTTGTCGATTCATCCGACCCCGCATTGTTCGATCGCGATGGCTATCGGAATGTTGCGGGCAGCATGCGCGGTGGCTACCGTTTTCAAAATGGCTTGGAAATCGAAACCAATTTCATGCAATCCACCGGAAAAGCGTACTATGATGGCAGTTTCGCCAATAAAACCGTGCTAATGCAGCAAGTTGTCGGCGGCACCATCCGTTACGCGCCGGTTGCATTCTGGAATTTCAATTTGATCGCGGGCAGCAGCCGGGAAGACAGTGACAATTTTTTGGGAACCGCTTTTCAGTCCCGGTTCAATACCACGCGAGATAACGTTTCGGTTTTAAATACTTTCACTGTCGCAAAAGACCAGCAGCTTACGCTGGGCATGGATTATCAGCGCGATCATATCAACAGCACCGAAGCCTACACGGTAATGTCACGCACCAATTGGGGGGTATTCGCGCAGCATCAAGCCAATATCGCCGCACATAACTTGCAATTTTCGATCCGGCATGACGATAATCAACAATTCGGCAGCCGTGTTACCGGCAACGCCGGATGGAGTTATCCGCTATCCGACAAATTTTTATTGATCGCCAACTTCGGCAGCGCTTTCAAGGCGCCGACATTCAATGAGTTATATTTTCCCGGCTTCAGCAACCCTAATCTCAAACCCGAAGACTCTCTCAGCTATGAATTCGGCACGCGCGGCCATGCTAACTGGGGCAACTGGTCGATCAATGCGTATGAAACACGTATCGACAATTTGATCGCGTACGATGCGAGAATATTCGCGCCGAACAATATCGAGCAAGCTCGTATCCGCGGCATTGAAGGGATATTGTCTACACAAATCATGGCATGGCAAGTCAATACCCATTTGACGCTGATGGAACCGGTCGATCGCGGATCGGGACCCGATCGCGGCAATATATTGCCGCGACGCGCCGAGCAATCATTCAGACTGGATTTGAACCGCGAATTCGGTAAATATGCCGTCGGCAGCATGCTGCTGGTGGAAGGTCAACGCTACGATGACTTGGCCAATACGCGAAAACTGGATGCATACGCAAAGTTGGATTTGCGCGCGGAATATCAGTTCGCGCCAAAATGGCGCTTGCAAGGCCGCATCGACAACGTATCCGATGAACACTATGAAACCGCGGCGTTTTATAATCAAGCCGGGCGAAGCTTTTTTGCCATGGTCCGTTATCAACCCTAGAAGGAGTAATACCTATGCTGACATTATCCACTCGCAACCAGATCGCTATCGGACTGTTACTTGCAGCGCTGATGATAGCAACACGCAGCCATCATTTCGCCACCGTGCATAACCTGGCCGATGCATCCTGGGCAGTTTTCTTTCTGGCCGGTTTTTATCTTCGTTCTGTCCGGGTATTACCGGGATTCTTTGCGCTGGGCTGGGGGCTGGATGTCGCAGCGACAACTTGGGGGGGCATCAGTGATTTTTGCATGACGCCTGCGTATCTATTCATGCTGCCGGCCTATGCTTCATTATGGCTGGCCGGACGCTGGTTTGCTGAACGTTATCGATTCTCCTGGAATACTGTAATACCGCTGTTTGTCAGCGCATCTGCGGGCTTAACGCTGTGCGAATTATTTTCCGCTGGCGGATTTTATTTCTTCTCCGGACGCATTGCGGAAGCCAGTTTTGCGGAATTCGGCGAACAATTGCTGAAATATTTCCCGATGTATATCGAAACATTCGTTTTTTATACGGCAATAGCCATCGTGATACACGTGTTATTTACAGTTGTTCAGCAGCTTAATTCACGCAACACCACAACCGGTTAACCTGATGACTGACTCCGAGCGCGCACAACGATACCGCGTGCGCATGCAACGTAAAAAAGAGGTTATTGACGCCGCCATTGCGCGCGCCGATCGCAAACAGGGATTGCTATTGGTGCTCACCGGTAACGGTAAAGGCAAATCCAGTTCGGCATTCGGCATGATGGCACGCGCATTGGGCCATGGAATGCGCGCAGGTGTCGCGCAATTTATCAAAGGCCGCTCAGATACCGGTGAAGAAGCATTTTTTCGCCAGCAGGATAACGTGGTTTGGCATATCTTGGGTGAAGGTTTTACCTGGGATACGCAGAATCTCGAGCGCGATACCGAAACCGCGCGCCGTGGCTGGGATACAGTGCGAACCATGCTGCGCGATCCGTCGTTTGACTTGATTGTGCTCGATGAATTAACGTATCCGCTCAAATTCGGCTGGCTTGATCTGCAACAAGTGCTGGGAGATCTGAAAAGCCGCCCGCCGATGCAGCATGTCGTCATCACCGGCCGCGGCGCGCCCGAAGCGCTATGCGATGCCGCCGACACCGTTACCGAAATGACCGACATCAAACACGCGTTCCGCGCCGGCATCCAGGCGCAATCGGGCATTGATCTGTAATATCATGAACGCGCAAACACTGATGATTCAGGGTACCGCACCGGATGCCGACAAAAACCGGTTGGTGGAACACACTCCCTCTGGCAGCAGATTGCCGCTGGCCTTGAAAGGAAATCCGCTATGAATCAACCACCTCCACTTGCATGGCTACAGGATCCCATCTATCCGCTCAACGAAACTATAGCCCACCTAGCGCTACGGCGGCAGATGCAACTCACCAAACCACCCGGATCGCTGGGGCTTTTGGAAACCGCCGCAATTCAGCTTGCCGCTATGCAGCACACGGTAATGCCGAGTGCCGACCGGGCGCATATCACGATTTTCGCTGCCGATCACGGCATTGCTAGCGAAGGCGTTTCCGCATTCCCGCAAGCGGTTACTGGTGAAATGATCCGCAATTTCTCACGAGGCGGCGCGGCGATCAGCGTGCTGGCCAAAGCAATCGGCGCGACACTGGAAGTCGTCAATTTCGGCACGATCAACGATGTCGAAGCCCTGCCCGGCGTCATCCATCACCGGCTTGGCTCAGGCACTGCCAATTTTTTGCACGCTCCCGCCATGACGGAGCAGCAATTATCCGCAGCTCTGACCGCCGGCTTCGATGCAATCGAGCGAGCACAGCAGCACTCTGTCGGCATCTTTATCGGCGGTGAAATGGGTATCGGCAATACTACCAGCGCGACAGCGCTGGCCTGTGCTTTGCTGAATCGTGACTCGCCAGCGCTGACCGGCTCAGGCACCGGCCTTACTGCCGCGCAAGTTGCGCATAAAGCAGCCGTCATCGCCCAAGCGCTGTCTTATCATCGCGCGCAGATTGATTCGCCGCTGGATGCGTTACGCCGTCTAGGCGGTTTTGAAATTGCCGCACTGACTGGCGCTTATCTCCGCGGTGCGCAAATCGGATTGCCGTTGCTGATCGATGGTTTTATCAGCTCGGTCGCTGCTCTGGCAGCGGAATCGATCGTTCCAGGCTGCAAAGATTGGTTTATTTTTTCACACCGGTCAGCCGAACCCGGCCATCGCATCGTGCTTCAGGCATTCGATGCAACACCGCTGCTTGCTATTGAGATGCGGCTCGGTGAAGCCAGCGGCGCAGCAACAGCACTACCTTTGCTACGCCTGGCTTGCAACCTGCACAACGGCATGGCGACTTTCGCCGAAGCGCAAGTATCCGGCCAACAGTTTGCGGAGTAACCAGTGCCAACACAAATCGATTTGCTCAGACACGGCGAAACCGTTCACAGCGGACGCTATTGCGGCAGCACCAATCATCCGCTCACTCGGACCGGTTGGATGCAAATGTGGCAAGCCATAAAGAATCGCCCCATCGAATGGCAACAAATCGTCACTTCTCCCCTCGCGCGGTGCGCGGACTTCGCCGAAGCAATCGGTCAACGCTACGCCATTCCCGTTACATACGATGAACGCATCCAGGAAATCCATTTCGGTGATTGGGAAGATCGATCGCCCGCAGAATTGATGCGTATCGATGCCGATGCTTTGGTGCGTTTCTGGCGGGATCCGTTTAACCATCCGCCGCCAAACGGCGAATATTTGCCTATTTTCATGACGCGCGTTTTATCGGCTTGGCATGCCGTTCAACAACAATTTAACGGGCAAAAAATTTTGCTTGTTACCCATGGAGGTGTTATCCGGATCATCATCTGCCATGTTCTGCAGTTTCCACTTGAACGCATGCTTGAAATAAAAATCGAACACGCCTGCTTCAAGCAGATTCAAATCAATCCTGGTCAATCGCCACAAGCAATGCTGATTTCCGGTCTGCAATCACAATCGGAGCATTGCGTAAAATAGGATGTCATTAGGGAAATTGGGGGTTGTGGACTTAAAAACCGGAACAAAAGGAATACGCTGGAGCTGGTTGCGATAACACGCGCATAACTATCGCTGCGTCAGAAAATTGTAATCAATGAAACTAGCGAACCGAATCTTCCGGAAACGGCATTGCCATTCGCTCACGATTCAACAAATTGACTTGCTGGATCAAGGCATCGATATCCGACCAACCGGATTGGTCTATGGATGGAATCCAACGTGCACGTAAATACCCACTACGGTCGATCAAAAACTCCAGATGATCCGGAACCGTACCTCGCCCGATAATATCCGGAGTACTCAGTGTCCTCCGCCACAGTGCATAGCTAGCTGTAATCTCTTCAAAACCTTGGGTAACAACGGGAAATGGCAGGTCATCCATTACTTGCGCCAATTCATCAGTAGTGAGTTGCTTGGTTGGCACTGCTAATAATGCGATATTTTGCTCTCTTAGCTTGCCATAGAAATGCCTGAGTTGTTCGATTCGTTGTTTCGATTGCGGCCACGAAAAGTTAACGAGTAATACCGGTTGACGATTACGAAAATCCTGCAATGCGCCATGGCTGCCATCCTGAGTTGTATAAGAAAAGACAGGGGGTTTTGCAAATGCTTTATCGGGTACAATTTCCGGTGTCAGAATACGTGCTTGATAACCTCTCGATAATGCATGAACAAAGTTAATTAAATCCCAGCGGCCTTCTTCGGGAATTTTATCGGCATAACCTGGCATGTCGGTATCAACCATCCCGAAACTTATCCAATGATAAAAATCACCCGGTGTATGATCATTAACATGAAGCTCCATCAGTAAATCGGGCAGCTTAGTTGATAATGTTCTCGATTTGATGCCATTACCTTTCCCCTGAATACCATGACAATCGACACAATGCTGAGCATAAAGTGTGGCACCGTTTGCTATCGAGGTCGTATCAAACGGAATCGGTGGTTGGCGATAAGTTTCAGGATGAGCTTTGATCGTCAAAGGAGGTAACGTTACTGCGAATCCTGATAACAAGAGCAGCATCGGAATGATTACCAGACGCCTGCCACTCCAATTCCGGAATTGTCCCCACCCAATCACGACAAAAGCCAGTGCAACAATTGCCATGCCAATCCAAACCTGTGATGCGACGCCGGGTTGATTCCATGTTGCATCAATCGAGAATCGAAACGGAAAAGGCCAGTTATCAATAGGCGTATACTTAGCTGGCGTTGTATTCGAAATGATCGTAGCCAGCAATATCAAAACAAGTGCCAGAATAAACTCGATTCGCACCCATTTCGAAATGTTATTCCGGTTTTCAACTAACCCATCTTCTGTCTGCTCATTACTCTGCAACGCAGGTAGCCAATCCGACCGGACTCGCCAGGCAATTACAAGAATAATTCCAAGCAGAAGTAGTTTAGAACTGAGCAACCACCCATATTCAGTAGCTACCAAGGCAGCATATTGTTCCGCAAATATGCGATCGCTCACAACAAGCCCGGTTAGGATAATCAATATCATAATCGGTAACGCGATTATGGAAAAACGCTGAGCCGTCTCTATAGCTAATCGATGAGTGCCAACATCAACACTTTGTTCTGATGAATAAAACAGGAGAAATAGAGCCGGCAAAGCGCCAAACCAAATGCCTGCGAAAACTTGATGTAATGCATAAGGCGCAATGGCTGATATTGACACTCCTTCAGCAGCGCTGTGACTAGCGAATGAACTCGCTATAAGCGGTAAAGCTGCAATAGAAGCACAAGCTGCGTAGTGCCAGCGAACGCGTGTTACCTTGCGCAGGTATATTATGAATAGAAGAAGGATTACTGCAAAGATGAAACGACCAATCCAGATTTGTCCTACCCTGGTTTCATTCAGAAAATTTAACCACACGCCAGGGTGTTTTAAATTGACTGCATCACCAGTAATTTGCAGGATAGTTGCAAATACAATCACCAATAAAGCTATCGGAATCGTGATTGCAAGCCCGATAAATGAACGCTCTAATTTTTCAGGCCATTTCTTTGCGTATGCCGACTTATTAGCACTTAATATAAATAGAAAAACACAACCACCCAATAAAATCAGATTTGCCGCAAGTTGACTCCAGCGCGCAAATGTGGCAATAACTTCAAGCATTTTTTGTTACATATTATTTTTTTACATTAAAATCAAAATTGGATTCAATAACATGCCCGTCAACAGACATGACACGATAATGCACCATATATCGTCCAGGCTCAAGCTGGGGCAAACTTAAAACAATAGATTTAGGGTCATCTGCGACGGTTTCGGGATTATTTGTAGTGACAACATTCTGTTGCGAATCCTTAACTGTAATTAAAGCATATGCTCCTTCAATCTTTTCGTTGAACCAGAGTTGAATATGTTTCGGTGATACAGCAAGCGCCGCTCGACGCGGTGGATCGGATTTGACTAATGCGGCGTGAGCAAATACAGAATTTGCTTGAAATAACATGGAGAGCAAACACATTAGTGCTACAAAGACTGAAGTTCTCCTAGAACCGAAATACCATAACCTTTTGTTTTGCACAATTTTCCTCAATGCTTGTAATTTATTTCATCTTTGATTCTCAGAGAAAGGATGAGTTCAATACCCATCCTTAATCTCTGTCAAAATCTTACTAACTACGCAGCGGCGCCGTCGGATTTACGTTTGCGCATCATCAAGAAAGCCACACCGGCAACCACCAGCACGATCGGCGCAATGATGGCTATTTTCGGTGTTGGCCGTCCTTCTCCCACTGAAAACGGAAACCGCGACACATACTCTTGCGGCCCGCCGGACACCGTTACCAATCCTACAAACTTGCCTTTTTCCGGGAAGGTATGATCAATCGTTATGGATGCTGTCGGGTATACCTTCGGCGGTAAATGAAAGACCGTGATCTCGTCGAGATTCGCTTCTGATCCCGTATCCCGGATTATCCGCACTTCCGTTAGTAACGGACGCAGCTCTTCTTGTATGTAATCCAACGCTATGACCGTTTTCCCTACTTCCGGTATGTCTTCACAAAATTCTTCTTCTTGCGATAATGGCTGATAGCCGGTAAAGTGCATCCGGTAGGGGCCTACCGTCAATACACACATATCTTCCGCCAGCGCTAACCCTCCGTGCGCTTGCACTTGTGTCGTGAACATGACGCTGACCGCCATGATTCCCGCTATTACCAATTGTTTTATTGTTCCACTTCTTTCTACTAACATCGCTAGGATTCCCCGTCTTTAGTTTGTTTGTTGATTGATGTCTTTTCTTCGTCGACTGCCGATGATTTTGCTCCGCCATCGACTTTTTCAGTTCCTTTCGAGCTGCGTGATGCCATCCATTCCCTGAATCGTCTTGACCGGATGAGTTTATACCCAAGTATGGCGGTCAGCAATAGACCGACCAGTGGCCCTACCGACGCTCTAAATGCATCCGCATAATTAATCATCTCAACGCGCAGATGATATTCATAGTGCAGGGGCGGCACGCCTTCGGCAGTCACTTGTATGAGATATTTTCCTTGTTCCAGCGCTTTTTGCGTGCTGATAACTCCATCCTGATATACCGCCGGACGCAGATCCGTGACGGTTTCTCCTTCCGTCCGATCGCCTCTGATTATCTTCATCCCGATCGGCATCTCTCTCAGTGCAGGATCCACTAAGTCTATCACTAGGATCGTGCTTCCCATTTTGGGTATATCCGTGCAGTAGTGCCCTTCTTCATCAACCTGGGGTTGATAGATACTCAGGTGGATCATGTTTTCGCCTATCCGGCGCATACAACTGTCATCTTCCATGGCTACCTTGCCATGGGCGCCGGCTGTGCTTGTGTAAAGTGTCATAACAAGCATAAAGGCCGCAATCCCTGCTCGTGCTATTTGTCTGACCACGACAAATCCTCCTTTCGCGTTAGTGCCTCTATTTTTGCCAGTTCTTTTGTCCGCATTCTTTGTTGCACCTTAAATTTTCTTTGTTCTCTACCCATATAAAAAAACCGGTACACCGGCTGTCTTGCGACAGTGGTGTACCGGTGTTCAGACTCGCTCTATCTTATAGCTTGGTAAAGACTGGAATTACTGCGCCAGCAATACTGTTAATATAACGATTGCCTTCGTCATCCCATGTCATCAACAAACCACCAAAGCGGCTTTCCGGGTCACCCAACAGCGCCATCAAACGTTGTACTTCCCACAACGCGTCTTTGGCTTCCATCTTAACTTCCCGGGTTTCTCCTGGTTCAATCCCTCTTTCATCTTCCATCGTCAAACCAGTCGCTACCAGTTCGCGTGGATAGTCAGGATCCAGATATTTGCGTCCCAAGTCGTTTACAAAACGGACACCCGCTGTCGTGAACTCGCCAATGTTAACTGCCGAGTCACCGTTGTTGGTGATTTCCATCGTTACACGCAGAGCACGTCCAGGTACGTCGTAGTTAGCATGCGTTACCTTGATCGCAACCGGATTCGGTGCAATCGGCATCGGTTCTACTTTCGATTCACCCGCTTGAATCGGTACTGTGTATGGATGGACGCTTTCGGTATAACGATAGCCGCCCCATACTAGTGCACAGGTCAGGATCGCTACTGCCATGCCTACTTTGCGATCCATTGGATCCAGCAGCAGTTCATCACCGTATGCTAATAGTACACGGCTACGCGGCAGGAACATCGGACGTGCTACATAGTAGCCAATCCAGAAGCAGCCTAAGCCTAACCATACCAAGTGCCAGAACACGCCATTACTGAAGTTAAATGTCTCCAGATCAATGGTTTTGCCTGTCAAAGTGGTTACCGGGTTGGTGAAGTCATCCCAGTTGCCTGAGATGTTCATCCACGATGCCGGTCCTGCGATCGGGCCCGCTTCTTTGACGTTTACCATCGCATGCATGTGATGGCGTCCTGGAATCCTTGCTTTCAGTCTGACTTCAAATTCATAGTCACGGCCAATTTGCAACGGTCCAGAAATAAACGTCGGTTCGCCATTCAATTTGGTGCTTAAACGTACAAACACCGGGCTCGGGCTACCTACGTTGAAGAATGCGCGTTCCGGCTTGCCTACCGCACGTGGCCAGTCTTCCGCCAAGTGAAATTTACCGGTAATCGTTGCAATGTCGTTCACTTTGGTGACTTTCGGTTGCCATTTCAGGTCGTACCATTGAATCGTACGCATACGAAGGAACGGTTCTTGCGAACGTTCACCGTGCGCCGCCGCTGTCTGAACATCTACTGTCAGTGTCAGTGCCAGTGAGGCCGCTCCTATTGCCGCTCCATACAGGCCTAATACGCCCAGCTTAAATATGCTTCTTATATTCATTATCTAATCCCCTGTGCAAAGCCTTTTTCACCAAATGCGGTTACGTCGTTCTTCATAGAGATGCGTCCTCTTTCTCCTTTAACATAGAAGAATGCGGTGCAGTAGATCTTGCCAAAGTACCACCATACGCAGTACATCAACATCGATACAAACGCTGAGAAGAATGCCGCAATAACCGTGGTGTGACCACCAAAGGTACGCAGTGAGCCTTGTTCAATCAGGCGTACATATTCCGGTGTACCGGTACGTACATATAAGAAGCCTGTGTAGTCAGCTACTGATAACAGTACGCCTTCTACTACCAGCGGTAAGTGGGTCGGTCCAAAAATCGGCCAGTTGCCAGGATAGAAGAATAATCCCCAGAATCCACCACCCAACAGTGCCGTGATCAGCCAGTTACCGGTCAGCAGCAATATGGTATCCAGCATCAATGCGCCAGGTATCATCGTTGATGGCAGTACAAAATTCAACGGGTAGTGTGACCACCAGTAGAATCCCCAGTAACGGGTCAGCCATTCTCCGACTAACAGGCATACGATACACAGTGTCGCACCGTAGGATAAACGGTAGTTTACCCACAGGTAATATTGCAGTGCCGCGCAATACATAACGCCTACGATCGGTGTTACTACCGGCCACCATTGACGGTCTTTCCAGTCAAGCCAGAAATCCCAGTCACCTGCCAACAGCATGAAGTGCATGTGGAATGTTCCTACCAACAAGATGCACAGGATCGGAAAATATACCGCGTCGATATATCTGGACATCCTGATCGCTTCTGGCGGCATCTTTGCCGCTGCTAAAATTTCGTCTGTTCTACTCACTAGACCCTCCCTTCTTCATTTCGTGTGATATTAAATATGAAAACTCGACGATTCCCTTTACTTCCTTTTACATCGCCTGCCTTAGCCCGTTTTCATCTTTTCTCTTCGTTACTTAATTTCTTCTGTCACACCTGGCTTGCAGGTGTGACATTCTTACTCAGAAATTAAGGAACAATTCTGTTGTTCAGAATTTCGCGGCTTGCACCGTTCCAGGTTACGTCAGTCAGGTTTGAGTAACGGGTGACGATTTGTGCTGCAATACCGCCCGAGAACAAGCCTGCCCAGCCCAG
>WBZO01003716.1_pt1 | contig 17380 bp, 19 predicted proteins | sample 5204261 | NCBI WGS metagenome assembly WBZO01 (sample SAMN12412400, study PRJNA552823) | activated sludge metagenome | isolation source: activated sludge from anammox sidestream of wastewater treatment plant... | place: USA: North Carolina | collected 2017-09
CGACGGGTAGTCCATGAAGACGCGGGCGCCGATGAGTCCGGCAGCGCCAGTACGCGCGACGAACCGTTCACCCTCGCGCTCGACGACGGCGCCCATCGCCTCGAAGCCGGAGAGGTGCACATCGATGGGGCGCTGGCCGATGACGTCGCCACCGGGCGGGGCGGAAGCGGCGAACCCGTGCCTCGCGAGGAGCGGACCCATGACCTGGAACGAGGCGCGATTTTCGGAGATGAGTTCGGTGGGCGCTTCGAAGATGTCGACGCCCGAGGCGTTCATCCTGAGCGAGCCCCCGGGCAGGCGCTCCACGACGGCCCCCAGGCTGATGAGCAACTCACCGAGGCTGTCCACATCGCTGATGTAGGGAACGTTCGTGAGGACGACGTCCTCATCCGTGAGGAGCGCAGCGCACATGGCTGCGAGGGCATGGTTCTTCGCGCCGGAGATCTCGACGGTGCCGCGGAGCACGGCACCGCCCTGCACCACGTACTTTCCACCGCGTAGACGCGTCGTCATCTCTCTCGCCAGTCTATGGCGTACGTTCGCATCGGGCGAACCTTCGCCCGCGTGCCACCGTTCTCGCCACAGATGGGTGAGTTGGCGCCGCCGGGAGCCGGCCGAGCAGTGTCGCCAGGCTAGACCTGGGGGCGTCCCGTGGTGCGGCGGCGACGCTGGACGATGCGGAGGCGCATCAGCGAGCGCTGGAGCGCTGCCGCGGCCCGGGCGACGTCGACATCGCCGGCGCGGCCCTCGCGGTAGAGGCGGATGCGCTCTTCGGCGCGGGCGCGGGCGGCCTCGGCACGGGCAGCGTCGATCTCCTCGAAAGGTTCGGCGGCGTCGGCGAGGACCGTTACGCGGTCGTTGCGGATTTCGAGGAAGCCGCCGGTGACCGCGAAGGCATCTTCCTGGCCGGCGCGGCGCATGACGAGTTCACCGGGGTCGAGCGTGGTCATGAGGGCGGCGTGGTGGGGGAGGATGGCCATCTGCCCCTCGCTGCCGGGGACGATGAGCACATCCACGCCCTGTTCGACGCGGACGACACGCTCGGCGGTCACCAGTTCGACCGTGAGCGGCATGGATTATGCCTCCGCCAGCTGACGGCCCTTTTCGACCGCGCTTTCGATGTTGCCGACCATGTAGAAGGCCTGTTCCGGGAGGCCGTCGTGCTGACCGTCGAGGATCTCCTTGAAGCCGCGGATGGTCTCGCGGATGGGCACATACTGGCCGGGGGTGCCAGTGAACTGCTCGGCCACGAACATCGGCTGGGTGAGGAAGCGCTGGATCTTGCGGGCACGAGCCACGGTCAACTTGTCGTCGTCCGAGAGTTCGTCGATGCCGAGGATGGCGATGATGTCCTGGAGGTCCTTGTAGCGCTGGAGGACGGTCTGGACGCCGCGGGCGACTTCGTAGTGCTCCTGGCCGACGACGCGGGGTTCGAGGGCGCGGGAGAACGAGGTCAGCGGATCCATGGCGGGGAAGAGGGCCTGCTCGGCGAGGGCGCGTTCGAGCGCGACGACGGCGTCGAGGTGGCCGAAGGTGGTGGCCACGCCTGGGTCGGTGTAGTCGTCGGCGGGCACGTAGATGGCCTGGAAGGACGTGATCGAGCCCTTCTTGGTGGAGGTGATGCGTTCTTCGAGGTCGCCCATCTCGGTGGCGAGGGTTGGCTGGTAACCGACGGCCGAGGGCATGCGGCCGAGGAGCGCCGACACTTCCATGCCGGCGAGGGTGTAGCGATAGATGTTGTCGACGAAGAAGAGGACGTCGCGGCCTTCTTCGTCGCGGAAGTACTCAGCCATGGTGAGGCCGGTGAGGGCGACGCGGAGGCGCACGCCCGGGGGCTCGTTCATCTGGCCGAAGACCATGGCCATCTTGGGGAGCACGCCGGACTCGCGCATTTCGTGCCAGAGGTCGTTGCCTTCGCGGGAGCGTTCGCCCACGCCGGCAAAGACGGAGTAGCCGCCGTGCTCGCGAGCGATGTTGGAAATGAGCTCCTGGATAACGACGGTCTTGCCGACGCCCGCGCCGCCGTAGAGGCCGACCTTACCGCCGCGGACGAGCGGGGCGATGAGGTCGATGACCTTGATGCCGGTTTCGAGGACGGATGGGGTGGTCTCCTGCTCCTCGAACGAAGGCGGGGTGCGATGGATCCCCCAGCGCGGCGCCTCGGTGGGGTCGGGAAGGTTGTCGATGGGCTTGCCGAGCACGTTGAACATGCGGCCGAGCGACAGTTCGCCGACAGGGACGGAGATGGCCTCGCCGGTATCGACGGCACGCGTGTTGCGGCGGAGGCCGTCGGTGCTATCCATGGCGAGGCAGCGGACCCAGTTGTTGCCCAGGTGCTGCTGGACCTCGGTGACGAGTGCCGTGCCATCGTCGCGGATGACGTTGACCGCGTTGTTGATGGCGGGGAGGTGCTCCGGCGGGAACTCGATATCGAGCACCGTCCCGATTACCTGGACGACGCGTCCCTCGTTGGTGGCAGTCATGACCATGGGAGAACCTCCGGGGTATTCGCAGTGACCTGGGGCAGCGCCGAAGAGGAGGCGCCGCGCAACGTTTGGGTGTTCATGCCGCCACCCCGAGGATGGCGTGGAGTTCGACCTCGTTGAGCGATTCGAACTCCCGGTGGGGGCCGGGCAGAGCCAGTCCCCGGGTGTATTCGGTGCGGACGGCCCAGACCGTCATGCCAGCGCGCCTGGCCGATTCGATGCCAGCCGGGGCGTCTTCGAAGGCAAGACACTGGGCCGGGTCGACCCCCAGCCGCTCGGCGGCAAGGAGGTAGATGTCGGGTTCGGGCTTGCCGCGTTCCACGTCGCTGCCGGTGACGAGCAGCTCAAAGTGGTGGCGAAGGCCGATGCGGCCAAGGCAGGCTTCGACCCACGGCTCGATGGAGGATGAGGCAACGGCCATGCGTTGACCGCCCGCCTGGAGCGAGCTGACGAGTTCGACGGCCCCGGGGAGCGGCTCGCTACGGTCGCGGTAGCGCCTGAGGATGAGTTCGCGGTAGCGGGCGGAGTACTCCTCGCGGGGGCGGGAGAGACCGTAGTCGCGCATCATGTCGGCCCAGCCGGTCTTGGTGCCCATGTAGGGCTTGTAGGCATCGAGGGAGATGGAGAGGCCCTCTTCGCCGAGGAGTTCGTTGACCGCCTCGAAATGCAGCGGCTCGCCGTCCACGAGGACGCCGTCCATATCGAAGATGACTGCTGCGTAGCGAGCCAGCCTAATCCTCCAGGGCGGCGGCGCCGCCAACGATGTCGAGCAGTTCCTTGGTGATCTGCTCCTGGCGGGCCTTGTTATAGGTGAGGGTGAGTTCGCGCGTGATGTCCTGCGCGTTGTCGGTGGCGTTCTTCATGGCGACCATCTGGGCCGATTGGAAGCTCGCGGCATTCTGGAGGATGGCTTCGTAGATCTGCATCTCGATGTAGCGGGGCAGGAGACCGGCGAGGACGACGTCGGGGGAGGGCTCGAAGATGTAGTCCGCGAACGGCTCCCCGGCCTCGCCCTCGACGGGGGCGGGCGGCTCGATGGGGAGGAGCTGGCGGATGACGGGCCGCTGGGTGGCGGTCGATACGAATTCGGGGAAGCTGACGTAGACGCGGTCGACCTTTTCGGCGAGGTAGTCGTCGATGATGAGCCGCGCGATGCCGAGGGTATCGGCCTGGGTGGGGTAGTCGCCAAGGTCGGTGAATTCGGCAGCCAGGTGCACATGTGCGCGGACGAAGAAGTCGCGCCCTTTCTTGCCGACGGCGACGACCTGGACAGGCTCGTGCTGCATGGCGACGAAGGTACCGGCGCTACGGTTCATATTGGCGTTGAGGCCACCGCAGAGGCCGCGGTCCGGGGTGATGTGGAGGACGGCGATATTGTTGACTGGCCGCGAGACGAGGAGCGGGTGGCGGGCGGCGTCCGGGTCTTCGCCAGATTGGGCGGCGAGCCCGGCGAGGACGACGCGGAGTTTCTGGGCGTATGGCTTGGCCTGTTCGGCGCGGTCCTGGGCGCGGCGCATCTTCGACGCGGCAACCAGTTGCAGCGCGTTGGTAATCTTCGCCGTGTTCTTGACGCTCTGGATGCGCCGTTTGAGCTGCCGGATGGTCGCCATTGCTGTCTCTCGTCCCCGGATTCACGGGCTGCCGGTGGCCCGGGCTGGGGCGGGCATCGCTGCCCGCCGCGTTATGGTTGCTCGGCCCCCTAGTAGGGGACCGTGTCCTTGAATGTGCCGATGACGGAGCGGAGGCGCTCCTGGAGTTCGGGTGTCATCACCGGGTTGGCCTGGACTTCGGCGATGAGGTCGCGTTCGTTGCTGCCCAGGTACTTGCGGAGTTCGTTTTCGAAGGCGCGGACCTTGTTCACCGGCACGTCATCGAGCAGGCCGCCGGTGAGGGCGTAGATAACGACGACCTCTTCGGCAAGGCTGAGTGGCTGGAACTGGTCCTGCTTCAGGACTTCGGTAGCACGCTGGCCGCGTTCGAGCTGGCGGCGGGTGGAGGCATCGAGGTCGCTGGTGCCGAACTGGGCGAAGGCGGCGAGTTCGCGGTACTGCGACATGTCGCCCTTGAGGCCGCCGGAGACGGCCTTCATCGCTTTGGTCTGGGCCGAGGAGCCGACGCGGCTCACGGAGAGGCCGGTGTTGATGGCCGGCCGGATGCCCGCGTTGAAGAGGTCGGACTCCAGGTAGATCTGGCCGTCGGTGATTGAGATAACGTTCGTCGGGATGTAGGCCGAGACATCGTTGGCCTGGGTTTCGATGATGGGGAGGGCGCTAAGGGAACCGCCGGCTTCGAGGCGTGCGGCGCGTTCGAGGAGGCGGCTGTGCAGGTAGAACACGTCGCCCGGGTAGGCTTCGCGCCCAGGAGGCCGGCGAAGGAGGAGCGAGATCTGGCGGTAGGCCCAGGCGTGCTTGCTCAGGTCGTCGTACACGATGAGGGCATCGCGGCCGCTCTCCATGATCTCTTCGCCCATGGTGCAGCCGGCGTAGGGCGCCAGGTACTGGAGTGCCGCCGACTCGGAGGCGTTGGCGGCCACGACAATGGTGTGCTCCATGGCGCCGGCTTCTTCGAGGATGCCGACGACCTGCGCGACCTTGGCGGCCTTCTGGCCGATGGCGACGTAGATGCAGACGAGGTCGCCGCCCTTCTGGTTGATGATGGTATCGAGGGCGATGGCGGTCTTGCCGGTGGAACGGTCGCCGATGATGAGCTCGCGCTGGCCGCGACCGATGGGGAACATCGCGTCGATGGACTTGATGCCGGTCTGGACGGGCTGGTTCACGCTCTTGCGAAGGGTGACGCCGGGCGCGATGCGCTCGATGGGGCGGGTGCGGTCGGTGCGGATGGGGCCCTTGCCATCGATGGGGTTCCCGAGGGCATCAACCACGCGGCCGACGAGAGCGTCGCCGACGGGCACCTCGATGATGCGGCCGGTGGAGCGGACCTCATCACCTTCCTTGATGTCGCCATATTCGCCGAGCACGACGGCGCTGACGGATTCCTCTTCGAGGTTGAGGGCGATGCCCATGGTGCCGTTGGCGAACTCCAAAAGCTCGGAGTACATGGCACCCGAAAGCCCGTGAATGCGGGCCACGCCATCACCAGCCTCGATCACCGAACCGACATCGGTTGCGGTGACCGCGCTCCCGAAGGTCTCGATCTGCTGGCGCAGGATCGATGCGATCTCTTCAGCACGTACTGCCATAGCGGCTTACCTCTTCTCCAACTCGTCCGAACACCCGCGTTAGCGGGCACCCTCCAGTTCGCGCCGTAGCCGCTTGAGCCGGGTCCGAACGCTTCCATCTACCAGCTTGTCGCCGACGCGGACAACGACGCCGCCGACGATGCCGGGGTCGACAGTGCCGACAGCGCGGACCTGTTTCCCCAGCGAGGCGCCGAGTTGTTGGGCGATGGCATCGAGCTGGGCTGGCGCCAACTCGACGGCCGTCGTCACCTCGGCATGAGCGATACCTTCGTGGTCATCGGCCAGGCGTCCGAACGCATCAGCGACGGCCCGGGCCTCGCGTGCACGGGATTTGGAGACCAACAGCTTCGCCACGTTGAGCACGAGTGGACTGACGTCCAGCGTGCGTTCGACCATGGCGATGCGTTGCTCGATGGGCACGCGCGTATCCGCAAGCACCGGAGCAAGGCCGGATTCGGCAAGCACGGCAGCGACGTCGTCGAGCTCCTCTCGCCAGGTGGCGATGGTGCCGGCGTCGCGGGCGATACCGAAAGCTGCCTGTGCGTACCTTCTGGCCGCGGGGAGGTCTGCCATCGCCTAATTCCCGCTGAAGTTGGACTCGGCGAGCGTCTCATCGATGATTCGTTGATGCGCTTGCCGGTCGAGGGACTGGTTGATGACTTTCTCGGCGGCCGAGACGGTGATGCCGGCGAACTCCGAGCGGAGGACGGCGATGGCCTGGTCGCGTTCGAGCTGGATTTCGGTCCGGGCTCGTTCGAGAGCGGCTTCACGGTCTTTGGCGGCCTGTTCCCGGGCGTCAGCCTGGATGCGCGTGGCGATGTTCTGGGCGTTCGCCACGATTTCCTGGCCGTCCTTGCGGGCGACATCGAGCTGGGCCTGGATGTTGGCCTGGGCCGAGGCAGCCTCGGCGCGGGCGATTTCCGCCGCGTTCAGGCCCTCCGCGATCTTCTGCTTTCGCTCGTCCAGCATCTTCAGGATCGGCTTGTAGAGCGTCAGCCGAAGAATGACGAGCAGCACGAAGAAGTTCGCCACCTGCGCGATGAGCTGCGGCAGGTTGAGGCCGAGTGCTTCGACTGCTTTGTCCATGCGGGAACCTCAGTTCCGGCTGCTGCCGAGACTAGATGACGAAGGCGATGATGAGGGCAGAAAGGAGCGCGTAGATGCCGATGGCTTCGGCGAACGCGACGCCCAGGATCATGTTGGTCTGGATGGCGGCGCGGGCCTCGGGATTGCGGCCGAGGGCTTCCATCGCCTTGCCCACCAGGTTGCCGATTGCGAGCGCCGGGGCGAAACCACCGACAGCCATCGCGAGGGCGGCACCGATTGCCTTAGCGGCGTCTGTCTCCAGGACGACCAGGAACGGCAGAGCACTCAAAAGGTCCATGTCTGACTTGCCTCCGTTGCACCTCTCCGGGGTGCGTTTCAGATTTCCGAGTATTGCGAACAGGCCTTAGTGGGCCTGGACTGCCCCAGTTTCGGGATGGCCGTTGTGGTGGGCATCCGCCCCACCGCCTTCGTGGCCATCGTGGTGCTCCTCATCGCCGTGGTGCTCGACAGCACCGACCGCGAAGACGAGCGTGAGCATCGCGAACACCGCCGCCTGGATGAAGCCCACGAAGAGCTCCAGCCCGTAGATGATGTCGACGAACAGGAATGGCATCAGGAAGGTCAGCATCAGGATGAGCACTTCGCCGGCGAAGACGTTTCCAAAGAGACGGAAGGCGAAGCTGATGACGCGGATGAACTCCGAGAGGAGCTCGAGGATGCCGACGAACGACATGATGCCGTTGAGGTTGAAGAACTTCTTGAGGTAGCCGGCGCCGAGCGCCTGGAACCCCCAGAACTCGATGCACAGGAAGGCGACGATGCCCATGGCGAGGGTGTTATTGACGTCGCTGAAGGTGCTGCGGAAGAAGGGGATGACCAGCCCGAGCTTTTCGCCCGGGAAGTCGATGGCTTCGACATCGGCGCCGAGGGCGGCGCTGGGGATGGCGTGGTGGCCGGAGTCGGCGTGGGCTTCGTCGTCCCCGTGGGCCTCGGCGAGGTGGACCTTGGGAGCGTCGGGGTCGGTATCGAGGGCGGCGAGGGCGGCGCGTACATCGGCCTCGGTGGGCGGCGCCTCGTGGTCCTCGGGGCCTTCGTAATCGGTGAACTCTTCGGCCAGGAAGATGATGTAGCGATCGGTGGCGACGCCCGCGGAATCGCCGGCGTGAATTTCGAACTTGACCGCCTTTGCGCCACTCTGGGCGACGGTCATGCCGGCGGTGTTCTCCATGAACCAGGCGGCGTGGTGCTCGCGCTCTTCGTAGACCTTGTCTCCGTGGGCGTGTTCGTAGATTTCCTCGAACACATGGTGGTTCACGTCCTCGGTCTTGCCGATGGCGTTGAAGAACGGCATGAGGCCGAACCAGTTATTGAAGATGACGTAGATGAAGATGGTCGCGACGACCATGAAGAAGCGGCGGCCGTTCTTTTCGCCGGCGATCTCTTCAACCTGGCCGACAAGGAAGGCGACAACCGCCTCGACGAAGTTCTGGATGCCTGAAGGGATGACCTTCATGGAGCGAGTGGCGAGGATGGAGATGAGGATGATCAGGGCCATGACGACCCAGGAAGTGATCAGGGAGTTGGTGAGGTTGAGCGGGCCGAGCGTGGTGATGACTTCCGCGGGGACGATGATTTCGGGCTGCGGGCCACGGGCAACAAGCAGGCCAACGGCGAGCCAGCCAATCACGACAGCGGCGATACCAGCGATCTTGAGGAGCTTCAAGTCAACCCTGCTCTGAATCGTTTTCCCCGAGCCAGCGCATGAACGGCGACAGCATTCGGTAGCCGCCGACCGCAGCCACGGCCAGTCCGAGGGCGATCCCAATCAGTGTGAATACGGGCTCAAGACCGGTCTTCCCATCGACCCAATGGCCAATGAGCACTCCCAGGATGATTGTGGTGGCAAAGAACCACCCCGCACCGAGCAGTGAGGCAGTCGGAACCATCCAGCTGCCCACACACGCCTCCCAGGCGCCCGGACTCCAGACCCCGCGCATCATAGGCGGATTGTGAAGCAATGCGCAAGCAGATCCGGGCCCGGGCAGGCCCTGTTTTCTGAATCCACAGCCCGGCGTTACGGGCGTTTGCGCTGGTCAAAATCATCGAGGTCGAGGCCCTCGATGAAGTCCTTGAACGCACCAAGGCGCTCGAGCTCCGCCGGGTCGACGGGGCGCGAGCTTTCCATCGAGGACGTGCCGCTCGCGCCGGGCTGGCCGTCGTCATCGAGGACGACACCGGCGCGGTCGAGGACTTCGTCGTTCGCGAAGATGGGGGCATCGACGCGGACGGCGAGCGCGATGGCGTCGGAGGGACGGCTGTCGATTTCCATCGTCTCGCCGTTCACATCGAGGACGATGCGGGCGAAGAACGTGTCGTTGGAGAGGTCGTTGACGAGGATGTAGACGACACGCCCACCGAGCTGCTCGATGAGATTGCGGAGGAGGTCGTGGGTGAGGGGCCGGGCGACGGAGACATCCTGCAGGCGCACGGCGATCGCGTCGGCTTCGGCGGGGCCAATCCAGATCGGCAGGTACCGGTCGGCATCCTTTTCGCGGAGGATGACGACGCGCTGGTAGTTCATGAGGCTGAGCCTGATGCTTTCGATGCTCAGCTCTTTCACTGGTTGACCCCTCCGGGCCCGCCGGGCCCGTCTCGATGATAGGTTCGCCCGGATCGGCCAGTCAACGAGCGTGCCCGGTGACGGGGCGTCGCGGGCCGGGCGAGGGTTCTTTCGGAGCGCGAAGGTTTGCGACGGCGACGGCGCCGATGAGGGCAGCGACGGCGGCGAGGACTGGAGTGACACCGACAACATCGGCCAGGCCTCCAGCGATGAGGACCGGGACCGAAGAGGCCATTGCGGCAAGGGCTGCCTGGGTTGCACCGACACGACCCCGGAGATGGAGGGGGACGCGGTCGTCCATGACGGTCTGGCCCGCCACAGAAACGACGGCATAGGAGAACCCCAGCGGGAACATGATGCCCATGGCCATGACTCCGCCACCATCGAAGTTGCCGATCTGGACCGAATTGAGCCACGAGAACGCGCCAAATCCACCGAGGAAGTCGGCCTCCTGGTTGACGAAGGCGAGCAGGCCCAGGCAGGCGACAAACAGGGTGAACCCGGTGGTGCTGAGGAAACCGTGGGGGACGCGGTGCGCCAGGAAGCCGGCAATGCGGAGCCCGAGGACTACGCCGGCGGCCGCCGGTGTGAGGATGAGCGCACCGATATCAACCGGGAGCCCGAGTACGTCTTCGATGTACTTTGGGACGAGGCCCCCAAGGATGATGAGGGTGGAGGAGATGAGCGTGAGTTCGACCACGGCGTGGAGGACGATGCGATCGGACCGGATGGTGCGCCAGCCCGCCAGCCACCAGCGGCCGGAGGGTTCGCCACCGATGTCGATCCTCCCGGTGGCGTGGATCCGGCCGATCAGGAGGGACTGGAAGGCGGCGATGCCAAAGAGGCTGGCGCAGATCGCGAAGAGGGCATCGCGGCTATCGAAGACGCGGAGCACAACCGGTGTGAGCAGCCCGAGCCCGATGAGCTGGGCGGCGCCGCCGACGGCCTGGCTGAGGGCGTTCGCGCGGGCGAGTTCCGAGCGGTCGACGATGGCGGGCATGATGGCGCTCTCGGCGGAGCTCGCGAACTGGGTCGCGGTCGCGAGCAGAATCGCGACGATGTAGTAGGCGGCCACGCCGCCCGAATCGCGCAAGAAATAGAGGCAGACGGCGGCGCGGGCCAGGTCGCCGAGGAACACCAGCATGCGCTTTGGGAAGACGTCGGCGGCGGTCCCGGCCACGATGCCGGCGACGGTGGATGGGACAATCAGGGCGAGCACGAGCAGCGAACTGAGGAACGCCTTGCCGGTCTCTTCATTGATCAGGAGGACGAGGGCGAAGTTGAGTGCGTTCTGGGCGACGCGCGAGGAGAAGCGCGTGTAGCTGAGCATCCGGAACGGCCGCTGCTGGAGCAGAGGTGGCCGGGCATGGACGGCGGCGTCAGTCATCGCGCCGGACGAGCGATTTCATGCGCGATTCGAAGCGGCGGCGCTCGACCATCACGCGGCGATGACACGTGAGGCACTCGATGCCGATATCGGCGCCGGTGCGATAGACCTTCCATTCCCACCCACCGCAAGGGTGCTGCCGCCGCATCCGGTACACCTCGCCGGGGTGGACTTCTGCGATCATGCGTGCGCCGCGGCGGCTGCCTTGAGCTGGTCGCGGAGGAGCCGTGCTGCTTCGGCAGCGGCGTTGGCGAAGCCCGGGCCCTCGGCGGCGTACATCACCCCGCGGGAGGCGTTCACGACCATCCTGCCGGGGACGTAGCCAGCCGCGGCGACCACCTCTTCGGGTTTACCACCCTGGGTCCCAACGCCGGGGATGAGGATCGGCGTCCGGGGGACGAGCGAACGGACCGTGCGTAGCTCCTGCGGGGCGGTGGCCCCGACGACCAGGCCGATATTCGGCGACCAGGCGGAGGCAACGAGGGCGACTTCCTCGAAGAGCATCCGGCCGTTCGCCAGGCGCTGCTCCTGGAACTCGCGCGAGCCCGGATTCGAAGTGCGGCAGAGGACGAAGACGCCGCGGCCTTCGTAGGCAAGAAACGGTTCGACGGTATCGCGACCCTGGTAGCCGCTGACGGTGACGGCGCCGAAGCCCCATTGCTCGAACATGGCCCGGGCGTAGGCCTCGGCGGTGTTGTCGATATCGCCGCGCTTGACGTCCCCGATGACCGGGATGCCCGGGGGGATGGAAGCAAGGGTGGCTTCGAGCGCGCGAAGCCCGGGGAGCCCGAACTGTTCATAGAACGCGATGTTCGGTTTGTAGCAGGCGGCGTAGGGGGTGGTTGCCTCGATGATCGCGCGGTTGAAGGCGACCACGTCTTCGACGCGGTGCTTGCGGAAGTCGGGGTCGAGACCGACGCAGACGAGGGAGTCGATTTCGCGGCTCCGCGTGGTGAGCTGCTCGAAGAACGTCACTGGCGTGCCTCCACTGGTGCGGGTTCGAAGCCGAGCCGGGCCATTATCGCCCGGAACCGGGCACGGTCGCCCGAGACGATGAGGTCGAGTTCGCCCTGCTGGCCCTGAGGGGCGCGCAGGCCGCCTTCGTCGAGCACCTGGACGGCGCGACGGGCGACCGCTTCGCTGGTATCGACGACCGAGAGCTGCGGGAACTCGGCGCGGATATCGTCCTGGAGGAAGGTGTAGTGGGTGCAGCCCAGGACCACGGTATCGGCCCCGGCCTGAACCTCGGGGCCCAGGAGGCCGCGGAGGGCCTGGCGGGCGCGCGGCGTGCCGGCCTCGCCCGATTCAACGAGTTCGGCGAGGCCGGAGCCGGGGATGGTGGTGATTCGCGTGCCTCGCCCGAAGTCATCGACAACCCGGGCGAAAAGCTCGCCATCGAGCGTGCCGGGGGTCGCGAGGATGGCGACGCGGCCAGACCGGGACCGCAAGGCCGCGGGTTTGACGCCGGGGACCATGCCCACGACGGGGATTCCGAACGCCTCGCGAAGGTCGGGGAGTGCCGCGGCGGACGCGGTGTTGCAGGCGACCACGATGAGCTTGGCCTCGGCCTGGACGAGCCGCTGCACGACAGCGAACGCGCGCTTGCGCACTTCGGGGGCGGGGCGGGGGCCGTAGGGGAAGTAGGCGGTATCGGCGAAATAGATGACGCGCTCGTTGGGAGCGATCTCCCGGAATGCCCTCAGGACGCTCAAGCCACCCACACCAGAGTCGAACATCCCAACCGGCCGACGGTCCATCGAAGATAAAGGATAGCACGGCGTGCCCGAACTGCCCGAGTGGGGCATCCTCTGCGGATGGTTTCCCGCATCGAGGTCGCGGCCATCCCGGCCGAAGCGCTGCTGATTCCCGCTGACTGCTACGTCGTTATCGATTGCCTGCGCGCCACGACGACGATCGCGATGCTGTTCGCTCGGGGGCTGAGCGACCTGGTGGTGATTGACGACCTGGAACAGGCGCGCATCCGTGGCGCGGCGGAAGGCCGGGTGCTCTTCGGCGAGGTGGGCGGGCTCCCCCCGGAAGATTTCGATTATGGCAACTCACCTGTGGAAGCAACCGGGCTCAACCTGGCCGGCGAGCGGGGGCTGCTCTACACGACGAACGGCACGACGGCGCTGTGCGCGCTGGCCGGGCGGGGCGTGGTCATGGCGGGAGCGCTGGCGAACCTCGACGCGCTCACCCGGGCGTGCGCACCGTTCGCCACCGTCGCTGTGGTGTGTGCGGGAGAGGCGCGGGGCACGCGCTTCGGGCTCGACGACTTTGCCGCCGCCGCGGCACTGGTGAAGGGGTTGCTGGAGCAAGACCCGGCGGCGGTGGCGGGCGACCTCGCGCTCCTCGCTTCGCGGACTGGCGACCTGGACCGGCTCATCTCCGGCTCGAAGCACGCAGGGGTTGTGCGCCAGCTGGGCCTGGCGGCAGACCTGGAATTTGCCCTTCAGCGGAATACCTCGCTCGCGGTTCCGGCCGTGACGGCATACGGCCAGGGCTGGGCGCTTTTGGAAGACCGTCGATAGGTTCAGCGCACCTCGCGCCAGCGCCGGCGCAGGTCTTCGAGGAGGCGCGGGTCGGGTTCGCGGCCGGCGTAGCGGGCTTCTTCGAACGCAGCGGTTATGTCGTCAGTCACCGTGGTGGCGAACGTCTCGTGGAGCTCAGGGAGGTATTCACGGGGGGTTGCCCCCTGCCGCCGGGGGTGACCCTCGTTTTCGGCACGGTGCAACACTTCCACATAGAGCCGGGCAGCTTCAGATCCTCCCGGATCGAGGCCCCCGGCGCCCCGGTGGGGGACGAGCGAGCGCAACCAGCCGCGGAGGTCGGCGCGGAAATCGCCGGCGACACCGGTAGAGGTCGCATCGGCGACACGGGCCGCCTGCCGCTTCCGCAGGCGAACGAACACGACGACGAGCGCCGAGACGAGCGCGACCATGGCGAAGAGGGCCAGGACGCGTAGCAGATAGACGCTCGCCCGGCCGACGGGGGATTGCTCATCCGGCTCGCCGGACGCCGCCTCGCCGCCTCGATCGGCGAGGTTCTCCGAAAGGCCTTCGAACGGGTTGTTGCCGCCGAGGATGAGCTGGAAGAACTTCGTGAGCACCCAGGCGAAGGGTGTGAGGATGATCGTGAGGATGACCTCGACGACCTTCCCAACGATTGGGCCGACGACCGGGCCCACAATGGGCGCAATCACCGTGAACACGATGAGGCCGAGGGCGGAGACAGCGACGGTGGCGACGAGGAGGACGCCGGCCGTCCCACCGGCGCGCGCCTCGCCGAAGGTTGTGCCGCTGAGCGAGAGTTGCGACGCCGCCAGGGCGATGATGGCGAACGCGAAGAACGCAGCGCCAGCGCGTCCGACCTCTCCGGAACGGTCGGAGGCGGCGCCAAAGATGATGATCAGGGTGCCGAGGGCGAAGGGGATTGCCGCGGACTTCGGGATCGACTCCATCTCGACTTCGTCGGCGGCACGGTAGGAGGCCCGTGCCCAGGCGGCGCCAAGGAGCACGGCTGCCATGATGCCACGGCCCCCGCGCTCTATGGCGTCGGTGGCGTCGTCGAGGAAGTCGCCGATCCAGCCGAAGTCCCAGATGGCGAGGTCGCCGGCGACCTCGATGCGAATGACCAGGTAGATGAGCGCGAGGCCGGCATACGCGGTGAACAGGTAGGCGCGGCGCGGAGGGAGGTCGAAACCGGCGAGGAAGCGCGGTAGCCAGAAGCCGGAGGCGACGACGGCCACGAACCCCCACCAGCCGACCGCGTGCGGATTTTCGCCGCTGTAGGTGTTGGCGAAGAGTTCGGCCAGTGCGCCAAACAGGAACGCATCGGCCAGAAGCGACGCAACGACCGCGATGGCGGCAATCACCGGAGCACCTCGGCCCGCTGGAAGACCCCGCCGACCTCACGCATGCCGATGCCCGGCGGGACCGACTCGCGGACGCGGTCGGATGTGGCGATGACGAAGACGTTGTGTCCTTCATCGTGGAGGCGGGCGAGCACCCCGGCGAGGGGTGGCGGCATGAGCGAGGCAACGACCACGAGGGTGGAACCTTGCGGGAGCTTGCCGCTTTCCCGCTGGATGGCGCCGGCCAGGTCGCCCATGGTGAGCGGCTGGATCACGGCGAGCGCTTCGAGAAGGCGGGAGACCTGGTCGCGGGAGCGGGAGGGGGGGAGGCGCATGGGGCGGTCCGCCTCGGGGAAGGCGCCGTTCGCGAGCAGGCCGACGGCGTAGCGGGCGCCCGCGGCCCAGACGCAGAGCGAAGCACTGACGGAGACGATGCGTTCCAGCTCGTCGCGGAGGTAGCCCTCCCAGGCGTGTTCCATGGTGTCGATGTTCACGAGGAGGTAGAGCTGCTGCGTGGCCGAAGGTTCGTAGACCCGGGAGCGGAGGTCGCCCGACCGGGCGGTTGCTTTCCAGTCGATGCGGCGGAGGGGGTCACCGGGGCGGTACTCGCGCAAGCCCGCGATGCGGAGGGGGTCTTCGAAGACGCGGTTGCCTCCCTTGCGCTCGCCGAAGGGACGTTCCGAAGGCAGGCCCATGTCCTCCATCGAAAACACGCGCGGGAAGACGACGAGGTGTTCGCGTTCGTCATCCTCGATGGAGCGCGGGTATGCGCCGAGGAGGTCGCCTGACCGGATAGTGGCGGTGCCGACCTGGTGGTAGCCCCGGGTATCGGGGGCGAGCGTGAAGGTCCAGTCGTGGCGCTGGTACCATCCGAGGGCACCGCGGCGGACGAGCCACTTCTGGCCGGGGACGGCGGCCGCCGCGAGGTGTTCGTTTTCGACGGAGAGGTGCTCGGACAGGGCGAGCCGCCACTCGTACCAGGGGAGGGGCAGGGGCTTGCGGTTGGTGAGTTCGACGGTGAGCGGGACCTTCTCGCCGATGAAGACTCGTGTTTCGGCAGGCTTGCGGTGGAGCGTGACCCGGTCGAACAGGTGGCGGCTCCAGTACCGGCCCACCCAACCGAGCACGATGATGACGAGGCCAACGGAAGCGATCTCCGGCTGCGAGGCAGCGAAACCCGCGACGAAGAGCACACCACCCACGACCAGCGAAAGGTCGCGAAACGGCATCTCAGGCTCCGATCGGCACGGGTACGCGCTGGAGGACTTCGGCCAGCAACTCGTCGGTGCCCCGGCCGCGGAGCCGCGCCTGGGTGGAGAGGATGAGGCGGTGGGGCAGGACGTAGGGCGCCATGATCTTCACGTCGTCGGGGAGCACGTAGTCGCGGCCGTTGATGGCGGCAAGCGCCCTGGCGGTGCGGAAGAGCGCGAGGCTGCCGCGGGGGCTTGCGCCGAGTTCGAAGGCCGGGTCGGAGCGGGTGGCCTGGACTATCTGGACGGCGTAACGGCGCACGGCGGGTTCGACGTGCAGGTGGCGCAGGGCGGCGGCGAGGCGTACCAGTTCGGCGCCGTCGATAGCCGGTTCGAGCGACTCCAGCGGGTTGACCGTCTCGAACCGGCGCAGGATTTCGTCCTCGTCATCCTCGCCGGGGTAACCGAGCTTGAGGCGGACCAGGAAGCGGTCGAGCTGGGCCTCGGGGAGAGGGAAGGTGCCTTCGAGTTCGACCGGGTTCTGGGTGGCCATGACCAGGAAGGGGCTGGGCAAACGGGTGGTGACGCCCTCGACGGTGATCTGGCGTTCCTCCATCGCCTCGAGAAGCGCCGCCTGGGTGCGCGGGGTGGCGCGGTTGATTTCATCGGCCAGCACGACCTGGGCGATGAGGGGCCCCTCGCGGAAGACGAACTCCCCGAGCTTCTGGTTGTAGTAATTGATGCCGGTGATGTCGGAGGGCATCAGGTCGGGCGTGAACTGGATGCGGCGGAAGGAACAGTTGACGGAGCGGGCGATGGCCTTGGCCATGGTGGTCTTGCCGAGGCCGGGGACGTCCTCCAACAGGATGTGCCCTTCGCAGAGAAGGGCGACGAGCGCGAGGCGGACCACGTCGGCCTTTCCGACGATGACGCGCTCGATACTCGCCTGGAGGCGTTCGGCGGTGGCTTTGATGAGGGCGACATCTTCGGGCGAGAGGCGATCCGGGTGTTCGACTGTGGTCACGGCGGGGATGGTACCGGTCGCGGAGCCGCGATGCGAACTGTGGTGAAGCTGGCCGGGCCCGTACACTCGCGCCGATGGCATCGGTACGGCACATCCGGCTCGCGTACAACAGCGCCTACCTGATCGAGTCCGGGGGCGAGCGGGTGCTCATCGACACCGGCCCCGACTACCGGGGCGCCAGGGAGGTCCTGGCGGCGGTGGTTGCGGAATCGCCGCCGGGTCTGGTGGTGGCGACCCACGGCCACCTGGACCATGCGGGGCTCGGACACTGGTGGCAAGAGCAGGGGATCCCGGTCGCTCTCCACGGTGAGGACATGCACTACTCAACCGGGCACCAGCTCGATGACGACGAGTTGCAGGCACTGGAAGGGTTCGTGCGGGAAAGCGGTGCACCGACGGATGTGGAGAGGGAGGCACTTGCGGGGCTGGCGACGCGCCGGGCGTGGGCCCGCCAGGCGGTGGAGACGCGCGACTATCGGCCCGCGGGGCGGGACGCTCGCTGGCCGACGGGACTGCGCTACGAACCTTTTGAGCCGCGGCGCGTGCTGACGGAAGAGGTGACGGCGATCGC
>WBZO01003717.1_pt1 | contig 17379 bp, 16 predicted proteins | sample 5204261 | NCBI WGS metagenome assembly WBZO01 (sample SAMN12412400, study PRJNA552823) | activated sludge metagenome | isolation source: activated sludge from anammox sidestream of wastewater treatment plant... | place: USA: North Carolina | collected 2017-09
GTCGTTGAAACCCCCGGTTCTGGATCGCCGGGCCACGGCGCTTGCGCGCCGGCCCGGCAATGACGAGAGGATTACAAAATCGAAAAACGTCAGGCGTCCGCGAGAGCGGCGCGCGCCTCGGCGAAAGCCCAGTCGAGCCACGGCATCAGTGCGCGCATGTCGTCGACCTCGACGGTCGCGCCCGCCCAGATGCGAAGGCCGGGCGGCGCATCGCGATAGGCTCCGATGTCGTTGGCGACGCCTTCCTTGTCGAGCATGTCCGCGATCTTCTTGGCGAAGGCGGCCTGCTCGTCATCGCTCAGCGCGGCCACTTTCGGATCGACGATCCGCAGACAGACGGATGTGTTCGAACGCGTGGTCACGTCTTCCGCGAGAAAGGCGGCCCATGGCGTGCGCTCGACCCATTCGGCGATTACCGCGGCGTTCGCATTGGCGCGTGCCATCAGGGACTTGAGTCCGCCGATCGATTCCGCCCAGTTGAGCGCATCGAGATAATCCTCGACGCAGATCATGGACGGCGTGTTGATCGTCTCGCCCTTGAAGATGCCTTCGATGAGCTTTCCGCCCTTGGTCATGCGGAAAATCTTGGGCATGGGCCAGGCGGGGGTGTAGCTCTCCAGACGCTCGACGGCGCGGGGGCTCAGAATGAGCATGCCATGCGCGGCCTCGCCGCCCAGCACCTTCTGCCAGGAGAAGGTGACGACATCGAGCTTCGGCCACGCAAGGTCCTGCGCGAAGGCTGCCGAAGTCGCGTCGCAGATGGTCAGCCCCTCGCGATCGGCGGGGATCCAGTCGCCATTCGGCACGCGCACACCCGAGGTCGTGCCGTTCCAGGTGAAGACGACGTCGTTCTTGAAATTCACGTCGGCGAGATCGGGAAGCTTGCCATAGGGCGCCTTCAGCGTGCGCGTATCCTTGAGCTTGAGCTGCTTCACGACGTCCGTGACCCAGCCTTCGCCGAAGCTTTCCCAGGCGAGGAGGTCCACGCCGCGCGCGCCGAGCAGCGACCAGAGCGCCATTTCGACCGCGCCAGTATCGGAGGCGGGCACGATGCCGATTCTGTAGTCGGCCGGAACGCCGAGAATGGTACGGGTTTTCTCGATGGCTTCGACGAGGCGCGCCTTGCCCGGCTTGGAGCGATGGCTGCGGCCGACGAGTGCCTTTTCGAGATTTTTGAGGGACCAGCCCGGGCGCTTGGCGCAGGGACCGGAGGAGAAGTGGGGATTGGCCGGACGTGCGGCCGGACGCTCTGTGGCGGTCATATGTAACCTACCCTTCCAGATAGATGCCTCCCGGTGGGGGGAGGTGGCCCGCCGCCGATATAGAACCGGGGCGAAGCGGAGTCAAATGGCGATTTTGCCACCCGGCCCCGCCGCCATCGTCAGACCACGATCTCTCCCTTGAGATAATCCGCGCAGCGCCCCCGCAGGACCACGCGCGCGCCTGCATGCGTGCACCAGAGCGTGCCGCCGCGCCGCGAGATCTGCCGCGCGACGAGGTCGCTCTTGCCGAGCTTCCTCGCCCAATAGGGCACGCTGCTGCAATGGGCCGAGCCCGTCACCGGGTCCTCGTCGATGCCATGCGCGGGCGCGAAGAAGCGCGAGACGAAATCCACGCCCGACCCCGCCTCGCCTTCCACCATGCAGATGAGGCCCGGACCGCCGAGCGAGACGAGCAGCCGCTTCAGCGCCGCCATATCGGGATCGAGCGCCGCCACCGCCGCCACGCTGCCGAACAGCGCGAGAATATGCGATGTCTTCAGCGTGAGAACGGGCTTCGCGCCGATCGCCGCGGCAAGCCCCTCGGGCTCGGGGAAGGGCTTGGCCTCTGCGGCCGGGAAATCCATGGCGAGAAGATCGCCCTCGCGCTTCACCGTGAGCCGTCCGCTCAACGTCTCGAAATGGATCTCGGGCGCGGCATGCCCCAGATGGGCAAAGAGTACATGCGCGCTTGCAAGCGTGGCATGGCCGCAAAGCGGCACCTCGACGGCGGGCGTGAACCAGCGCAGACGGAAGCCTTCGCCTTCAGGCACGAAGAAAGCCGTCTCGGCGAGATTGTTCTCAGCCGCGACCGCCTGCATGAGCGCGTCGTCCGGCCAGCTTTCGAGCGGAACGACGGCCGCGGGATTGCCCTCGAAGGGCCTGTCTGCAAAGGCATCAACCTGAAAAATCGTGGCTCTCATGATCGCATCCGGCAAGCATCTGTCGAAGCGCGTAACCTGAGGCCATTTCGCCGGTTTGGATAGAGCGCCCGCGCCACAGCGGCGAAGCGAATCGTCGGAGGCGCGCATCCGTGCTATGCTTGCAGCGCATGGAGGTGGAGATGGGATCGTCCGCTCGTCCCTCGACGGCGATATTCGTTCGGCCCGCCTGGTCCGACGAAGGCCCCGCGCTGTCCGCGCTCGCCATGGAAGCAAAGGCCCATTGGGGCTATGACGACGAATTCCTCGAGCAGTGCCGCTCCGAACTCACCATCACCTACGGCAAGATTGGCCGCCAGCGCGTTCGCGTGGCCGAGGTGGCGGGCGAGATCGCGGGCTTCTCCGCGCTCAGGATCGATGAAGGCAGCGCCTCGCTCGAATATCTCTTCATCCACCCGCGTTACATCGGCATGGGGCTTGGCCATCGCCTCGTCGGCGAATTGCTCGAATATGCGCGCCGCCACGGCCTGCCGCTCGTGCGCGTTGAGGCCGATCCCAATTCGACGGGCTTCTATGAGAAGGAGGGCTTCTGCCGCCGCGGCGAGGTTGCCTCGGGCTCGGTGCCCGGCCGGACGATACCGCTGATGGAACTGCGCTTCTGATCGCTCATATGCGCGCGGGCAAGGAGGAGAGAGGGAGTGCCCTACTCTTCCTCCTCGTCTTCGAGCGCCTGCACCGTCCAGCCGTGATTGAGCGGGCCGTGCCCCTTGCCGAAGCCCGGCGCGGTGAGGATCGCCATATGCACATAGTCACGCGCGGCTTCCACCGCCTCGCGCAGCTCCGCCCCCTGGGCGAGAAAGGCGGCGATCGCGGAGGCGAGCGTGCATCCTGTGCCATGCGTATGTGGCGTGTCGATGCGCGGGCTCGACATCACTTCGATCGTCTCTTCCGTCGCCAGCACATCGAAGATGGTGTCGCCCGGAATATGACCGCCCTTGATGAGCACGGCCTCGCAGCCGAGGCCGATCAGCGCGTCGGCCGCCGCCTTCTGGTCTTCCAGCGTCTCGACCCTGCGGCCGGTCAGCGCCGACGCCTCGGGCGCGTTGGGCGTGATGATCGTCGCCAGCGGAATGAGCACGCTCTTCAGCGCCTCCACCGCCTCGCTCTTGAGCAGCTCCGCACCGCCCTTCGCCACCATCACCGGATCGACGACGAGCGCGGCATCGGGCGCGAGGCGGGAAATTTCTTCAGCCGCCGCCTCGATGATCTCCGCCGAATGGAGCATGCCGGTCTTGACGGCGTCGGCGCCGATATCCGCGAGCGTGACCGCGATCTGCGCGCGCACGATGTCGACAGGGATCTCATGAATGCCGTGAACGCCGAGCGTGTCCTGCACGGTGATCGCCGTCACCGCCGTCATGGCGTAGCCGCCGAGCGCCGTCACCGTCTTGATGTCAGCCTGAATGCCCGCGCCGCCGCCCGAATCCGAACCCGCGATGATGAGGACGCGCCCCTGAAATTCGTCGCTCACGCTGCATGTCTTTCGATTGCGGAAACGATGTCGTTGACCACCGCCTTGACGAGCGCGGCGTCGTCGCCCTCGCCCATCACACGGATGAGAGGCTCCGTCCCCGATTTGCGGATGACGAGACGGCCGCTCGCGCCAAGCCTCTCCTCGCCCTCGCGGATCGCCTGCATCACTTCCTTTTCGGAGAGGGGCTCCCCCTTGCGGAAGCGCACGTTCTTCAGAAGCTGCGGCAGCGGATCGAAGAGATGGCAGAGCTCCGACACGGGAATGTTGCCCGCCTTGAGCACGGCGAGCACCTGAAGCGCGGCGATGAGGCCGTCGCCCGTCGTCGAGAAATCCGTCAGCACGATGTGGCCGGACTGCTCGCCGCCGACATTGTAGCCGTGCTGGCGCATGCAATCGACGACATAACGGTCGCCGACCTGTGTGCGGACGAGTTCGACCCCGAGCCCGCCGAGAAAGCGCTCGAGGCCGAGATTGGACATGACCGTCGCGACGATGCCGGGCGCGGAGAGCTTGCCCGCTTCCTTCCAGGAGCGCGCGACCAGCGCCATGATCTGATCGCCGTCGATGATGTGCCCGTTCTCGTCGCAAATGATGACGCGGTCGGCATCGCCATCGAGCGCGATACCGATATCCGCGCGCCGCTCGCGCACCGTCGCGCACATGCGCTGCGGCGCCGTGGAGCCGCAATCAGCATTGATGTTGAAACCGTCAGGCTCCGTGCCTACGGCGACGACATCGGCGCCGAGTTCCCAGAGAACGGCCGGCGCCACCTTGTAGGCAGCGCCATTCGCGCAATCGATGACGATGCGCAGACCTTCCAGCGTGAAATCCTTCGGGAATGTGTGCTTCACATGCTCGATATAGCGCGCCTGCGCATCGTCGATGCGCTTCGCGCGGCCGAGATCGCGCGCGCCCGCGAGATTGTCGGCAAGCCCGTTGTCCATATGGTGCTCGATCTCGAGCTCCACTTCGTCGGAGAGCTTGAAGCCATCGGGCCCGAAAAGCTTGATGCCATTGTCCTCGAAGGAATTGTGCGAGGCGGAAATCATGACGCCGAGATCGGCGCGAAGCGAGCGCGTGAGCATCGCAACGGCGGGCGTCGGCAGCGGACCGAAGAGAAAGACGTCCATGCCCATCGAGGTGAAGCCGGCGGTGAGCGCGGGCTCGAGCATGTAGCCGGAAAGGCGCGTGTCCTTGCCGATCACGACGCGATGGCGATGCTCGCCGCGGCGAAAGACGCGGCCTGCCGCCATGCCGACGCGCAGCGCGGTTTCCGCCGTCATTGCGCCCTGATTGGCGGTTCCCCTGATGCCATCGGTGCCGAAATACTTACGCGACATGAAAGATCGAACCCCGGTCTGTTTCAAAAATGGCCAATGCCGTTTGCGCGGGCCTCCCCGTTTCCGCGCTGCAAATATAAGGCCTGTTCGTGTTTTCGCAGTTAACGATTTCTTGCGATATCTTTCACATTGGCCCAGACCGCAAGCGCATCCCTGAGCGGGGCCGCCTCATGTGTACGGATATAGTCGGCGCCGTTCACCGCGGCGATGAGTTCCGCCGCAAGCGTCGCCGCGCCCGCTTCGCCGGCGCCCCGGCCCGTCACCGCGCGGAGGAATGATTTCCGCGAAACGGAGATGAGCACCGGCAGGCCGAAACGGCCCTTGAGCTCGCCGAGACGCGCCAGCACGCTGAACGAGGTTTCCGGGGCCGCGCCGAGAAAGAACCCCATGCCCGGATCAAGCACGATGCGCGAGCGCGCGATGCCCGCCGCCTCCAGCGTGGCGAGCCGCGCCTCGAAGAAGCGGCATATATGGCCCATGATGTCGCCATCGGGCGCCGCGCGCCTGTCGGCCTGCCCCTCCTGCACCGAATGCATGAGGATGAGGCCGCAATCCGCCTCTGCGATGGCGGGATGGAACCCCGCATCCGGAAAGCCCTTGATGTCGTTCAGCCAGGCGACGCCGCGCTTCAGCGCATAGGCCTGCGTCTCGGGCCGGTAGCTGTCGACCGAAACCTCGATGCCCTCGGCAAGCAGCCGGTCGAGAACCGGCGCGAGGCGCGCGATCTCCTCCTCGGCGGAAACCTGCGCCGCATCCGGATTGCTCGACGCAGGGCCGAGATCGACGATGTCCGCGCCCTCGCGGGTGAGCTTCAGCGCCTGCGCGATCGCGGCGTCGGGCGCGAGAAACCGGCCCCCGTCGGAAAAGGAATCCGACGTGATGTTGACGATGCCGAGAATTTTGGGAGCCGCACTCTTCATGCGCGCTTTCTATCACATGGAGCGGCGGACGGGCGAAGCGAAAGGCAAAGGGGGGCGTGGCGGGCGCCCCGCTCCCCGCAGCATCCCCTTGGGCGCGCGTCAGTCTTCGCTGCCGAGCCAGTTATAGACGAGCCCCGCCAGCACCGCGCCGACAATGGGCGCGACCCAGAAGAGCCAGAGCTGTTCGATGGCCCAGCCGCCGACAAAGAGCGCCGGTCCCGTGCTCCGCGCCGGATTGACCGAGGTGTTGGTGACGGGAATGCTGACGAGATGGATGAGCGTCAGCGCAAGGCCGATGGGGATACCCGCGAAGCCTGATGGCGCGGCTCTGGACGTTGCCCCCAATATCACGACCAGAAACCCGAAGGTCATGACGATCTCGCTGGCGGCGCCGGCCCGGAGACTGTAGCCACCGGGCGAATGCTCGCCATAGCCGTTCGCTGCAAGCCCGTTGGCAGCGATATCGTAGCCCGCCTTTCCCGTCGCGATGAAATAGAGCACGGCGGCGGCGGCAATCGCCCCCAGAACCTGCGCGATCACATAGGGGATCAGGTCCCTCGACGAAAATCGTCCGCCTACTGTCAATCCGACCGTGACCGCCGGATTGAAATGGCCGCCGGAGATGTGGCCGAGCGCATAGACCATGGTGAGCACCGTGAGGCCGAAGGCGAGCGCCACGCCCGCAAAACCGATACCGAGTTCGGGGAATGCGGCAGCGAGCACGGCGCTGCCGCAGCCGCCCAGTACGAGCCAGAACGTGCCTATGAATTCCGCGAAAATGCGTTTCGTCAGTGTCATGCAAGGTTCTCCCTGGCAGATGTCGCTTCAGGATCGAACGCGCAAACTCGACTGAACGAAAGGCTAGGCAAGAGACGCATGATGCGCCAGCGGAACAATGAAAAAGGGAGGCCGCGAGGCCTCCCTTTTCGTTGTCTGCAATGGCGGTTTCAACCGCCATGGGGCATCCGGTCAGGCGCCGTGCGGCTCCGGCGAGACACCCGGCCCGGACTCGGCGGGGCGTCCGGCCTTCGGCACGGACGAGACGGGGCCCGTCTCCGCGGCCACCGGCTCGCCCATGTTGCGCACGGGCGGCTCGCCCTTCAGAAGCCCCTTGATCTCGTCGCCCGAGAGTGTCTCGTATTCGAGAAGCCCCTTGGCGATGACATGCAACTGGTCGAGATGATCGGTGATGATCTTCCTGGCCGTCGCATAGCCTTCCTCGACGATACGGCGCACCTCGCCGTCGATCGCGCGCTGCGTCTCCTCGGACATGTTCTGCTGGCGCGACACGGAGTGGCCGAGGAAGACTTCCTCCTCGTTCTCGTGATAGGCGAGCGGCCCGAGCTTGTCGCTCATGCCCCAGCGCGTGACCATGGCCTTCGCCATCTTCGTCGCCATGGCGATGTCCGACGAGGCGCCGGAGGTCACCTTCTCATGGCCGAAGATGACTTCTTCGGCGATGCGTCCACCCATGGCGACCGCGAGGTCGGCCTGCAGCTTTTCGCGCGTGACGGAGATCTGATCGCGCTCCGGCAGGCGCATGACCATGCCGAGCGCGCGTCCGCGCGGAATGATCGTCGCCTTGTGAACGGGATCGGAGGCCGGCATGTTGAGCGCGACGAGCGCATGGCCGCCCTCGTGATAGGCGGTGAGGCGCTTTTCCTCTTCCGTCATGACCATTGAGCGCCGCTCCGCGCCCATCATGACCTTGTCCTTGGCGTCCTCGAACTCCGACATGGTGACGAGGCGCTTGCCGCGGCGCGCAGCCATGAGCGCGGCCTCGTTGACGAGGTTCGCAAGATCGGCGCCCGAGAAGCCCGGCGTGCCGCGCGCCAGCGTGCGCGGGTCGACATCGGGCGCAAGCGGCACCTTCTTCATGTGAACCTTCAGGATCTTCTCGCGGCCAACGACGTCCGGGTTCGGCACCACGACCTGGCGGTCGAAGCGGCCGGGACGCAGCAGCGCAGGGTCGAGCACGTCGGGCCGGTTCGTCGCCGCGATGAGGATGATGCCCTCATTCGGCTCGAAGCCGTCCATCTCGACGAGTAGCTGGTTCAGCGTCTGCTCGCGCTCGTCATTGCCGCCGCCGAGGCCCGCGCCGCGATGACGGCCGACCGCGTCGATTTCGTCGATGAAGATGATGCAGGGCGCGTTCTTCTTCGCCTGCTCGAACATGTCGCGCACGCGGCTTGCGCCGACGCCGACGAACATCTCGACGAAGTCGGAACCGGAGATGGTGAAGAAGGGCACATTCGCCTCGCCCGCGATGGCGCGCGCGAGCAGCGTCTTGCCCGTGCCGGGAGGGCCGACGAGCAGCACGCCCTTGGGGATGCGACCGCCAAGGCGCTGGAACTTCGCCGGGTCGCGCAGGAATTCGACGATCTCGGTCAGATCGTCCTTGGCCTCGTCGATGCCGGCGACGTCATCGAAGGTGACGCGGCCATGGCGCTCGGTCAGGAGCTTGGCCTTCGACTTGCCGAAGCCCATCGCCTTGCCGCCGCCGCCCTGCATCTGGCGCATGAAGAAGATCCAGACGGCGATGAGCAGCAGCATCGGGAACCAGGAGACGAGCACGCCGACGATCGACGGCACGTTCTCGTCCGAAGGCTTCGCCGTGATCTGCACGCCCTTCTCATAGAGGCGGTTCACGAGGCTCGGATCGGATGGCGCGTAGGTACGGAAGGGCCGGCCATCCGTGTAATGACCGGTGATGTTTTCGCCAGCAATGGTCACATCGCGCACATTCCCGCCATCGACCTCGGAGAGAAGGCGCGAGAAATTGATTTCGCTGGACGCGGCTTGCTGGACCGGGCTCTGAAACAGGTTGAACAGCGCCACGAGCAGCAGCGCGATGATCACCCACAGAGCGAAATTCTTGAAATTGGACAACGGCTTGACCTTCTGTCACCTGGTGAGCATCCGTCCCTTGTCTAGCACGGGGCGTGCCAGATCGGGGCCGATCATCCTCTTGAGTGCTTCTAATTCGAGAAGATAGGGTCGTTCCAAGGGTTTACCAAGCCCCGTTTCCCCGAAACACGAAAGTGAAGTGTCGCAGCAGGGCGTAAGTTTCCCGTTACGGCGATTCGAGAAGCCGCCCCTTGAGAAGCCGGGCCTCCGCTCTGACGCCCTTGCCGGAAAAGCCGATATGGGGCGCGCCGAGGAGCGTACCCTCCTTCCATAATGCGGGCAGCGCGAGGAGCGCGGCACGCGGCGCCTCGGGCATCGGCAGGCCCGTTTTCTTCAGCCGCGCCAGTCCTTCCGCGCCGAGCGCGCCGAGCCGAATGGCGCCGGCGGGTCCCGCGGCGAGTTTCACAACGAAGCGCCCGTCCCATGCCCTCTCCTGCCCGCGCCGCAGCTCGGTCGCGGGCGCCGCAAGCGCGGCCGCCGGCTCTCGAACGGCCACGACGAGCCCCCGGTCGAGCGACAGCTTGCAGCCATGCAGCGTACGCCCATGCCCGAGTTTTCCGGCCTTGAGCGCATCGAAGAGCGTTCTCAGCGCCTCGAAGCGGGGTGGATAATCGCTGCCGCTTACGGCCTTGAGGATTTCAGCGAGGGCGCGCAAGGCGATCTCGTCAGCCGCAAGCCCGAAACTTTCCGGGGCAATGGCAATGAAGCCCTCCGCCGCCATGCGCGCATGGGCGGCGAGAAAGGCGCGCGTATCGGCTTCCAGAGCGGTGCGCACCCGCGCCATATGGGCGGCCGTGTCGGCGAGGCGGTGCGCATCGAGGCCGAGCGTGCCCAGTTCGCCGAGAAGCCGCCGCGCCTTCACACGGTCGAAACGTTCGTTCTCGTTGCTCGGATCGTGGATGGCTTCAAGCCCGGCCTTCTCAAGCGTTGCGGCGAGGCGGGCGCGAGGAAAATCGAGGAGCGGCCGCAGCAATCTCAGAGGCGTACTCAAAGGCGGGACCACCTCGAGCCAGCGCGAGGGCGCCATGGCGGCGAGCCCGTCGACGCCGCTCCCCCGCGCAAGGCGCAGGAGGAAGGTTTCCGCCTGATCGTCGAGATGGTGCGCGACGAGCAGGTCCCCCACTCCCTCCTTTCGGCAGGCTTCGGCGAGGAGCCGGTAGCGGGCGGCCCGCGCCGCCGCCTGGATGCCGGATTTGGGCTTTTCGCCCTTCCATTTGAGGATCCGATGGGGAACGCCGAGTCCCGCCGCCATGCGCGCGGCGAGCCGTGCTTCGGACGCAGAGCCGGGCCGAAGCCCATGATCCACCGTCAAAGCGATGAGGTGGACGCGCTTTCGCGCTCTCGCCCAGCGGGCGGCGAGAAAGAGAAGCGCAAGCGAATCGGGGCCGCCGGAAAAGGCGACGGCGAGGCGCGGCGCGGGCGTCAGCGCACCCAGCGCGTGGGCGAATTCCGCAGCGCCGACAGGGCCCGTCGATTGGCGTGATGTGGTCATGCGGCGATCATCGCCTCCGGCAGGCGCCAAAGCCACCGGAAGAACGGCCGCCGGAAGAAGGGTTGGAAGATTGGCGGCTCAGCAACCGGCCTTCTGGCGCTCGAGCTTGGCGCGGGCAACGATGGCGGGCGACGCCTGCGGGAACTGCTGCTTGAGTTGGCCATAGGTGGCGCAGGCCGCGTCCTTCTGGCCGAGCTGCGACAAGGTCATGCCGAGCTTCAGCAGGCTGTCGGGTGCCTTGGAGCTTTTGGAATAGGTCGTATAGCCCTTGAGAAAGGAGTCGGCCGCGTCCTTGTACTGGCCTTGCACGTAATAGGTTTCGCCGAGCCAATACTGTGCGTTGCCCGCGAGCGGATCCTTCGGATGCTGGGCGAGGAACTGCTTCAGCGCGTCGCGGGCCTGCGGAAACTGGCCGCGCTTCAGAAGGTCGATCGCGAAATCATACTGAACCTGCGCCGTGCCATTGGGGAGCGTCACCGTCGGCTTGGCCTCGGCCTGCTTTGCAGGCGCGGCAGCGGGCGCGGGCTGCGCGGCCGCGTTGCCCGCCCCTTGCGCTGGCGCGATCTGCTGGGGCGCGCTGCCAGCGGAAGGCGCGGCGCCTGCGCCTTGATGCAGATCCTGGAAGCGCAGATCGACATCGCTCTTGAAGTTCTGGAGGTCCTGATTCGTCTGCTCGATGCGGTGCGACAGCTCTTCGACGCGGCCCGTCAGCACACGCACCTGGTCTTCCATTTCGCTGAGGCGCGCCTGGGTGTCGGCCGAAAGGCCGCCGCCACCGCCGCCGCCCGAATCGGGGCTGTAGGAGCCGGGGGACGAGGAATAGGCGCCGCTCTGAATGTCCGTGACCGTGCGTTCGAGGCGGTCGAGGCGGTTATTGACGGCGCGCAAGTCCGAATCAGCTGCGAAGGCGCCGAATGGAAGTAGCGCCGGAAGCGTGATCAGCGCGGCGCCCCCTGCCGCAACGAGGAATTTCGCTTTTATCACTTGCTCCGCCCCAACAGAGATTCACGTCGCCGCGTATGTATGCGTGCCAGCGCCGCGCATGGCAATGAAACACATGGCGATGAAAAAAGAGAACTGCGACCAAATTGGGGCACGAAAGCAGCCCCCGCCGCAATACAGGCTTCGCGCTGCGCCAGAAACACAGAAGCGCTCTCCCGCGTCAGCGGAAGAGCGCTCCCGATCGATGGCTCAACGTCAGCCGATTAGCTGCCGGCGCCCTCGGCAACCACCGTCACAGCGCGGCGGTTCTGGGCCCAGCACTCCTCGTTCGACTCGAGGCACACCGGACGCTCCTTGCCGTAGGAGATCGTCTTGATGCGGGCGGAGTCGACGCCGAGGCTGACGAGGTAATCTTTCGCGGCATTGGCGCGGCGAGCGCCGAGCGCGAGGTTGTACTCACGCGTGCCGCGCTCGTCGGCATGGCCTTCGAGCGTGAACGTGAGGTTCGGATACAGCTTCATCCAGGCAGCCTGGCGCTGGAGCGTGGCCTTGCCTTCGTCCTTCAGGACCGACTTGTCCAGATCGAAGAACACGCGATCACCAACATTGGTGACGAGGTCCTGCTGGGTGCCGGGCTGAATGGCGGAGGAAGACGAGGACGGGGTGGTCGAGGCAGCGCCAGTCTCGGAGCTCGAGCTGCACGCGGCGACCATCAGGAAGGCTGCGGCCACGGCGGCGAACCGCAGGCCTGCATACGGGGACTTCATTCGGGTGCTCTCCTTTTAATCTCAAGCGGCCTAACGTGCCTCAGCGTTCCCTTATTACCGATGCATGCCAAACATCCAAGCAAAAAGGTGTCCCTTTCTACCTGGAAGTCGAGGCTCTACAAAGTGGCCCGAAGTTCATCCGAACCATGACACGCCGCCCGCAATTGGCCGACGCTGGGGTTGCCGTACCGCAACAAAATACTAGCCACGACATTGTGGGGTGGCAAGAACATTGGGAAGTCTGCGACTTTTCCGCATGCTGAACGTGACATTTTTGCATCGTTTTATGTCACGCCGCATCGTCTTGCCGCCACGAGATCGTCGAAACCGGACCTCGCGCCACAGACGGGAGGTCCGGAGAATCGACCGATGCGGCGCCTTACTGGATTCGCGGCGACCAGGCGGGGTCGGAAGCGAAGGTCGGCGTCGGCACGGGACGTTCGTTGCGCCCGGTCAGATCGACCGACCAGAGCGCGGGACCGCCCTGCGTGCCGCGCGTCTCACGGAAGAACATGATGACGCGGCCGTTCGGCGCCCATGTCGGACCTTCATTATGGAAGCCTTCGGTCAGGATGCGGTCGCCCGTGCCATCCGGCTTCATCACGCCGATGACGAACTGGCCGCTGATCATCTTGGTATAGGCGATCAGGTCGCCACGCGGCGACCAGACGGGCGTGGCGTAGCGGCCCTGCCCGAAGCTGATGCGGCGCTGGTTGGAGCCGTCGGCATTCATCACGTAAATCTGCTGCGAGCCGCCGCGATCGGATTCGAAGGCGATCTGCGTCCCATCGGGCGAATAGCTCGGCGCGGTGTCGATCGCCGCCGTGGTGGTGAGGCGCGTCACCTTACGGCTGCGCAGGTCCATCGTGTAGATGTTCGAATTGCCACCGCGCTGAAGGCTCATGATGACCTTCTGACCATCGGGCGAGAAGCGCGGGGCGAAGGTCATGCCGGGGAAATCGCCGACGACTTCCTGCTGTCCCGTCTCGATGTCGAGCAGATAAACGCGCGGATTGTTGTTGTGGTAGGAGAGATAGGTGATCTCCTGCGAATTCGGGCTGAAGCGCGGGGTCAGCACGAGTTCGGCGCCGCTCGTCAGAGTGTGCGGGTTGTAGCCGTCCTGATCCATGATGGCGAGGCGCTTCACGCGGCGGTTCTTCGGCCCGCTCTCCGACACATAGACGACGCGCGTATCGAAATAGCCCTGCTCGCCGGTCAGCCGCTGATAGATCGCATCGGCGATGAGGTGCGCGACGCGGCGCCAGTTCTCAGGCGTCGTGAAGAACTGAAGCCCGGTGAGCTGCTGCTCGCCATAGACGTCCCAGAGGCGGAATTCGACGCGCAGCCTTCCATCGGCCTCGAGCTTCGTCTGGCCGGTCACGAGCGCCTGGGAGTTGATGACGCGCCAGTCGCCGAAACGCGGCGGAACGTTGATGTCGGCGATCTTCTCGATGAAGGAGGCCTTGGAGAGCGGCCTGAAGAGGCCGGACCGCTCGAGATCGTTGGTGATGACGCCCGCAATGTCCGAGCCGGCCGATGCTTCCTGCCCCGGCGCGCCGACGAAATCGGTGATCGCGATGGGCATGGGCTCGGTGTTGCCTTGGTTAATGTCGATCTGCAGCGCCGCTTCGGCGGGAGCGGCCAGGAAGCTCGCGGCGACGAGAACCAGCGCGAGATGAAACCTCATCAAGACGCGCCGGGCGAGATTGCCTGATGCAACGCGACCAAAGCAGCGGAAATCAAACATCGCCGTCTCTCCTGCAAATAGGGTCATTCACCCACCCCGTCCCTTCTAGCACATACTCGCCCCGGGCCGCTCGCCGGTCCAGCGCGCCTTTCGCGTTACAGCGCGCCAGCCAACGAGAAGTTGAGTTCTATGTCGCGCCAGCTGTTGAATTTGTCCGCCGGCAGAAAATCATAAGGCGCACACTTTAGAACCGCCTGCACAGCGCGCTCGGCAAAGAGCCTCGATATGCTGCCGCCGCCCGCCTTCTCGATGGAGGGCCGGCCCACGATCGAGCCGTCCTGATTGAGCGAAAAGCTGATGGTGGCGTAGAGCTTGTCGGCATCGGGGCTGCCGGCGAGGTCGCCCATGTTCCAGCATTGCTGGATTTTCTGGCGCACGGCATCGACCTCGCTCGCCGTCATGGGCAAGTCGGGATTGTCCGTTTCGGAGGCGTCCGCCTTCTCGTCGGTCTGCCTGGCCTCGTCGGGCTGCGTCGCCTGATCGGGAATCTTGTTCAGAAGCGCCGCGATCTTCGTCGGATCGAAGGCCGGCTTCTTGTTCTCCGGCTTCTTCTCGACGACCGGCTTTTTCGATTCTGGTTTCGGCGGCTCTTTCTTCTTTTTCTCTTCCGGTTTCTTCTCGGCCTTCTTTTCCGGAATGGGCTCGGGCTTCGCCTCTGGCGCGGGCGGCGTCGGCGCGGGCGCGGCCTTCTCGGGCTCGGGCTGCGGCACGGGCTTGGGCTTGTCAGGCTGTGGCTTCGGCGATGGCTTCTCGACAGGCTTGGGCTGCTCGACCTTCTTCTTCGCCTGCCGCTTCAGATTGGTGACATCGGCGACGGTGAGAAGCTCCACCGGCAGCACACGCGTCGGCATCGGGGCAAGCTCCTTCGGCGAAGGAAGCACCACGATCGTCGCGATCAGTACCGCGGCGTGAAGCGCGGCGGAATAAAGAAGCGGCCTGCGCATACTCAACTGACTATCTGGCCGGAGCCTTTGCGGCGGGCGCCGGCTGCACGGAGTCCGTCACGAGCCCTACCTTGCTGTACCCGGCAGCGTTGATACGGCCCATCACATCCATGACGCGGCCATAATCGATCGAGCTGTCGGCGCGAACGAAAATGCGCTGCTCATAGCCATTCTGCGCGATGGCCTCAAGGCGCGGCACGAGCGCATCGGCCTCGACCTCGGTTTCCTGCAGGAAGATCTGCCCGGTCGACCTGATCGTGATGGTCAGCGGCTCCTTGTCCTCGGAAAGGGGCGCGGCCTGCGTCTTCGGCAGATCGACGGGAACGCCGACCGTGAGGAGCGGAGCGGCCACCATGAAGACGATGAGCAGCACCAGCATGACGTCGACCATCGGCGTCACGTTGATCTCGGACATGGGCGCGCGCCTGTACTTGCTGCGCCCGCGTTGCCCGCCCTGAACGGAAAACGCCATGATCAACCCCGCTCGTCGAGCTGACGCGAAAGAATGGCCGAGAATTCGTCGGCAAAGCTCTCAAGGCGCGTGCCGAAGCGCCCGACCTGATTGGAGAAGCGGTTATAGGCGATGACGGCCGGAATCGCGGCGAGGAGGCCGAGCGCGGTGGCAAAGAGCGCTTCGGCGATGCCCGGCGCCACGACCGCGAGATTGGTGTCGCGGCTGATGGCGATCGACTGGAACGAATTCATGATGCCCCAGACCGTACCGAAGAGGCCGATGAAGGGCGAGACGGAGCCGACCGTCGCGAGGAAGAGAAGCCGGCTCTCGAGGCCCAGCATCTCGCGGTTGATCGTCACCTGCATCACCTTGTCGACGCGCTCCTTGAGGCCGAGGAAGCTGTCGGCGGCGATGTCCGCCGAACGGCGCCATTCGCGCATCGCGGCGATGAAGAGCGCCGAAAGCGGGTGCGAGGGGCGATGGCCCATCTCCTGGTAAAGCTCCTCCAGCGAGCGCCCCGACCAGAAGGTGCGCTCGAACTGGTCGGCGCGGCGCTCGACCTGATTGAAGCGCCACCACTTGTCGAAAATGATCGCCCAGGACCAGACAGACGCGAAGAGCAGTCCGAGCATCACGATCTTCACGATGAGATCGGCATGCATGAACAGGCCCCAGATGGAGAAATCCACCGGCGCGGCGTTGACGGTCTGATTGGCGATGACCTGCGCGGTGTTCACGCCGGTTTCGATGTGAGTCGTCGGATTCATCTACGGTAGCCTCTCCGAAATCACGTCCTTGTCGGAGCGGCACATCGCAAATACGCAGCCGCCGCCCGAGCCCGCAGGGCCCCGGCGGTCGCGCGAAGATGCACGTACCCCCGATTTGAAAGCGAAGTTAGTCCACGAATTATGTCGAAACCGTGGCACATTAAGGGATATCTCACGAATTCCAAGAGCTTAGCGGAACGATGTTGCTGGCCGGGCACAACGGCGATCGAAGTGCCGTCACGGCGACGATGAAGGCTCGACGAAAGGCGCGAGCGCGATGCGGGCCTTCTCCGGCAGGCGGCGAGGACGCCCCTTGCTGTCGAGACAGGCGGCGAAGACGGTGGCGCGCCAGAGTTCCTCGAGCGAGCCGCCCGCGCGGCGCAATATCTTCTGCCCGGCCTCGAGCCGCGCCCCGCTCGCCCGGCGATAGATCGTGTGGACCTCCAGCTCGTCGTCGATCCGCGCGGGCTTCAGAAAATCTATTTCCATGCGGTGAATGGCGAAGGCGAGCGGGTCGTCGCCCTCGAACAATTCGGTATGGTTGACGCCCGCAAGACGCAGGAAATCCGAACGCCCGCGCTCCGCGAAACGCAGATAATTCGCATGATAGACGATGCCGGAAAAATCCGTGTCCTCGTAGTAAACGCGGACCGGGAGGATATGCGTCCTGCCCTCGATGCGCCCGGCGAGATCGGGCCAGTTGCGATCGCTCATTCGCCATCCTCGCCCGTGAAGAGTGCACCCTGCCCCGCCGCGCCGCCAGCCGGCAGCGGCAGACCGAGATGCGCGAAGGCGGCAGCCGTGAGCACGCGGCCGCGCGGCGTGCGGTTCACGAATCCCTGCTGGATGAGATAGGGCTCGATGATTTCCTCGATCGCGTCGCGCGGCTCGGAAAGCGCCGCCGCCACCGTCTCGACACCGACGGGGCCGCCCGAAAAACTCACCGCAATGCAGCGCAGATAGCGGTGGTCGAGCGCATCGAGGCCGCGCTCGTCGACTTCGAGGCGCTGCAAGGCGCGGTCGGCCGCCTTCGCATCGATGCTGCTCAATCCGTCCACGGCGGCGAAGTCGCGCACGCGGCGCAGGAGACGCCCCGCGACGCGCGGCGTGCCACGAGCGCGGCGCGCGATCTCATGTGCGCCATCCGCCGTCATGTCGATGCCGAGAAGCCTCGCGCCGCGACGAACGATGTGTTCGAGTTCCGCGATCTCGTAGAAATGGAGCCGCACCGGAATGCCGAAGCGGTCGCGCAAGGGTGTCGTCAGCAGGCCCGTGCGCGTCGTCGCGCCGATGAGAGTGAAAGGCGCGAGATCGATGCGGACGGAACGCGCGCCCGGCCCCTCGCCGATAATGAGATCGAGCTGGAAATCCTCCATCGCCGGGTAAAGGACTTCTTCGACCGCTGGCGAGAGACGATGGATTTCA
>WBZO01003718.1_pt1 | contig 17373 bp, 15 predicted proteins | sample 5204261 | NCBI WGS metagenome assembly WBZO01 (sample SAMN12412400, study PRJNA552823) | activated sludge metagenome | isolation source: activated sludge from anammox sidestream of wastewater treatment plant... | place: USA: North Carolina | collected 2017-09
GGACAGCAGATCACCGGAAGCTTCCTCATCCAGCAGATGACCGTCGACGGCGCGGTCCTCTCCGTGTTGCCGCTCGGCACGACGACGATCACCGGGCCCGACACCGCCACCTGCTCGACCGGCGTGACGGTGACGTACTTCATCTTCGGCGGCACGCCGCCGTACCGCGTGAACACGAACTTCCCGCAGGCGATCGCGATCGGCGGCGCGCCGGTGACCAAGAGCGGTGGCGCGTTCACCGCCACGACCAACGGCACCTGCTTCGAGAACCTCACCTTCGTGATCACCGACGCCACGGGGCGCACGATCCCCTCCGGGTCGTATCCGCTCATCACCAACGAGCCGGGCGAGAGGGCGCCGACGCCGCCGGTGACGCCGCTCGTCGTGACCCCTGGCGCGATCGCCAAGACGAACTGCGTGCCGGCCAATACGTTCCAGTTCCTGGGCACCGGCGGGGTCGCGCCGTATTCGGCCGTGGTCACCTCGAGCACGAGCCCGACCACGCCCGTGCTCTCGCCGCAAACCGGGCTCGCCGCGGGCCAGGCGGTGAACGTGAGCGGCCTCACCTCGCCGTCGACCACGACGATCACGCTCTTCGACAGCGCGAGCCCGCGCCAGTCCGGCTCGGTCACGATCGACTGCAGCGGCACGGTACCGCCGCCGCCGCCGTCGGCACTCGTCATCACGCCGCCGAGCTACAGCTACGTCGGCGGCACCTGTGTGGGCCAGATGTCGTCGTTCAAGGTCACCGGGGGCACGCCGCCGTACACGGCGTTCGTGACGTCGGGCCAGACGACCGCCATCATCAACCCGACCAACATCGCCGCCGCCGGGGGCTCGTTCGTCGTCTCCGGGCTCACCAACACGGTGGCGACGACCAACGTCACCGTGATGGACTCGGGCTCGCCGATCCTCCAGCAGGTGGTGAGCGTGAGCTGTCCGGCGCTTGCGGGCCTGACGGTGCAGCCGGCGAGCTACACGTACTCGGCCAATCCGACGCCACCCGCGCCGACGTGCGCCGCTGCGGTGTCGAACTTCGTGATCCAGGGCGGCACGCCGCCGTACATGATCGCGTTCTCGGTTCCGGGCACGACGGGAACGATCAATCCGGCGTTGGTGACCGCTTCCGGCGGCGGCTTCTCGGTGACCAATCTCGCCAACACGCCGAAGGTGAATCAGATCACGATCACCGACTCGAACACGTCGCAGGCCGCGACGTCGGTCGTGCAAATCACCTGCAATCCGTAGTCGCTCGCACCGCACCCGCAAAGCCGCGGCGGCCCTTCGGCCGCCGTGGCTTTTTCGTGGGGGCGCCGGAACCTCGATCGAGGCGGCAAGACGCCAGGGCCGCTCGCGCCTACGGCAGCACGTCGCGCAGGACTTCCGGCGGCACGTCGTGGCCGACGACCGCCCGTCCGAGTGCCTCCAGCAGCACGAAGCGGATGGTGCCGGCCTCGACCTTCTTGTCGCGGGCCATGAGATCGAGCCAGCGCGCGCAACCCAACGCCGGCGGGCTCACGGGAAGCCGCGCGCGAGCGAGCAGATCGCGCAGACGCTCGACGTCGCCGTGCGCGAGCATCCCGAGCCGTGCCGAGACTTGGGCGGCGAGGACCATGCCGGCCGCCACCGCCTCGCCGTGCAACCACTCGCCGTAGCCCAGCGCGTTCTCGATGGCGTGGCCGAACGTGTGCCCGAAGTTGAGCACCGCCCGCTCGCCTTCCTCGCGCTCGTCGGCGGCCACGACCTGCGCCTTGATGCGGCAGCTCGTCTCGATCGCGTGCGCGAGCGCCGCGCCGTCGCCGGCAAGGAGGGCGTCGAGATTCGTCTCGAGCCACGCGAAGAAGGCGGGATCGCGGATGGCGCCGTACTTCACGACTTCGGCGAGGCCGGCAGCGAGCTCCCGGACGGGGAGTGTGGCGAGGCACGCGGTATCGATCAGCACCGCGCGCGGCTGATGGAACGCGCCGATCATGTTCTTCCCGAGCGGATGATTGATCGCGGTCTTGCCGCCGACCGACGAGTCGACCTGCGCGAGGAGCGTCGTCGGCACCTGCACGAACGGCATGCCGCGCTGGTAGATCGCCGCGGCAAAGCCCGCGAGGTCGCCGACGACCCCGCCGCCGAGCGCCACGACGAGCGTCTTGCGCTCGGCCCGTTGCTCGATGAGGCCGGTGAGGACGGCTTGCAGCGTCGCGAAGTCCTTGTGCGCCTCGCCGTCGGGAATTTCGATCGTCGCGGTGGCGATGCCGCGTGCGGCGAGACTCGCGCGCACGGGATCGAGCCAGTGCGCGGCGACGACGGGATTGGTCACCACGATGGCACGACGCGCGCCGAGGGCGGCCACCATCGACCCCGTCTCGGCGAGGACGCCGCTGCCGATGCGGATGGGATAGCTGCGCTCGCCCAGGCCAACGGCGAGGACACGGGGTTCAGGGGTCGAGGTCATGATCGGGGACGTCGGTGGCGTCGAACGTGCGCACGAGGCGCATGACCTCGCTGCGATCCGATTCGACGACATAGGTTGCGGTCTCACGGTAGAGCGCGTCGCGTTGCCGGTACAGGTCGGCCAGACGTGCCAGGGGATCGGCGGTTTGCAGCAAGGGGCGATTGCGGCTGTGCCGCAGGCGGGCCCAGAGCGTGATCGGCTCCGCGTGCAGGTAGATAACCGTGCCGTTCTCGCGCAGGCGGGTGCGATTGTTCGGCCGCAGGACGGCGCCACCCCCGGTCGACAGCACGATATTGGCGAGCACGGCGAGGTCGGCGAGCACGTCCTCTTCGCGATCGCGAAAACCGGCCTCGCCCTCGATCTCGAAGATCGTCGGAATCGACACGCCGAGGCGTCGCTCGAGCTCGGTATCGGCGTCGACGAAGGGCTTGCGCAGGCGCCGGGCGAGCTGGCGCCCCAGCGTGGACTTGCCGGCACCCGGAAGTCCCACCAGAAACAAATTGCCCCGGCGAAGCGGCACCGGGGCAGGAGTGTCGATGGCGGCGTGGTCGCCGCCGGTCGTTCCGGTCACCGCACGGATGTTACCGTGTCCTTGACCACGCGCGGCGTGAGGAAGACGAGCAACTCGGCTTTTTCGCTCACGTTGCCCGTCTGCTTGAAGAGGTAACCCAGGATCGGGATGTTGCCCAGCCACGGCACCTGCGTGACGTCGTTGCGGATCGTCTCCTCGTAGATGCCGCCGATGACCGCGGTATCGCCGTTGTTCACCGAGATCTGCGTGACGACGTTCTTGGTGTCGATCGACGGCACCGAGAACCCGCCTCCCAACTGCACGTACTGCCCGATCGTGTCCTTGCGCACCTCGACGACCATGATGATCCGGCCGTCCGCGGTGATCTGCGGGGTGACGTCCAGACGCAGCACCGCCTTCTTGAACTGGACGGTGGCCGGCGAATTGGCGCTCCCCGGCGTCACGTACGGAATCTCGGTACCCTGCTCGATCGCCGCCTTCTGGTTGTCACCGGTCACCACCCGCGGACTCGACACGACCTTGCCGCGACCGTCGGCCTCGAGTGCGGACAGCTCGAGGTTGATGAGGTTGCCGCTGCCCAGGTTGATGAGGGTGAGTGCCAGCTGTCCCGCCGCATTGGCCACCGGCAGGTTGACGTTCAACTGCGGTGAATCGGAGTAACCCGCCCATGCGATCCCCGAGGCGAGCTCGAACGGGGTCTGCGTGCGCGTCTCGCGGGTCACGGTGTCGCCGCTCGTCGTCACCACCGGCTGCGTCGACAGCGACCCGCTCGAGCCCCCGGCGTAGCGCTTCTTGTTGAAGGTGAATCCGGTCTGCTGGCCGAAGCGCACGCCGAGCTGGCGGCTGAACGTGTCGCCGGCGATCACGATGCGGGCCTCGATCAGGACCTGCCGGATCGGCGTGTCGATCTGCCGGATGATCTTGCGCACCTCCTCCAGGCGCGACGCGGTATCGGTGACGAACACGATGTTCGAGCGCGGATCGATGATCGCCACACCCCGCCGGCTGATGATCGAGCCCTGCCCGCCGGTGGTGGGCGTCTGGCCGGCGCCCGCACCGAACTGCTGCTGGCGGTTGCTCGTGATGAGACTCAAGACGTCGGCCGCCTTGATGTAGTTCAACTGGAACGACTCCGACACGAGCGGCTCGAGCTCGCCGATCTGGATCGCGTTCTCGAGCTGCTGCTTCTCCTTCAGCGCGAGTTCCTCGCGCGGCGCGATGAGCACGACATTGCCGTTCTTGCGCATGTCGAGGCCCTTGGTCTGCAGGATGATGTCGAGCGCCTGGTCCCAGGGAATGTCCTTGAGGCGCAGCGTGAGGTTGCCCTGGACGGTGTCGCTCGTGATGATGTTCAATCCCGTGAAGTCGGCGATCACCTGCAGTACCGAGCGCACCTCGACGTTCTGGAAGTTGAGCGAGAGCTTCTCGCCCTTGTAGCCGCCACGCGAGCCCTGAACGAGCTTGTTGGGGTCCTCGAGAATGGGCTTCACCTCGAGAATGAAGCGGTTGTCGGTCTGGTAGGCCGAGTGTTCCCACAGGCCCTTGGGCTCGATCACCATCCGCGCGTTGCTGCCCTGCTGCGTGGTGTCGATCGTGATCACCGGCGTGCCGAAGTCGGCGACGTCGAGACGTCGCTCGAGATTGCGCGGCACCGACGTCTTCAGGAAGTCGACGATGAGCGCTCGTCCCTGCTGGCGGATGTCGATGCCGGTCGAGCTATCGGAGAGGTCGACGATGATCCGGCCGTCGCCGTTGCGCCCGCGCCGGAAATCGACGTCGCGCATCGCATGCTGGACCTCGCCGGGTCGTGCCTCGGCAAAGCGCTGGACGTTCTCGGCGCCGGGCTGCGCGATCGGCTGGTCGATGAGCGTGACGATCACCGCATTGCCTTCGACGGCGGTATCGAACGACTGCGGCCGGTTGAGGTTGAAGACCACCCGCGTGCGGTTGCCTGCCTGGACGATGTTGAAGCTGCGCAACCCCGCCTCGTCGACCGGCTTGGTCGTCGCCCCGAGGCCGTTCGCGGTGTCGAGGAAGTCGAGCGCGATCCGCGGCGGGCTCGCGATGGAGAAGCTTGCCGGCGGATTGGCCGGTGGGTTCTTGAGGTCGAAGCGCACGACGACACGCCCGGAAGTCGCGCGCGACACCGAGATACCCTCGAGGCTGTTCGCCGACTGCGCCCCCGCGATCGGCGCGAGCAGCAGCGCGGCGAGCCCGATCACGAGCGCGCTACCGTGCCGCCACCACGTCCTCATGTCGACCCCCCTCGAAACAGCGGCACTCATCGTCTGGGCTCCTGTGATTTGCCATCGGCCGGCAGCAGCATCAACGTGCTGGATCGCTCGGCCCAGTCGCCGGCGCCATCCTGAATCAGCTCTTTCAACTTGATCTCCCCTTCCCCAATACTGGTGATCACGCCGAAGTTCTGACCAAGGTGGTTGCCGGCGCGCACCTGGTACACGTCACGCTCGGGTGTGCGCACCAGGGCGAACATCGTCTTGTTCTTCTCGAGGGTGCCCACCATCGCCAGCGACTCCAGTGGGTACGCCTCGAGCGGCTCCTTGCGCCGCGTGAGATCGGGGGCGAGTTTCGACGCGCTCTTGGTCGGTTCGATCTTGCGCGGCTTGAACGGGTCGGGCAGGTCGAAGGCGTTGTACGCAAATGGTTCGTAGGGCTTGATCTGGGGCAGCGGGTCGAGCTTGCCACGGGCATTCTTGCCCTGATCGCGCATCCACGCGCGCAGATCCTCGTGCGTTTCGCCACCGCACGCGGCCAACAGGGTCGCCGCGACGAACACGACAAGCGCGCGCGGCGTGCTCATTTCTTCCCCTTCGCCTTGGCCTTGGCCGCGGCGCGCTGCTTCGCGATCTCCTCCTCGTCCAGATAGCGGAACGTCTTGGCGTCCGCATCCATGACGAGCTTGCCCTTGTCGTTGGTGATCGCGATGTCGTTCAACGTCACGATACGCGGCAACTGCGCGATGTCGCTCGCGAATGCGCCCATGTCGTGATACGTGCCCGTGATGCGCAGGCGAATCGGGAGCTCGGCGTAGAAGTCGGCCATCTTCTCCTGCGCCGCCGGTCGGAAGAGCTCGAACTGGAGACCCCGCCCGAGCCCCGCCTGGTTGATGTCGGTCAGGAGGGCATCGATCTCGGAGCGATTCGGAAGCTGCTTGACGAGCGCGCCGAAGGACTGCTCGACCTCGGTCAACTGCTGCGCATAGAGCTCGAAGTTGATCGCCTTGGCCTTCTTCTCGGTGTACTGCGTCTTGAGCTTGGCCTCCTCGGCCTGTGCGGTCTCGAGTGTGGTCCACTGCTCCTGCCAGTCGAGGAAATAGCCGAGCGCGACGATCACGGCAACGATGCCGACGAGGAAGAGCACCTTCGGCAGTACCGGCCAGCTGCCGACGTTGCGCAGGTTGAGGTTGCGTAGCTCGTCGAGATTCATGCGGCCCTCTTGCCCGCGGGCAGCGCTGCCTTGGCCTTCGCCGGTGCACCCGGTGCCGGTGCCTTGACCGGTTCCCCGGCGCCGACGGGGGCCGCGTGCTTGACCATGAAGTTCAGGATGAATTCGTTGATCGTGAGGCCACGGGCCGGCGGAACCCCCGGCGCGGGAACGAGCTTGATCTCGACCAGCTCGGGATTGCCGAGCCACGGCGAGGATTCGATGTTGCGCATCAGCGTCGAGACCCGGGCATTGGACTGGGCGTAGCCGGAAATCGTCACCTTGGATCCGACCTGCTTGACGCTCTTGATGTAGATCCCGTCGGGAAGCTGGCGGACCAGCTGGTCGAAAAGGTGCACCGCCTCGCTGCGATTGGCCTGCAGCGTCTCGACCACCTGCTTGCGCGCGAGGACCGCCTGGATCTGGTCACGGAGGCGGTCGATCTCCTTGATCTGTTCGTCGAGCTTGGCGATCTCGGTTTTCAGGAGCTGGTTGCGGCTGCGCTGGTTCTCGATCTGGGCATTGAGCAGGCCGTGGACGAGCGCGACGACCCCGAGCGCCAGCACCGCGAGCGAAATGGCGAGCGAGATGAACTGCCGCTGCCGGGCCTGGCGTTTTTGCTCCCGGTGCGGGAGCAGGTTGATGCGAACGGCGGCGGCCATTTACTCGAAGCTCCGCAAGGCGAGACCGGTGGCGACGAGGAGCATCGGCGCGTCCTGCGCGAGCTGCCGCGGGCGGATCCGCTCCGACGCCTGCATCGCGGCGAACGGGTTGGCGACGACCGTCGGCACCCCGGCCCGCTTGGTCACGAGGTCATCGATGCCCGGAAGTGCCGCGCAACCCCCGGCGAGCACGACGTGGTCGACCTGATTGTGCGAGGTCGACGTGAAGAAGAACTGCAGGGCCCGGGTCACCTCCAGGGCGAGCGTCTCCATGAACGGTTGCAACACATCGCTGTCATAGTTCTCCGGGAGCCCTTGGTTCTTCTTGGCCGACTCGGCCTCTTCCGGCGAGAGGTTGAACGCGCGTTGAATGTCCTGCGTGAGCTGGTTGCCCCCGAACGCCTGGTCGCGGGAGAACAGGAACTGATTGTTGCGCAAGACATAGAAGTGCGTGATGTGGGCGCCGATGTCGACCAGGGCGATGTTCTGGTCGCGACCATTGGCGGGCAGCGACGGCGCGATCAGGCTGAACACCTCCTGCGTGGCGTACGACTCGACGTCCATGAGGCGCGGCTTCAGGCCCGCCGACTCCGCAATGGCGACCCGGTCCTCGACCTTCTCCTTGCGCGAGGCCGCGATGAGGACCTCGACCTCGTCGGGATTGTTCGGAGCGGGACCGAGCGTCTGGAAATCGAGATTCACCTCGTCCAGCGCAAAGGGGATGTACTGGTTCGCCTCGGCTTCGACGGTGAGCTCGAGCTCCTCTTCCTTCTGCCCGGCCGGGACGATGATTTTCTTGGTGATGACCATGGCCGCCGGCAGCGCCATGGCAATATTGCGGTTGCGGCTACCCAGTCGCTTCCAGCCGCGCTTGAGGACGTCGCTCACCTGATCGAGATTGGCGATGTTGCCGTCGGTGACGGTGTCCTTGGGGAGCGGCTCTATCGCATAGCGCTCGAGTCGAAACGTGCCCTTTCCCGCCTGCGCGAGTTCGATGAGCTTGATCGAGGTCGAGCCGATATCCACTCCGATGAGTGCAGGGGCCTTGGCTTTGAAGACGTCGAAGGCACTACCGAATTTTTCGGCGAGCATGGCGCACCTGGGCAAAGTGCTGACAAACTACATTAAACTCTGGCAGCAAGTATGTACGTTGTCAATTTGTTTCCCGGCAGGAGCGTTTCCCCCGCGGGCCTCGTTACAACACACCGGCATTAATGCCTCCTGACGCAATTTTTATTCCCTTGTGCTAAAGCGGTCGATCGTCTACGTCGTTTCCGTCCTGCTCGGCCTTGCCGTGGTCGGGGCGCTGCTCGGGGCGTTCGTCCTGGCCCTGCTGTGGCCGACGCTGCCCTCCCTCGACGTCCTCACCGAATACCAGCCCAAGATTCCGCTCCGTGTCGTCTCGGCCGAGGGCGAGCTCCTGGGCGAATTCGGCGAGGAACGGCGCGCGGTGGTGTCGATGCGCGAAGTCCCGGATGTCATGAAACAGGCCATTTTGGCGGCAGAAGACGAGCGTTTCTATCAACATGGCGGTGTCGACTATTTGAGCGTGGCGCGCGCCGCGCTCGCCAACCTCTCGTCGGGCATCCAGCAGGGCGCCGGCACGATCACCATGCAGGTTGCCCGCAACTTCTTCCTGACCCGGGAAAAGACCGTCACCCGAAAGCTCCGGGAAGTCCTGCTCGCCTGGAAGATCGAGGCCAACCTGTCGAAGGACGAAATCCTCGAGCTCTACATCAACCAGATCTTCCTCGGCCAGCGCGCCTACGGCTTCGCGGCTGCGGCGCAGATCTATTTCGGCAAGCCCCTCATGGACCTGACCGTCGCCGAGGCCGCGATGCTCGCGGGGTTGCCCAAGGCGCCATCGACGTACAACCCGGTGAGCAATCCGCGGCGCGCCAAGCAGCGCCAGCTCTACGTCCTGCGGCGGATGCACGAGCTCTCCTTCATTTCCGACGAGGCCTATCAGGAAGCACAAAACGCGCCGCTCGTGGTGCGCCAGGGGATCCGCGGGGCCGCGCCGACCCACGCCGCGTGGGTTGCGGAAATGGCCCGACAGGTCGTGTTCGATGCGTACGGCGAGGAAGCGTACACGCGCGGCATCACCGTGTGGACCACGGTGCGCAAGGCCGACCAGGACGCGGCGTACCTGGCGGTTCGCCGCGGGGTGCTCGACTACGACCGGCGCCACGGCTACCGTGGCCCGGAAGCCTACGTCAACCTGCCGAGCGACCCGGCCGGGCAGGAGCAGGTGCTCGACCGGCTCTTCCAGGAGACCCCCGACGCCGACGACCTCGTCGCCGCCGTGGTCGAAGACGCCTCCCCGACCGAGATTCGAGCGGTGCTGGCATCGGGCGACACGGCGGTCCTCACCGGCGACGCGCTCAAGTTCGTCACCCGCAACCTGGGTGACAAGGTGCCTGTGGCGCAGCGCATCCGCCGCGGCGCGGTCATTCGCCTGTCGCACGACGACAAGAGCCGGTGGATCGTGAGCCAGGTGCCGCAGGCCGAGGCTGCCTTCCTCTCGGTGTCGCCGCTGGACGGCGCCATCCTCGCCCTCGTCGGCGGCTTCGACTACGAGCGCAACAAGTTCAACCACGTCACGCAGGCGCTGCGCCAACCCGGCTCGTCGTTCAAGCCCTTCATCTACTCGGCCGCGCTCGAAAAGGGCTTCTCTCCGGCCACGATCGTCAACGACGCCCCGTTCTTCGTTCCCGGCGACAAGACCGGCGGCGAGGACTGGGAGCCCAAGAACTACGACGGGAAATTCGACGGCCCGATCCGCCTGCGCACCGCCGTGGCGCGCTCCAAGAATCTCGTTCTCGTCCGCGTCCTGCAGGCCATCGGCCCGCAGTACGCGCAGGATTACATCACCCGCTTCGGCTTCGACCCCAAGATGCACCCGCCGTACCTCACGATGGGACTCGGCGCGGGTGCCGCGACGCCGCTGCAAATGGCGGCGGCGTACTCGGTCTTTGCCAATGGCGGCTACCGGATCGCGCCGTATCTCATCGTGCGGATCACCGATGCCAAGGGTAACGTGCTCTCCGAGGCCAAGCCCGTCGTTGCCGGCGAGGGTGCCGAACGGGCGATCGATCCGCGCAATGCTTTCGTCATGACCTCGATGCTGCGTGACGTGATCACCGCAGGGACCGGCACGCGTGCGCGCGTCCTCGGGCGCAAGGATCTCGCGGGCAAGACGGGCACGACCAACGAGAACGTCGACGCCTGGTTTTGCGGCTACAACGCGTCGATCGTCGGTGTGGCCTGGATCGGCTTCGACCAGCCAAAGAGCCTCGGCGCCAATGAGACCGGCGGCGTGGCGGCTCTGCCGATCTGGATCTCGTTCATGCAGCGCGCGTTGAAGGGGATTCCCGAGAAGCCACTTGCGGTACCGGAAGGCGTCGTCGCGGTGCGGATCAATGCCGAGACCGGCCTGCGTGACGACACCGGGATGAGCGAGTATTTCTTCGCCGAGTTCACGCCACCGGCCGGCGGCGACGCGCTCGCGCCTCCTGTGGCCGGACACAGCACCCAAGACGTGCGCAACCAGATCTTCTGACATGGGCAGCGACGATCGCGACCGCCTTCGGATCGCGCAGGTTGCCGCGCGACTCATCGCCGAGCACGCGATCGGGGACTGGTCGCTCGCCAAGCGCAAGGCCGCGCGCCAGCTCATGCTGGGCGACCGCGTGGCGCTGCCCGCCGACGACGAGATCCAGGCGGCACTCATCGACTATCACGCGATCTTCGGCGGTGAGGCGCACACGCGGCGCCTGCGCGCGCAGCGCGAAACGGCGCTACGCTGGATGACACGGCTTGCGGCCTATTCGCCGGTCCTCGTCGGCGGGGTTGCGGCCGGCTGGGCCACCGAGCACAGCGACATTCACCTCGAGCTTTGCGCCGAGGACCCCAAGGCGGTGGAGATCGCGCTCCTCAATGGGAAAACCCCGTATCGCACGCTCGGCACCGATCGCGACGGCGCCGCCGAACTTCTCCTCACCGGCACCGACCCGATCCGCCTCTCGATCAGGACGGCAACGCTTGCGCGCCAGCGCTCGCGTCGCGAGCGTTCGGCCGACGGCGCGCGCCTCGGCGCGGACGATCTCAAGCGTCTGCTCGCACCCTGACGTGGCGAGCGTCACGGGCAATTTCGCGGGAACTTCGCGGCGCGGCGCGTGGTCCATGCAACGGACGTTGATCGTCTCCCGCTACCCTCCCTGAGCGGGTACCTGTCCGCTGCGACTCCGCGCGGACAGGTGTTCAAGGCCCCGCGTCATTCCCCTTGATCGCGGGGCCTTTTCTTGTCCGGCGTCGCGGTGGTGTCGGCTGCGTCGCGCTGCGGCAGCCAGGGCGCAATCGCTGCATCGGCGGCCTCGACGCCCTCGCGTGTCACCGCGGAGAAAAGAAGCGCGCGCACGTTGGTCGGACCCGGCGCGTACCGCCTTGCCAGCGCCGCGTCGAGACCACGAACCACCTCGCGCTGCGCCGCGGTGCCGAGCTTGTCGGCCTTCGTCGCCAGAATCAGCACGGGACGCCCCGACGGCACGAAGCCGTCGAGCACGGCGTAGTCGAGGTCGGTCAATCCGCGACGGGCGTCGACGACGAGCACCAGTGCGACAAGATTCTGTCGCGTCGTCAGGTAGCGCCACAGGAAGTCCTGCCAGTCCCGTTTGAGCGTCTTGGCCACGGCGGCGTAGCCGTACCCCGGCAGGTCCGCGACGAGCCCCCCGTGCCGCAACGTAAAAAAATTGATCTCGCGCGTGCGCCCGGGCGTACGACTCGCGTAGGCGAGGCGCGTGCGGCGGGCGAGCGCGTTGATCGCGCTCGACTTGCCGGCGTTGGAACGCCCGGCAAAGGCGATCTCCGGCACCCCCGACCCGGGCAGTTGCGCGGCCTGCGTCACGCCGAGCAGGAATTGCGCGCCCACGAGCGGCTGCACGGCGCCGATGCCCGCGCCGCGCCCGCGCCGATGCGCAGCGGCTTTGGCCGGACCGGCCGAGTCCGCTACAATGGCGTGTTTTTTCATGACGACCTCCGGCATGCCGGCGTGCGCAACGGCGAGCCGCGGTTCCGGAATCGCAATCGGGGAGTGCTAAGAATGAATCGCACGTTGTTCGCCGCGTTGGCGACCGCGGCACTGGTGGCCGGCATTTCATCGGCGGCCGCGCAGGACGCCGGCAAGGGCAAGCCGGACCTCGCAAAGGCGAAGCAGTTCGCCGAAACGGTCTGCGCGGCTTGCCACGGTGCCGATGGCAACAGCACCATCCCCGCGAATGCCAACCTCGCCGGGCAGGGCGCGGAGTATATCAGCCGGCAACTCGACCACTTCAAGTCCGGCGTGCGCCCGAACCCGATCATGCAACCGATGGCGGCCATGCTCTCGCCGGCCGACATGGTGGCGATGGGAATCCTCTTCTCGCAGCAAAAGGCGAAGCCCGGAGCCGCAAAGGACGCCGCACTTGCAGCGCAAGGCCAGCGCCTGTGGCGCGGCGGCGACGCCGCGGCGGGCATCCCTGCCTGCGCCGCCTGCCACACGCCAACGGGCGGGGGCATTCCTCCCAATTACCCGCGCCTCGCGGGTCAGCACGCCGAGTACACGCTCGCACAACTCAAGGCGTACGCCGCCGGGCAGCGGGGTGCCGACCCCGGGGGTAAGGACACCAACGGCCGGATCATGGCCGCCATCGCCCGCCGGATGAGCGAGGCGCAGATGCAAGCCGTCGCCGATTTCGCAGCCGGATTGCGCTGATCCTCGCAGCTTCCATCGAATCCCGAGACACGGCGCCGGGACCGCAAGCGCGGCGCCGCATCGCATGACCGAGACGGTCGTCGATTCGCTGTACCTGTATCCGGTCAAAGGCTGCGCCGGGATCGCCTTCACGGCCGCGCACGCGGCCACGACCGGCCTCACGGTCGCCGATATCGCCGATCGCGAATGGATGGTGATCGACGGTGACGGGCGCTTCCTCACGCAGCGCGAACTGCCGCGCTTCGCCCTGATCCGCCCGCGCCTCGACGGTGACGGGCTTTGGCTCGACGCACCCGGGACCTCGCCGCTGGCCGTCGACCGCGCGGCCGTGGCGCCGTCGCGCGCCGTCACGGTGTGGCGCAGCCACGTCCGCGGCATCGACGCCGGTGACGAGGCCGCGCGCTGGCTGTCGGCTTGCCTGGGATGCGAGGTTCGCCTCGTTCGCTTCGATCGCAGCGTCGTGCGGGCGTGCAATCCGCAGTTCGTCGGGACGTCCGGAGCGCACACGTACTTCGCCGATGGCTATCCGCTGCTCGTCGTCGGCGCCGCATCGCTTGCCGACCTCAACACGCGCCTCGTGGCACGCGGCGAACCGGCGTTGCCGATGGACCGGTTTCGCCCCAGCCTCGTCGTCGCCGGTCTCGACGCGTTCGCCGAGGACCACGTCGACACCTTCACGATCGGTGACGTCGTGCTGCGCGCGGTCAAACCGTGCATCCGTTGCCACGTCACGACGATCGACCAGGCCACGTCCACGGTCGGCATCGAGCCCCTGCGCACGCTCGGCGAGTACCGCATGCGCGAGGATTTCGCCGGGATCGCCTTTGGCGTCAACGCGATCGTCGTGCGCGAAGGATCGCTCGCCCGCGGGGCACCGGTCGACATCGACTGGCGCTTTTGACGCGGCAGCGGCTGCTCACCCCTGCACGGCGCACATCACCGGATAGCGGGGTCCCGTCCCGTAGCCTTCGGCAACCCACGTCGGCGAGAAGCGCATCGCATCGGCCGTCACGCGATCGGCCGTGTAGCGGTGCCCGCCGGTGACGCGGTTGAAGTAGCGATACACCGGAGCGGTGCCGGCCGGGCACAGCCCCGAGACGGGATCCGGAAGCGGCACGTAGAACGCCGCCGGCGTCTCGAGGAGCCAGGCTGCCGCAAAGACCGCCAGCGTTTGCGCGCACTCGGCGGGGCTCGCCGAATAGAAGTGCGCCACGCCGTGACCGGCCGCGCTGTAGAGGCGGCAGACCGGATTCGCGCCGGGGACCGGATTCGCATGGACGAGGAAGCGCAATCCGGTTCGCGCCCAGCCGACGGTGCGGCCGCTGTCCAGATTCGCGATCTCCGCCGGCGCGGTCGTCAAAAAATAGCGGTCGAGCAGCGCGTGGTGGAACTCGACGGCGACGGCCGTGTCGTCGGATGGGACCGCCGCCGGCGTGAGGTACTCCCGCACCAGCGGCAGCATCGTCTCGAGGCGCGAGAAGTAGTCGGGATCGGCGGGCCGGCTGCACGTCGACAATCCACCGTAGAGCGCACCGCGCACCTCGTAGCCGCCCATCCCCACCGTCGCGAGCAGGCCCCCGCTGCTGCCGCCCTCGGTGATTCCCGAGGCCCAGGTGACCTGCGTGAAGTCGCCATCGACGAGCTCGTCGACGAGCGGCACGATGCCGGTGACCGTGCCGCGGTTCGCCTTGAGGAGGTCGCCGCGGGGATGATGCAGCGAGACGATGGGGGTGCCGATCGCGATCGGTTCGGCGCGCCACGCCGCGAGCCGGGTGCCGGCCGGCGGGGTTTCGTCAAGGCGCAGGAGCGACCAGTCGTCGTCCTGACTGCGTCCCAGGAGTGTGGCGCCCCCCGTGAGCTGGACGTAAGGCTGGGTTCCTTGCGCGCCACACGCGGCGGTGGCGAACAGCCAGAAGCTCGCAATGCTGCGGGCCGCAGCCATCGAATCGATGCAGTGGTCGGCGGTGAGCACGTACGGGGTATTCGTGGCGGCGGTATCGTTGATGAGCGTCCCGCTGCACACGTAGCTCAACCCTCCTTCGCCGACGAAGACGAGCTTGGCAGCCGATCGCGCCAGCGTCTCGAGCGCGGGGTCGCCGCTGCTCGCACACGCGGCGTCGACGTTGCAGGATGCCGCGCTGCCGATGCCCGAGGCGCGCTGCACCGCGGCCACCGGTGCAGCGAGGTCGGCACCGCCGACCACGAGGTGCGCGAGCCGCGGTACCGAAAGCGTTGCGTGGTCAAGCTCGGCGTCGCTGCGCGCTTCGATCTCGACGACCGCGGTATCGCCCTCGACCACGGGGGTCAAAAGCGTCCCGGCGGAACGCGCGATCGTGGCGGCGTCGAAGGTGGCAAGTGCCTGCGCACTCGTCTTTGCCGCCACGCGCAGGGTCACGCCTTCGACCGGCGCCGACAGCGCCAACGCCACGCGCAGCGCGCGGGCGGCGGGTGAGCTCACTTCCAGGCGCGCCACGCGAACGCCGTTGCCAGCGGTGCTCCACGGCAGGTCGCGCAGCGCGATCGAGAAGTCGACGAGACGCGGAAAGCCGATGGCGAGCGGCTGCCCGCGCAGACCCTGCGGCAGCGCGAGCGCGCGCCGGTTGTGCGCGGCCAGGGGTGCCGCTTCCGCGCTCGACGGCGATGCGAGCGCCACGCGGCGCACACGCGCACTCGCGGGCAAGCGCATGCGGGCGGCGCGTTGCGGCGGCCCGGGCAACACGTCGGCGCCCGCGGCGGCGACCGGCAGGTCGGCCGCGACGCTCGGTGTGAACGGTGTCGCTGCGGCTGTCGCAGCGCCAAGCACTGCCATGACTGTGCAGGACAGGAGGGTGCTGGCCGTTCGCATCGCTTCGGGTGTCATCGGGACGGTGGGCCCGCGGCGGCCGACGCCGCCTCGTGCGTTGGCTTCGAGTCTACGCCGATCGAAGGGTTCCGACGGCGCCGCCGCAGCAGCGGCTCACGCCGCGCGCTCGCTCGCAAGACACGTCGCGAGCGCCGCGTCCCACGACGGCAGGCTGATCCCGAACGTCGTGCGCAAGCGCTCGGTGGCAAGCACGCCGTAGGCGGGTCGCCGCGCGGGGGTCGGATACGAAGCGGTGGGAATCGGTATCACCCGGGGCCGGTCCCGCGCGCCGACGATCGCCTTGGCAAAGCCGTACCAGGTGGTGGCGCCCGTCGCGCTCAGGTGATAGAGACCGGCGCGCTCCGCGAGTGCCGGCAGGCCGCACCCGACGAGGTCGCCGGTGGCCCGCGCCAGGGCGCGTGACCAGTTCGGGGTGCCGGTCTGGTCGGCGACGATCGTAAGCTCGTCACGCAGGGCGGCGAGCCGGCGGATCGTACGCAGGAAGTTGTGCCCGGTGAGTCCGTAGACCCAGCTCGTGCGCAAGACGATGGCGTGCGCCCGGCTCGCCGCGATCGCCGCCTCGCCGGCGAGCTTGCTCGCGCCGTAGACATTGAGCGGGCCGGTGGCGGCGTCCTCCGCGTAGGGGGTGGTCGCACGGCCGTCGAAGACGTAGTCGGTCGAGTAGTGAATGAGGATTGCGCCCTGCCGGCGAGCCTCCTCGGCGAGGATCGCGGGGGCCCGCGCGTTGATGGCGAAGGCGAGATCGCGCTCGGTCTCGGCGCGATCGACCGCCGTGTACGCGGCGGCGTTGATGACGACGTCGGGCGCGACGGCGCGCATGGTGCGCCGGATCGCGTCGACGTCGGCCAGGTCGAGCGCGGCACGGTCGACGCCGACGACATCACCGAGCGCCGGCAGGAGCGCGACGAGTTCGCCGCCGACCTGACCGCGGGCGCCGGTCACCAGGATGCGGGGGCGCGTCGTGGCACGCATCGCGAGGCTACGCGTAGGTCTCGGCGTGCGCGAGCACCACCCCCGCCGCGTCCTTCGCCGCAAGCGTGGGCGGCGCGGTGAGCGGCCAGGCGATCGCGAGCGCGGGGTCGTTCCACAACAGCGTGCGCTCGTGCTCAGGGTACCAGTAGTCGGTCGTCTTGTAGAGGAACTCGGCTTCCTCCGACACGACGAGAAAACCGTGGGCGAAGCCGGGCGGCACCCACAGCATCTTTCGACTCGTCGCCGAGAGCGTGATCGCCACGTGCTGGCCGAAGCGAGGGGAGCTGCGCCGCAGGTCGACGACGACGTCGAGCACCTCGCCCAACGTCGCACGCACGAGCTTGCCCTGCGCGTGCTCGATCTGGTAGTGGAGGCCGCGCAGGACGCCGCGGCGCGAGCGCGAATGGTTGTCCTGCACGAAGTCGACGTCGACCCCGGCGCTCGCGAAGGCGCGACGGTTCCAGCTCTCGTAGAAGAAGCCGCGATCGTCGCCGAATACGCGCGGCTCGATCAGCAGGACCTCGGGCAGTGCGAGCGGCGTGATCTTCATGGTATGAAACTCGCGGACGAAAGACGGGGGGGCGGACCTGCTCCGCAACGGCGCGCGGCCGCGCCGGGTGCTAGCGGGGTGCGGCGTCGTCGAGCAACGCGAGCAAGTACTGGCCGTAGCCGCTCTTGGTGAGCGCACGGCCGAGGGTCTCG
>WBZO01003720.1_pt1 | contig 17362 bp, 13 predicted proteins | sample 5204261 | NCBI WGS metagenome assembly WBZO01 (sample SAMN12412400, study PRJNA552823) | activated sludge metagenome | isolation source: activated sludge from anammox sidestream of wastewater treatment plant... | place: USA: North Carolina | collected 2017-09
GATAGGACAGTCAGTCCTGCATCATTAGCTTTTCTTTACCTTCCTCACTCCCGTAGTTGCCCCGCCATTCAGTGTCATGTCATGCGGTTTGTTTGTTGTCCAGGATCCTCTTGTAAAATCAGGAACTTCCACCGGTTTTGATTTTCCGGTTACAGATTGTTGGCTAAGATGAAAGATGCTGCTCCATGTAGCGGCATCATAAACATTTTGATCCAGCGGTAATCCGTTTCTTAAACAATCAATCAATCTCCAGTCCATGATGAAATCCATTCCACCATGGCCGCCGATGTTTTTAGCAATGTCACCAATGTGTTTTACAATCGGTGGGGAATATTTTGCATACAGGTCTTTCAGTTCTTCCTGTTTGATCCACTCATGTCCGAAAGCAATACGTTCAGGACCGGGATATTTCTGGCAAATGGCCTTGGTGCCGCTGACCAGGTGAATCCTTGAATAAGGCCTTGTGGTGGACACATCATGCTGCAGCATGATCGTCTTTCCTTTGTGGGTGCGGATACTGGTTGTATTGGTATTGCCGCGGTAGGGCATATCCGTATAAGGTTTGAAAAAATCATCTTTGCCGGCCATTTCTTTTGCCAGGTCGCCCAGCGTAAAATCAGCACTGCTCATGCTGACCAGGTAATCGAGTTTGTCGCCCCGGTTGATGTTCATGCATTGTGCAATGGGCCCCAGGCCATGCGTGGGATAAAGGTTTCCGTTCTTCCCTATATTTTCTTTTAGCCGCCACATGTCCGCATAAGCATTTTTGTTGAACAGGTATTCCCTGGACAGGTCATGCAGGTAGGCGCCTTCGGCATGGATCAGTTCTCCGAACAGTCCATTACGCACCATATTCAAAGTAAGCAACTCAAAAAAATCGTAACAACAATTCTCCAGCATCATCATGTGCTTCTTTGTTCTCTCCGATGTTTCCACCAGTTCCCAGCATTGATCAATGGTCTTTCCTGCATTCACTTCGGTAGCTGCATGTTTCCCGTTGTTCATGGCACAAAGAGCAACAGGAGTATGCAGTTCCCAGGGAGTGGGGGTATAAACAAGATCAATGTCATTGCTTTCGCACAAAGCTTTATATCCTTCCTCACCGCTGAATTCTTTTGCTTTGGGTCTTTGCATTTTTTCCAGCGTCTTTTGCGCCCTGGCAACCCGGTCAGGATATTTGTCGCATAGGGCTACGATTTCTACGCCGTCAATATAGCTCAGCCGTTCCACTGCGCCTGATCCACGCATACCCAGCCCGACAATGCCAATCCGGACCGTTTCAATTTTTGGCGCAGCATAGCCACACATATTAAATTGCTGCTCACCATGATCAATAGATTCAAACCGGTCTTCTTCGTTTTTTTTGACCTTAGCCTGCCGGAAGCCGGCCAGTGATGGAAGGCTGATGGAAAAAGCGCCTGCACCTATGGTCAGGTTGCGGAGAAATTTTCTGCGGTTCGTACTCATAGCGGTTAGTTTAGTTGTATTGCAATATCATGAAATTAATTCATTTCTTAGTGATCATAGATAAATTGGAACAACCGTTTGTCAGAATGATTATTTGTTTGCACTGTTGATCCTATCATTTTTATCATTAACCTGTACTTAAACGCTGTTAACCACCGGATAACATGAAGTGGAATAAGGCTTGTATATTTTTACAAAACCAAACGAAATCATGAACTCCCAAAAACAAATTTTTCAAACCTCTTCCAGGCTTCGTTGGAATACTTTTAAGTGGACGGGCAGAACAGCAATATTCTTCATCCTCTTAATGATACCCGTAGTATGGATAACCCTGGCAAAAGACCCAAGGCCATTTTTGCCCGGCTTGTCAAAGTCTGATTTTAATAAGATCAACCCCACTCATCCGAAAGGATTCACCAAAAAAGAAGAGATAAAATATAAAGGAGGTTTCAATGCTTTTCTTAAAGTGAAGAGGCAAAATGCTTTATTGGCTGCAGCCGAAAAGAAGAAGGCTGCAGAAATAAAGAAAAGTGAGACATCCCGGATACGTGCCGGATTTTATGTGGACTGGGATCCCCAGGCTTATTTCTCCCTTCAAAGCCATATCAGTGAATTAAATACCGTATTGCCGGAATGGTTTTTCATTGACCCTGTTACTGATACTTTGATCAACAGTATAGATCCTGATGGCCTCAGGCTGATGCAGCAGAATAATGTTGCGATCATCCCGATGCTCAGTAATGTGAACCTGAAAAAGGAAGACGGGAACTTCGATTCAGATCTTTTATCAAAATTCCTGCTGAACAAACCTAAGAAGGAAAAACTGATCAATCAGCTTTTAGGTATTTTAAAGATCAATAAATTTCAGGGTATCAATATAGACTTCGAAGAACTGAAAGATGCAAGGACCGTCACTGCGATGGATATGTTCCTTAAAGAACTGAGCGACTCACTCCATAAAAGTTCCCTTTTGTTGACACAGGATATCATGCCTGACGATGAAGACTATCATCCCGCAGAACTGGCAAAGTATGATGATTATCTTTTCTTCATGGCATATGACCAGCATTATTCCACCAGCATACCAGGGCCGGTAAGCGAACAACGCTGGATAGAAAAGGAGCTGGACAAGTTCGCAAAAAATGTTCCTTCAGAAAAGATCGTATTGTGCATGGCGGCTTATGGATACGACTGGCCCGATGGCGGAGATGCTGAAACGGTGACTTACCAGCAGGCATTATCTCTTGCTAAGGAATTCAACTCCACAATTGATTTTAACAATGATTCATATAATTGTGATTTTGAATACACCGATTACAATAAAGTTCATCATACTGTATCTTTTATAGATGCCGGTGGTAATTTCAATACCATGCGTTTTGCAGATGAATATGGTACTGCAGGTGTTGCTTTGTGGAGACTGGGATCGGAAGATGAACGTATATGGGATTTCTACAACCGGGATCTCAGCGATGAGGCGTTGAAAAAGAATCCGTTTGATTTTTCTGTTCTCAGCAGTATTGATCTGCAAACCGACAAGCCCGACTTTAAAGGAAACGGTGAAGTTTTGGATGTGAAGAATGATCCTCAAAAAGGAATCATTGATATTGAAAAAGACAGATCAGAGGATCTGGTGAGTGAAGAAACTTATCGTCAACTACCAATCCGGTTTTTTATTAAGCTTTTTGGCCAGGTGCACAACCAGGTTCTTCTGACATTTGACGATGGCCCTGATCCGGAATACACACCTCGCATTCTGAGCATACTGGAAAAAGAAAAAGTTCCCGCTGCATTCTTTGTATTGGGTATTAATGCAGAGACAAACCTGCCTTTGATAAAAAGAATGTACCGGGATGGTTTTGAGATCGGCAATCATACATTTACTCATCCCAATATTGCTGAGATTAGTGAAGGAAGGGCCGAAACGGAAATAGAAGCCACCCGGTTATTAATTGAAGCAGCAACAGGCAGGAGTACTATTTTATTCAGAGCGCCATATAATGCAGATGCACAGCCGACCAGGCTGGAAGAGTTAAAGCCGATAATGATCAGTAAACAAAAAGGTTATTATACGGTTGGTGAAAGTATTGATCCCAACGACTGGAAGCCAGGGATAACAGCAGACAGCATATATAATAGTGTTGTTCATCAATACCTGGCTCATCCGGATAAGGGTATCATACTCTTGCATGATGCGGGGGGAAACAGGGAAGCTACTGTTGAAGCATTACCCCGGATCATAGAATATTTTAAAAATAAAGGAGTGCAGTTCACCAATGTTGCAGGCCTCCTTCATCTGCCCGATGATGCTATCATGCCTCCCATCAATAGCGACCTGGTCCGCATGAATGGGGTGGTGACCACATTCGTTTATTGGCTTGTACGTTTTCTTTATGCAGCTTTCTGGGTTGCCATTGTACTGGGCCTGTTGAGAACTGTTTTTCTTGCTGTAATGGCGACATTGGAATACCGCCGTTCTAAAAAAGAAAGACTGTCGCTTACTGCATTCACCGGCAGTAAGGTCAGCATCATCGTTCCTGCGTATAACGAAAGTGTGAATGCCGTGAAGACAGTTAAAAACCTGTTGTTACAACGCTATTCCGATTTTGAGGTCATTTTTGTAGATGACGGGTCAAAAGATAATACTTATGAAATTGTATCGGAAGCTTTCAGGGATAAACCAGTGGTCAAAGTTTTCACCAAACCTAATGGAGGAAAAGCCTCAGCGTTGAATTTTGGCCTCTCCCGCAGTTCAGGTGATTATGTGGTATGCATTGATGCCGATACACAACTGATGCCGGATGCCGTGCCTTTGATGATGCGTTATTTCAATAATCCAAAAGTTGTGGCTGTGGCAGGGAACGTAAAAGTGGGTAATGAAAGGAATATTCTAACTAAATGGCAATCCATTGAATACATTACTGCACAAAATTTTGACCGCAGGGCTTTCGATTACCTTAATTGTATATCTGTAATACCCGGTGCTATCGGCGTATTTAAAAAGTCAGCTATTGAAGAAGCCGGTGGCTTTATGACCGATACATTAGCGGAAGACTGTGATCTTACTTTAAGGATATTGCGCAATGGCGGTGTGATCCGGAATTGTACGGAAGCAATTGCCAAGACAGAAGCTCCTGAAACTCTGAATCAGTTTATGAAGCAGCGTTTCCGTTGGATCTATGGTGTGATGCAGAGTTTCTGGAAGAACAGGGAAGCCTGTTTTAATCCAAAGTACAGATCATTAGGAATGCTGGCTCTTCCGAATATACTGGTTTTTCAGACCCTATTACCGGTTGTAGCGCCATTGGCGGACCTGCTGTTTTTTGTAAGCCTTTTCTGGAACAGGCATAGCCCTGACAGTATGGATAATATATTGATTTATTACAGCATCTTCCTTCTTGTAGATGTGTCGGTCTCTATATTGGCATTTGCTTTTGAAAAAGAAAAATTCAACCGTTTGATCTGGCTGATCCCTCAGCGTTTTGTTTACAGGCAGCTGATGTATGTGATCTTGTTCCGGTCTATTTCAAGGGCAATAAAAGGGGAAGATCAGAAATGGGGTTCATTGAACAGGACCGGAAATGTTTTGTTTATCAATAAAGAGGGGCTGGCAGAACCGGTTATGGTAAAATGATTAATTTTTTAGTGATATAAACTTCTTGGTTTCGTATGGTTAAGGGTGACGCCCCGCTATTCTTAGCGGGGCAATTTTTTTGCCTCAATCTTTTAGCAGATCGGGCCTGCGTTCCCGGGTTCTTTGAAGAGAAAGTTCATTCCTCCATTCTTCAATTTTTTTATGATCTCCGCTGAGAAGGATATCAGGAACTTTCCATCCCCGGAAATCTTCAGGCCTGGTATAGACAGGAGGAGCCAGCAGATCGTCCTGGAAAGAATCGAACAGGGCAGAGGTTTCATCGTTCAGCACGCCCGGAATGATCCTTCCGATCGCATCAACCAGCACTGCAGCAGCCAATTCTCCGCCGCTTAATACATAATCGCCGATAGAGAACTCTCTGGTAACAAAATGTTCTCTTATTCTTTCATCAATTCCTTTATAATGCCCGCAAATGAGTAATAAGTTTTCCTTGAGTGAAAGCGTATTGACAATTTTCTGGTTAAGTTTTTCTCCATCGGGAGTCAGGTAAATAATCTCATCATAGGCAGCCCGGGAATTGATGGGATTCTTTTCTTTTGATAGTTCCTCGATTGCATTGGCCAGGGGCTCACACATCATCACCATGCCGGCGCCGCCGCCATACTGATAGTCATCAACCTGCCCGTATTCATTCACCGCCCATTTTCTCAGGTGATGCATTTTGATGGTGAGCAGCCCTTTTTCCTGCGCCCGTTTCATAATGCTGTGTTGAAAAGGGCTTTCCAGCAGCTCAGGTAAAACTGTAAGAATATCTATATGCATAAGACAAAGATAACCGATGACTGAAATTCTTCTGATCCGCCCTGATCACTGCTAAACGATTTCGTCTTATAATCCGGAGAAATGATAAGCCCCCCGATGAGTCGGGGGGCTTCGATTGAAACGAAAACCAACGATCTCTCGTCAGGCGACGAGAACGAAATTTATCTTTTTAGATCAAGACGTGTAATAATATAGAGCAAACTTACGGGTACTTCTTGTCCGGTTAAATGATTTTAGTCATTAAGAAATGTGAGGGTGGTCAATAGAAGAATTTTTACAAAATATGGACAAATGAAATGATCAACACTGCAGGAGAAGATTAGTAAAGATGTAGCCAAACCTGAATAAAGTCCAGCAGCTATAAATGGTAGTCAAAAAATTTTATAAGGTTAATTGGTTTGATAATACGGGATATTGTTAAAAGCCTTCCAATCTGTTTCAGGACTATTCAGGTGTGGATGTTCTGCAGATGTTGCTGCACCAGACTGATCAATGATCTTTGATCCCGACCGTTTGTCCCGTTGAAAAAGAGAAAGTTCTTTTTAAGGTCTTTTGCTTTACCTGCGTTTTGGATGCTGCAATTTTATAGGAAGTGATGATCAATATTCCCAGGCCGATGAAGAGGAACGCCCCGCTATATGCAAAGACCCTTAGATAAGGGAGGCTTTTCTGCATCACATAAAAGAAGATCTCATTACTAATGGAGCCTTTTATTTCCACAACAGCGCTTGCCAGCAGCGACAGCCAGAAGATAAGCAGCGATCCGTTGGTAATATATATGCCACTGCTGATCCACTTTCGGTATTGCTGAAAGCTGAGGGCATTTTCTTTTTTCAGAATGAAAAACACTGAAGCCATGAGCAACATCGTATTGATTCCGATTGTTGCCCCCATAGAATGAGCCACAGTTACATGAGTACCGTGTGTGAAATAATTCCAGGCGGGAACAGACATGATCAGTGCAAGGGCAAGAGTGATGAAGACCCAGATATCGGCGAACGTAAGAAGACGATGGGGCAGCAGATGATAATTTTTCCGGGCAGCAGTAACAGATTTCCGGTATTGAAGAATTATATTACCGAAGATCAGCAGTTCTGTCATGCTGATGATGTAAGCCACCATTCTGACCCATGGAGCAGCAGGTACTATGTAAGTATGATGCCCCCAGTTGAACATGAGATTGGTGAGGCTCAGAAAATAAAAGAAGAAACTAAGTTTGGAGTAGGCTGCTTTTTTATCACCGCTCAGTTGTTCCATCAGGTATATGCCTGTTCCATATACCAGCATATTCCAGCTTCCCACCATGGTACCCAAAGCTTTCCATTGCACGGTGATGTCACGGATCATGTTATTCCGGAAGAAATCAAAGAGCCAAAGATAGGATTCAGACAGGGTGATAAAGAAAAACAGGATACCGGTGGACCACATCCAGATATAGACCGGCGCTGTCTTGTACTTTGGTTTTAAAGTAGCAAAGAAATTGATGGCGAACGGTACCCAGGATAATAGAATGAAAAGCCCCATCACAGGTGGAAACTCAAGATATTCCCTGCCTCCGAAAGACCCTGCAAAGAATCCCGAAACGATGACAACAGAGATAACACTCTGCATTGCAAAATGAAGCCATACCCCTTTTTGCCAGTATAAAGGCCTGCCGGCTATTGTGGGCAAATAATAATAAATGCCTGCCTGTGCTGCTGTGAAGATCCAGGTGATGACAAGATAAACATGCAGCGGCCTTGTTTTTTGGAAGGAAAGATTTGCTTTTAAAAATTCAGGGAAAATATATTGCAGTGCCCCCAGCAAACCGAATACAAGGCCTAACAGCAAGTAACTCAAAGCAAGTAACAGAAATGCTTTAGCTGCCTTATTATTCTGATGTGAAACGATATGACTGCCATTATTGCTCATGGATCACTTGTGTTTGTAAGTTACTGCAGTTTGATCAACATATTTCAAAAAGCTGACCAGGGCATCTATGTCCGTATCAGCAAGATGAAAGTTCGGCATTCTGCTGCCGCCATTTTTCAGGAATGCCCTCATATAAGTTTCGCCACGAAGGCTGTCGCTGTATGCTGTAGTGAGTTCAGGGCCCAGGTATCCGCCAAGGCCATAAAGCTGGTGGCATGAAGTGCAGTTATATTGCTGGTACAGCAGTTTTCCGCGGTTGACCTTTGCCCATTCTGTTTCAGGTAATTGAATATTGCTTTTCGTCCCTTTGGTATAAACGACGGCGCTATAGGTGATATAAGCGACAAAAAGAATTATGAAGATCACCATTTTCATTCGCTGCAGGTTTTCGTTTCTCTAAATATTATTGCTGCCAATAATATAGTTAAAAATCCGGTGGGCGAAAGTATCTTGATGCCCGCCTGCCGGTTTTGACAAGTATCAACCCGGAAATTGATATTTATCAGCATGGCAAGATACAGGAAACTATTATTTTGTCAGGTATGTTTTTTACAAAATCATTCGGATATGCAGTCCGGGGCATACTTTATGTGGCTCTGGCAAGTGATGAGAAAAAAAGGGTGCAGATTGAAGAAATATCCGAGCGATTGAGAGTTCCGAAATATTTCCTGGGCAAGGTGATGAACAAGATGGTGAAGGAGAAAATCCTGAATTCAACCAAAGGACCTTATGGTGGTTTTTCGGTAAATGGTGATACTTTATCAACTCCATTGATCAAAGTAATGGAGGTTACCGATAGGCTTGATCAGTTTTCGGTGTGTGCTCTTGGCTTGAGGAAATGTGATCCTGCCAATCCTTGTCCCATGCATCAGAATATGGAAAGGCTCCGGTCAGAATTTTGCAGGACTTTATCTGAGGCTACGATCAACGACCTTATCATGGGAAATAAATCCGAGCTGATCCGGAATATCTCAGCATCCTGAATTTGTGAAAATGTTTGCCAACGATGACCATCAGTTTTTTAAAACCTGAGATAGGAAAAATGTTATCTACCCCTGACCGTATTGAAAAAGATTCACTCATTTCTGATATTGTCAGGAATGACTATCGTACCGCTTCCGTTTTCAAGAAATATGATATAGATTTTTGCTGTAACGGAAAATGGAAATTGGGAGTAGTTTGTGAAATGCAGGGGTTAGATCTGGATGTGTTCCAAAAAGAACTGGAAAACTCAATGAAGACCATTCACGTTCCGGGATCCACCCGGTTTCAGGAATGGGATACTGATTTTCTGATACAGTATATTATCAATATCCACCATCAGTACCTGCGGGATATGATGCCTCTGATCCGTGAACAACTGGATCATTTTGTGGCAGAACATAAAAATGAATTTACAAAGCTCGGAGAAGTGCATCGTACATTCAATTCCATGTATAAAGACATCTTCACACATATGCAACAGGAGGAGGAGATCCTGTTTCCTTATATCAGGCAGATTGCACATGCATACGATAATAAAGAATCTTATGCCGGCCTTTTGGTGCGTACTTTGCGAAAGCCTGTTGCGGAAGTGATGGCCCATGAACACGATTCCATAACCAGGGTTTTTGATCTTTTACGAAGATATACAGACAACTATACTCCGCCCGGTAATGCCGCAATGAGCCACCATGTTTCTTTCTCTATGCTGAAAGAACTGGACAATGATTTTGTTCAGCATGTTCATCTTGAAAATGATATTCTTTTTCCCAGGGCTATAGCTATGGAAAATGAACTGATGAATCATGAATGAAATTTCAGACTATCTTGATAAGTTTCCTGCCGAAGTAGTAATTTAGGTTGAATTAAACGATCTTCTGATGCTGCATATCAATGAGCGTCAAGCTTTGGTTTATACAGTTATCACTTTTGTGGTGACGGCCCTGATCGCTTATTTTTTCCGGGGTCAGTTCATCATGGTGGGAGGATTGCTGATCGGGATCTTCCTGACCGCTTTCATCCCGGGTAAGAACTCCACTTTGGTCGCTTCGGCAATCAGTGTCATACTGATCATCATCATTGCTATTATTTATGAACCCGATGTCACTTCCGAATCTTCATTTAAGCAGAATGGCCTGCGGCTGCTGGTGATTTTCTTCACCCATATAGTGGTGATGCATCTGAAGAATTTGTATGCAAACATCCGGTCTGACAAAGCACACATGACCTCATTGTTTGAAAATGCTACAGAGGGTATTCTACTTACTGATAAAGAAGGAAAGATCGTTTTAATGAACCCGGCTGCCGAAAACATGTTTGGATACAAAGCGCTTGAACTTACCGGCAATACAGTGGACGTTTTATTGCCGGGACAATTCAGGCATGTTCACACCGGTATGAGAGAAAAATTTTATCATGAGCCTTCCAACAGGCCAATGGGTATCGGGCGTGAACTATTTGCAAAAAGAAAAGACGAGAAGGAGTTCCCTGTGGAAATAAGCCTGAGCCACTACCAGGAGGGGAATCAGATGTATGTGATCGCTTTTATAGTGGATATTACAAACAGGAAAGAAGCAGAACGGAGACTTATTCAGCAAAAGAAAGAGCTGGAAAGAGTGACAGAGCAGATCCGGAAGTTGAATACTGAATTGGAAATAAAAGTGGAAGAACGTACCGAGATACTTAAGGAAGCATTGCAAAAGCTGGAACGATCGCAGAAAGAGTTGAGCGCAGCGCTGGATAAAGAAAAAGAGCTTAATGAAATCAAAAGCCGCTTTGTATCTATGGCTTCTCATGAATTCAGAACACCACTCAGCACCGTGTTGTCATCTGCATCGCTACTATCCAAATACACTACCACGGAAGAACAGGAAAAAAGAAACCGTCATATTGAAAAAATCCGTAGCTCTGTCAAACATCTGAATGATATCCTGGAAGATTTTCTGTCATTGGGTAAATTGGATGAAGGCAAAGTAGATGTTCATTACGTGGATTTTGATCTGAAAGAACTCATTGATGACACTGTTGATGAAATGGGCGGCCTTTTAAAAAATGATCAGCATATTCTGATAGAGCATGAAGGACTGAATGAAGTACACACTGATAAAAAGTTATTAAAAAATATTATTATCAACCTGGTCTCCAACGCCATTAAGTTTTCTGATGAAGGAAATACTATTAATGTAAAAAGTACAGTGTCAGATGGAAAGGCAACCGTCAGTGTTGTGGATGAAGGGTTAGGAATATCAAAAGAGGACCAGGAACATTTATTCAGTACTTTTTTTCGGGGAAAGAATGTAACGAATATTCAGGGAACAGGAATGGGACTGCATATCGTGAAGCGCTATATTGATTTACTGGATGGAGATATAACTTTGCAAAGTCAGTTAAATAAGGGAACAACCGTTATCTTTACCATTCCAATAAACCAGCGATAAGAATGAAATCAGTTTTAGTCATTGATGATAATCCGGATATCCGGGAGAATACTGCGGAAATTCTGGACCTGGCCGGCTATAAGACGATTACAGCCGAAAATGGCAAGAAAGGCGTGGACCTTGCCATCAAACAAAAGCCTGACCTGATCATTTGTGATATCATGATGCCCGAACTGGATGGATATGGTGTCCTTCACCTTCTTCAGAAAAATCCGGAGACCCTCAATATCCCTTTCATTTTTTTAACTGCCAAGACAGAACGGAATGATTTCAGAAAAGGTATGGAAATGGGGGCTGACGACTATATCACCAAACCTTTTGAAGATATTGAGTTATTGAATGCCATTGAGGTGCGTTTGAAAAAAGCAGAGATTCTGGATCATAAATATGCCGCTTCACCACAAGGGTTGAATGAATTCATTAAAGACGTAAAGGATTCAGGGCTTATCAATAAACTTGCGGATCAGTATAACATCGAATCGTACAACAAGAAACAGGTACTTTATCAGGAGGGGAAACGTCCCCGTTTTTTATTTTATCTCGTAAAAGGAAAGGTAAAAGGATTCAAAACCCATGAGGATGGAAAGGAATATATCACTGACCTGTTCAGTGAAGGTGATTTCATGGGCTATCATTCTCTGATTGAAGACAAAAATTATGATGATTCTGCCGTGATACTGGAAGATGCGGAGATCATGCAGGTGCCCCGTGAAGATTTCCTGCAGATGATCTATGGCGATATCAATATAGCTGCAAAATTCATACGCATCATCACTCAGAATGTAAAAGAGAAGGAAGAGCGCCTGCTCAATCTTGCTTACAGTTCTCTCAGAAAAAGAGTGGCCAAAGCCCTGGTGGATATTGATCAGAAATTCAGTCCTCAGGGAGAAACTAAACCGATCGAGATCTCGAGAGAAGATATCGCACATTATGTCGGCACCGCCACAGAATCGCTGATTCGGACCCTGAGTGATTTCAAATCAGAAAAATTAATTGAGATCCGCGAAGGAAAGATCATCATTTCCAACCTGGATAAGCTGAAGAACCTTCTTTATTGATCTCCGAGAAAATCATCAATATCTCTCCGTTGTTTTTTGGTAGGCCGGCCGATCTTGCTTTTCCTTTTACCGGTGTAAAAAACAGCAGCCTGAAATTGTAATCGTTCCATTTCTTCGGCGGGAGTGATATCAATATAGAATTTTATCGCCTCTTCATATTTTACTCTGCGGTATAAAAGATCCGTCACTTTAATACGCCATTTTTTGGATTCCGTTTTCACTTCGTATTCATCACCGGTGTTTACATTCTTTGATGCCTTTGCCGGAAACCCGTTGAATTTCACTTTCCCGTTATCACAGGCGGCTGCAGCAAGCGTTCTTGTTTTAAAAAGCCGTATGGCCCAGAGATATTTATCAAGCCGGAGTTTTTCAGCCACCTTATGCAATATTTAAATACAAAGGTAATAAGGAGGTTATGCTTTTTCCTTAATCATCGTTTTCCATGCCTGTCTCTGAAACTGAGCGATTCTTCTACAATCAATTTGTTTTATCAATGAAAAATGCTGCACGCATGGGTTTTCTGATACTGGTACGAAAAAATACCGGTAACAATAAAAAAGGAAAATCACGAAGGAAAAAAACATGGATAATGAGGGAAACTTATTCTACAAAAGCAAAGGATTAGCATAATAGTTGCCTTTGATCCGTGTTTCAGGAAAACAGTGTCTAATTAGGCTAAACTTGTGAGAAGCAAAAACCATCATTTATTCAATCTAATCCTGCTGATAGCCCTTTCCGTTGGCTATGAACTGCAGGCTCAATCACCTCCGCTGCAATGGGCCTTTCATTACGGAGGGAGTAAAGTAGATATTCCTTATGTTATAAAACTTACTTCAGATGGCGGGACGGTTGTTGCCGGTTACACTGATTCAAAAAACGGTGATGTGAGCGCACAGCCGAATCGTGACTACTGGGATCTGTGGATCGTAAAACTGGATAAATGCGGTATCATCCGGTGGGAGAGGTCCTTTGGAGGTACCGGCTATGAAAGTGCAAGAGATGTAGCCCAGACTTCAGACGGTGGCTATATTGTTTTAGGCGAAACCAATTCTACAGATGGAGGAGTGATAGCCGGTTATGGCGGCACCAAAGATATCTGGTTGTTAAAACTTAGTGCGAACGGAACACTGCAATGGCAAAAAAGATATGGCGGCAGTGGTATGGATATCGGAAATCACATCGAGGTAATGAATGACGGCAGTTATCTCATCGCCGCTTCTTCTTCTTCCAATGATGGTGATATTAGAGGCAATCATGGTACCGGAGGATATACGGATGGTGTTGTGATGAAAATAAGTGCAACAGGCACATTGTTGTGGAGTAAATGTTACGGAGGAAGTAAAAACGAAGAACTATTCGACTTCAGGGTCATTAATGGCAATATTTACCTGGCCGGATTTACTAATTCGGTGGATGGGGATATACCTCCTGACCAAAAGAACTATGATGTTTGGCTGCTGGCATTAGACAAAGAGGGCAATAAAATTTTCAGTAAAATTTATGGTGGCTCCCAAAATGATGTTGCTTATTGTATGACAAAAGGAGCTGACGGTACTTTAACACTGGCAGGATATACTACTTCCAATGACGGTGATGTCAGCGGTGCCAAAGGCAGCCAGGACTTTTGGGTGCTTAATGTTGATATCAAAGGGAAATTAAAATGGCAAAAAGTACTGGGTGGCTCTGACGCGGAATTTGCACAGACAATTATTACAGACCGGGATGGAGGATATATTGTCGGAGGTGTCACTTATTCTGTTGACGGCGACATTTCAGCATCTCACGGAAAATCTGATTACTGGGCTGTGAAGCTGAGTGCCGGAGGTGATGTGATATGGAAACAAAACTGGGGCGGCAGGGAGAATGATAATATGCGTTACATGATATATAACCCGGTAACGAATGAATATTACCTGGCAGGTGATTCGGAATCTTCTGACGGAGATTTTACCAGTTCAAAAGGTGAAACGGATTTTGGTATCATTAAACTGCAGGCGCCTGAAATTCAAACTAAAGATTCGGCAGTTTGCAATATAAGCAGCTTTGTTCCATTGCAGGATACCATAAGAGATGTTTGCGGATACGATTCGGTCCTTGTTATGTACAAACCGGTGCCGGCCAATGGTCCTTTTAATAATATCCGCAAAACCGACACTATTTTTTCCGGGCAAAGTGTAACCCTTCATACAAACGGTAATGGCAATATTTTATGGAACACACACTCATCATTGAGTTGCCTGAATTGTCCCGATCCCGTGGCATCACCTCTCGTTACCACAGTTTATACGGCTACAAACTATTTAGCCGGCAATTGCCAGGTCTCCGATCAGTTTACAGTAGTGGTGCTGAAAGATGCAGTAGTGATGATGCCCGGTGCATTTACCCCGAACGGAGACGGGCTGAATGACACTTACGGGCCGGTTGGAAAAGTGCCTGATGGGTACCGATTGCAGTTGTATAACCGTAACGGAGAACTCGTTTTTAAAAGCAGCTCTATAAATGACAGATGGAATGGCGTATATAAGGGCAAGTTGCAACCCACCAGTGTTTTTATTTACATCATTGATTATATGGACCTGCAAAACAGGCCTCATCAGCAAAAAGGAACATTTACCCTGATCCGTTAAAACAACAACAGCTAAAACGTACACTATGGACAGAAGAGGTTTTCTTAAGAGTATCCGGTACAATGTAAAAGCAGACAGAAAGCATAATAATATGTTTTCCGGATTGGATCCATATACCGGTGGCTGGACAGCAAATGAAGTAACACATTTGCTGAAGCGAACCATGTTCGGCGCAAAAAAAGAGGATGTTGATTATTTTCTTACTCTTTCGCCTGATGCTGCTGTTGATGAATTGATGAATACTGTTATGGTTCCGGATCCTCCCGTCAGGGATTATGGATTGATAGAAGATGAGTTTGGAGTGATGTGGGACGATGTTGGAGTTCCTCAGGGACAGACCTGGGTGAACGATCCCAACAATGCTGCAAACCCGGGTATTAAGAGTGCGATCAATGATCTCCGCATGAGCAGTTTAAGAAAATGGTGGGCAGGCCTAATGGTAAACCAGGGAAGAAGCATTCAGGAAAAAATGGTTTTATTCTGGCATCATCACTTTTCCGTTCAGGAAACCGAAGTACAGAATTCTCAGTTCATGTACAGACATCACGCCCTTTTACGCAGTAATGCATTAGGCAGTTTTAAAACTCTTCTGAAAGAAGTTACAATTGATCCTGCAATGCTTGTTCATTTGAATGGTTATGTAAACAGCAAACAGGCGCCTGATGAAAACTATGCCCGTGAGATGCAGGAATTATTTTCAATAGGCAGGGGCAACGATTCCCATTACTCGGAAAATGATGTTATAACGGCTGCAAGGGTATTGACAGGATGGCGGGTTAAAGCGGATCCTCCCAGCTCCTATTTTGATGCCGGCGCACATGATACAGGATCCAAAACCTTTTCTGATTTTTATAACAATACTACTATTCCCGGGGGTGATGGCGAACAGGAAATAGAAGCTCTGGTGAATATGATATGTTCCACCACCGAAGCAGCCCGATTCATATGCCGCAAACTGTACAGGTGGTTTGTGTATCATCAGATTGATGATTTCGTGGAGGCAGAAGTGATCATTCCCATGGCCACCATATTGCAGAGCAATAATTATGAGATCAAGCCTGCCCTGTCGGCCCTCCTGAAAAGCGAGCATTTCTTTGATGTGCTGAACCAGGCCTGTTATATCAAGAGTCCGCTTGATTTTGTAATCGGCACATTGCGTGAATTCCATGTCAGCTTCCCTGCTTATACCAATTACACTGCCGGATACCCGTTATTTTATTCTTTGTTCAGGAATGCAGCAGAAATGCAGCAGGAACTGTTTCAACCACCCGATGTTTCCGGATGGCCATCCTATTACCAGGAGCCCATGTTTTATGAAATATGGGTAAACAGCAATTCACTTCCCAAGAGAGCCGATTTTACCGATGCATTGGTGGATGGCAATATCATTGATGTACGGGCATTGGCCGGTTATTCTTCAAACCCTGCTGATCCCGATCAATTGATCAATGACATCACGGCATTCATGCTCCGTTATCCCTTATCTGCAGCCTCAAAGACTTATGTGAAAAACCGTTTCTTGCTGAATAATGTGCCGGATGATACCATCTGGACCAATGCCTGGAATAGTAATAATAATTCCGTAATCAATAATTCGCTGAAGGAAATGTTCAAATTTTTGATGAACCTTCCTGAGTTTCATTTATGCTAAAACAAAACCTATGAACAGGAGAAAATTTTTAAAAAAATCTGTACCTGCTACTGTGGCTATGCCGGCATTGCTAAATGGATTTTCATTTATGGCGTCGGGCCAGGAAAATAATGCATTGGCGTGGTTGATGGGGCAGACAACCGATACGGATCATGTGCTTGTGCTGATACAGTTAAGCGGAGGTAATGATGGCCTTAACATGATCGTTCCTTTGGATATGTACGCCAACTATTACAATGCAAGAACGAATGTTGCGATCCCACAGAGTAAAGTACTTCGTTTGGATGGAACTGATAAAACAGGCTTTCACCCGGTAATGACTGCTTTGCAGAATATGTATAATGATGGAAAGGTGGCAGTAGTTCAATCGGTGGGTTATGCCAATCCCAACTTTTCGCATTTCCGGGCAACCGATATATGGAACAGCGGCGATACAAGAGAGGACCGGAGAGTAAGAGCTAAATCAGGATGGATAGGCCGTTATCTTGAAAATGAGTTCCCCGGTTATCCGGATGTATATCCCAATGCCTCTATGCCCGACCCTTTATCAATACAGATCAGCAGCATCCCTACACTGACTGTACAGGGCAAGATTTATTCTATGGGAATGTCGGTGACCAACCCGGAAGACATTTATAAATTCGTCAACCCTTTTTCTGATTATCCCCTTGATCGTCCCTTTGCTAATAAGGAATTGAAATTCCTGCGTGTGGTATCGGAAAAGACTAAGATCTATTCTGATTTGATCAGGGCGGCTTATCAGCGTGCCTCTACTATGGCGACATATCCCGGTAATAACTCACTGGCAGATC
>WBZO01003724.1_pt1 | contig 17347 bp, 15 predicted proteins | sample 5204261 | NCBI WGS metagenome assembly WBZO01 (sample SAMN12412400, study PRJNA552823) | activated sludge metagenome | isolation source: activated sludge from anammox sidestream of wastewater treatment plant... | place: USA: North Carolina | collected 2017-09
GGCCGGCCATCATGGCCAGGGCCGGGTGGCCGGTGACGTTGAAGGGCGTGCGAGCCTGACGTGGATAGGTCCGAGCGGTTTCCGCCTCATCGTGAATGTTGCTCGCAGGGTCCATGGAACTGGCGCACATCAGCACGTCACAGTCCCGCAGCCTGTCCTCAACCTCGGCGATCAACTGCAGGCGGCGGCGTTGCGCGCCCACATAGTCGCCGGCGTTCATGAACGCACCGGGCATCAGCCGCCGGCGTGACAGCTTGCCATAATCGCCTGGACGTGTCCGCAACCACGGCCCGTGGATCGACCACGCCTCACTGCACAGAATCACGCGGTTGGTGTTCGAGAACTCGTTCAGGCTCGGCAGGTCGACGGAGTGGACCTCCGCCCCTTCGGCTTGCAGCACGCGCGCCACATCCTCCAGGGCGGCGGTCACCTCGGGGTGGGCCGGCATGTCGCGTTCGTGGAAATGACGGATGAAACCGATCCGCATATCGCGCACGCCGCGGTCGAGCATGCGGCCGAAATGCCGGGCCTGGGATGCGGCACTGCCCGGATCCTGCGGGTCGTGGCCTGCTATCGTGTCCAGCATCAGCGCATTGTCGGCGACGGTGCGAGTCAGTGGCCCCACATGGTCCAACGTGAACGACAGCGGGAACACACCCCGCCGCGACACCAGGCCATAGGTGGGCTTCAGTCCGACGATCCCGCACGCCGAGGCCGGGTTACGCACCGACCCGCCGGTGTCGGTGCCGAGCGCGAGGGGGAACAGGCCGGCTGCGACGCCGGAACCGGAGCCCGAGGAGGAACCGCCCGGGTGATGGTCGGGATTCCAGGGGTTACGCGCTGCCGGAAATGGCAGATCGTGGCTGGGACCGCCGATCGCGAATTCATGGGTCGACAGCTTGCCGATCATGATAGCGCCGGCCTGCCGCAGACGGCTGACCACGACGGCGTCGGATGTCGCGATATTGTCCAGCAGGATCCTGGAGTGGCAGGTCGTGGGCAGGCCGGCAACATCGATTATGTCCTTGATGCCCACCGGCACGCCATGCAGCGGCCCGCGAATGCGTCCGGCGGCGATTTCCTGCTCCGCCGATTTCGCCGCCTCCAGGGCGGCATCCGCGTCGACCCGGATGAACGCATGCAGCTTGGGGTTCAGCGCGTCGATCCGCGCGAGCAGCGCCGTCATCAGTTCGACGGGAGAGAGTGTTCTGGCGGCGAAGGCGCGCGACGCCTCGGCCGCGGTCATCCAATGCAGGTTGGTCACAGCCCTACCCCCGCGCGCATCGGCGGCCAGGGCTCAGCAGCGGGATCCGTCGGATATTTGACCGATCCGGCATTGTTCAACGCCTGCTCTGCTGCGGCCGCGACATCGTCCGGGAACTCCGCAAGGGCCTTTTCCAGGCCGGCCGCCTTGGCCAGGGCCACGAGAAGCTGTTGATCCATGGCTACCCCGCAATCTCTTGTGCAGTGCGATCATGCGGGCTTGGCGGCCGGTGGGGAAGGGGCCAAGGACGGTCGGGGGGAAGAATCCCAGCTCATCGTGCCCCGATCAGCCGATCTCGATCATCAGGCCGCCATGTGCCGTCATGCGGCCGCTGCAACCAGGCGGAACAAGGACGACCGTGAGCCGCGTCTGCACCAGCGAGGGCCCGGCCATGGTCATGCCGGCCGGCATGACGTCGCCATTGTATACCGTGATCTCGGTGTGCCCACCCGCTTGCTTCAGAAACACGCGACGCTGCGACGGCGACGGCGCGCGGTCCGGCACGGCAGCCGCCGTCGGAGGCGTATTGGCGACGGTACGCCCGATCGCCATCAGATTCCACTCGGTGAACTCGACCGGATCATCAGCGCGCACGGCATAATGATGCTCGTGCAGGCGATGGAACGCCTCGACCAGTTCCTCCAGGCCACCGGCGGCGTCGATCCGGTCGTGCGGCAGTCGCAACGTCAGTTGCCAGACCTGGCCCGCATAGCGGGCCTCGGTTGTGAAGCGCAGCACTCGCCGATCCGGCGGCACGCGCATGCGGTCCAGATAGGCAATGCCTTCGGCGCGCAACGCGTCCAACACCGCATTGACACCAAGGCTGTCGAACCGCGCGCTGCTGGTAAACAGGCTACGGCCAAAGCCGAAACGGACGTCGCCCGTCGCGATCCCATAGGCGCTCAGCACGCCTGCGACGCCGGGTACCAGGGCCCGTTTCATACCCAGTTCGCGTGCGATGGCAGCAGCATGCAGTCCGGCGGCCGATCCACCGGCAACCAGGAGATAGCCGCGCGGGTCGATTCCGCGCCGGATCGTCAGGTCCTCGATCGCGCCAACCATGTTCTGCTCGACTGTCAGCGTGATCAGGCTCGCGGCCTCCTCGACGCTCAGACCCAGCGGTTCGGCGACATGGTGGCGAACCGCCTCGCAGGCAGCGTCGGGCGACAGTTCCATCTGACCGTCGGCGAACCCGACGGGATCGAGGAACCCCAGTACCAGATTGGCGTCGGTAACGGTCGGCCGGGTGCCGCCGCGACGATAGCAGGCGGGACCGGGACGAGCGCCGGCACTTTCGGGTCCGACATGGATGAAGCCTCCGGCGTCGACATGCGCAATCGACCCGCCGCCAGCACCGATTGTGCGTACATCGACAGAGGGCACACCAAACAGATGGCCGCCGATCATGCCCTCCCGGTGCATTGGGGTCTCCCAGCCGGTCGTGATCGACACGTCGAAGCTCGTTCCACCCATATCGATGGTGACGATATTGCCGTCGGCCAGGTTTTCCTCGCGGGCGAGCACCGTGCCGGCATGCGGCGCAGCCGACGGGCCGGAGAGGCACATGTACACCGGCTTTGCCAGCACCTCGGCGGCCGAGGTACGGCCGCCATTCGACGTGACGAATGTCAGCACGCCGGCAAAACCCGCCTCGCCGAGGCGCTGTTCGATCTCGGCAATGTTCCGCTGCACCACGGGTTTTAGCGATGCGTCGATCGCCGCCGCAGAAAAGCGGCGATACTCGCGCAGGGTCGGGTTGACACGATGGCTGAGGCTGCAGGGAATGCCGGGCCATTCCGTCTCGATAATCTCGTCGATGCGGATTTCATGCGTCGGGTTAGCGATCGACCAGATCAGCGCCACCGCAACGGCTTCGACATCCCACTCTTTCATCCGCGCGATGGCATCGCGGACGGCGGCCTCGTTCAGGGGGATTTCGATTCCGCCCTCGGCGTTCACGCGTTCCGGCACGCCGAAGGTCAGGTAGCGGGGGATATAGGGAGCAGGATAGTCGACGAAGATGTTGTAGGTATCGGACTTCCCACCCTCTCTGACGAGCAGCGTGTCCTTGAACCCCTCCGTGCAAACCAGCCCGGTCTTCGCTGCCTTTCCTTCCAGAATCGCATTGGTCGCTACCGTCGTGCCGCAGGCGAAGCTGTCGCACGCACTCAGCAGCGTACGCAGGTCGATACCGCGCCGCTCGGCGATCATCCCAAGTCCGGCGAAAATGCCATCGGCAATGCGTCCGGGCGTCGTGGAGGACTTGAACAGTCCGATCGTACCGTCATCGTTCTGCACGACGAAATCCGTGAATGTACCGCCGACATCGGCGGAGATCGTGAGACCCATCCTGCCACTCCGTTATCGTGCCGCCCGCAGCCGTGATCGTAGCTCTGCCGTTGCCACCGTATCGACGGTATAGAGCTCACCCGATGTGTTCAGTACGACGCCGTAGGTCTGTCGGGCGCGTTCGGGCGACGTCCAGCCTTCCCGCACACGCCAGGCAACCGTGGCTGGATCGCGCTGCAGCGGGTCGCCATAGCCGCCGCCGGCGCAGCCGATGGACTCCAGGAGCTCCCCGGCGACCAGCGTGACATCAGCGGAGTTCGGCAGCTCCTGGCGTTCGTTGTTGCGACTGACCGTCCAGGCGCGCCCGGGTTGGCCGCGCTGTCCGCCCGCAGCACCGAATGGCGGAAAATCGCGGCCGCCTGCGTTCGAGGTAAACCGCACCGGGTCCTGCCGCACCCGGAAGATGACATGTGCGCCTGGCCCGCCTTCCCATTGCCCGGCGCCGCCGCTGTCGACGCTCAGCTCCAGGCAGTCGACGATGATCGGGTGCTGCTGCTCGGTCACCTCGACACTGGATTGCCACAGCATGCCCTGCGCACCGGCACCCCCGAAGGTCAGCCAGCCATCATGTCCCGGCACGCCGGGCCCGCCCCAATATCCCATCAGGATCTGGTTGGCATAGGCGCGGCCCTCATGGCGGGAATCGGTGCCCGACACACAGGCGCAGGAATGCGGATTGCCGATCGTGCTGCATGCCGCACCCAGCCCCTCTCCCAATTCCGCGAACAGCGACTGCACCAAAGAGTTCAGGACATGGCAAAGATTCGTTGTTGCCGTGGAGGTGGCTGCGGGGAACTTCGGGATGCCGACGGCGCTGCCTTCGCGTAGCTTCAAGGTGATGCGACGGAATGCACCGGTTGCCCGTGGCACTTCCGGTCCCAGGACCGTGAGTACGGCGACTCGGCACGCAGCCGTGACGGTCGCCTCGCTCAGGTTGATGCCCAGTGGCAGGTTGTCAAGGTTGTCGGTCAGGTCGATGGTGATACGCGCCTGCACAGGATCGACCTCGAGTGTCGCGCGCACCGGGATGCCGTCGGCATAGGTCACAATCTCCGAGTCGTGCCGCTGCTCACCGCTGACGCGGCCCGCGGGCAGGCGACGAATCGCTGCCACCGCCATGTCCTCGGCATAGGCCTGGAACTGTTCCAGGAAGGCTCGGATCGTATCAAGGCCGTATTGCGCGCAGAGCTCACGCACCAGACGCTCTCCGGTGCGAACAGCCGACAAGGTGGCGAGATAGTCGCCCTGAAACTGCGCCGGTGCGCGGATGTTGGCCTTGCAGATGTCCAGAACATCGGTCAGGTTCTGATAGTCCCGCTGGATCCGCACACAGGGAAGCAACAGACCTTCCTCATACAGATCCCGTGACAGCGGGCTGTAGGTCGTCGGGGTCGGAAATCCCATGTCGGCCAGATGGGCACGCGCGATGGCATGGAATACAAGTTGTCCGTCGACGAAGATCGGGACGCAGAGCGTGAAGTCGCCGCAATGGGTATTGCCATGATAGGCGCTGTTGTTGGCGAAGCAGTCGCCGGGATGGATATCCGCGCCGAACTTGGTCTCCACTGCTCGCGAGATCAGATCAATCGCCGCCACATGGATCGGCAGCCCCAGTGCGGTCGAAATGGCCTGATGGCTGGCGTCGGTGATGCAGCAGGAGAAATCCATCGCGGTGTTCAGCACGCCCGACCGGCCGGAACGGAACAGCGCGTTCACCATTTCGCGGATCACTGCCTCGAACCGTCGACGCAACACCACCATCGTAAACAAATCGACCGTCTGCGTTGTCATCCCCGTCTCCTGTTCAGGCACCACCCAGTCGCGGCCGTTCAGGCTGGCGCAGCCAAGCGGCAGTCGCAATGAGCAGGGTGGCGGCGGGGGACAAAAAAAGAGGGCGGCGCAACCGATTGGTTGGCGCCGCCCAAGGTGGTCGCACACTGTGGTGCAACATCGGGGAGGAAACAGGACACCGGGAGAGACCGGCTCCGTGATTGCCAATGTAGGCGAGAGATGTTGAAGAAAGGTTAACGCTGCCGTGGCCGCAGCGACTTTTTTCACGACGAAAGGTTACCGGAACAATGCCCTTGCCAGCCCCACGTCAACCGCGAACCGGCCCGTTGGCGAAGCTGAAAGTCGTTGAAATCGGACATTATATTGCCGGCCCGTTCTGCACCCGCATCCTGGCGGACATGGGCGCCGAGGTGATTAAGATTGAACCGCCAGGCGGCGATCCGTTTCGCGGCTGGGGGGCGGCGGTCAACGGCAACTCGATCTGGTTCAGCATCCATGGACGGAACAAGCTGTCTGTCGAACTGGACCTGAAGCGCGACCGTGAGATCGCCCTGAAACTCGCGGCTCGGGCCGATGTGCTGGTGGAAAACATGCGGGCAGGCCAGCTCGAGCGTCTTCGTCTCGGCCCTGACGACCTTCACGCGGTGAATCCACGCCTGGTGATCGCCCGTATCTCGGGATACGGGCAGGATGGACCCTATCGCGACAAGCCGGCGTTCGGCGCGATCGGCGAAGCGATGGGCGGATTGCGCCACCTGACCGGGCATCCCGCTGGATCGTCCGCGCTGCCACCGCCGCGATGTGGCATCTCCATCAGCGACGACCTTGCCGGCATGTATGCAGCCATCGGCCTGCTGTCGGCATTGTGGGAACGTGACGCGGCCGGCGGCGGGCGCGGTCGGGTGATCGACGTCAACCTGGTCGACAGCGTGTTCAGCCTGATGGAAGGCATGCTGCCCGAATTCGCGATGGATGGACGCATCCGGCAGCCGGCAGGTGCGGCGATCCCAACTGCATCCCCGACCAACACCTATCCCTGCGCTGATGGGAAATGGCTGTGTATCGCCGGAAATTCCGATCTGATCTTCTCCCGCCTGATGAAGGCGATTGGGCGGTCGGAGCTTGCGACGGACCCGAACTACGCCACCAACGGACTTCGCTGCACCAACCGATTGCCGCTGGATGAAGCGATCGCGGCGTGGACCAGCACGTTGGCGGCGAAGGAAGCGGAGGAACGGCTGGATGCCGCCGAGGTGCCGTGCTCCCGCCTGTACGATATCGCCGACTGCGCGTCCGACCCGCATTTTCTGGCCCGCAAGTCTGTGCAGACCGTCGAGGATCCCCTGATCGGGCGGACCTTGCATCCCGGTCCGGTGATCCGGATGGATGGTGAAGATCCGGGGGATGTCGTTCGCTGGACCGGTCCCGCCGTCGGCGCCCACAATCACTATGTTCTTCACGAGCTGCTCGGTTTGCCAGAAAAGTGCTTCTGATCAATTGGATCTTGCATATTGCTGCCATCATGATGAATGATTGGCCAATAAGCTGCTCAAGATCGGGAGATTATGCGCCGCATCTGGCTTTGTTCGTTTCTGCCTCTGCTGCTGACCCTCGCCGGCTGCGGAGGCGGATCATCCAGCAACGGCCGGGTTGGAGACTATGTCGGTGGACCTGTCGCGGTCGAGTGTGCGCCGTTTGCCCGAGCGCTGAGCGGAGTACATCTGACAGGTGCCGCCGCTGACTGGTGGTGGCAGGCCGAAGGACAGTATGCTCGCTCCGATGCGCCGCATGTTGGCAGCGTGCTCGTGCTGGCCCGTAGCGGGCGTCTGCGAAGCGGTCATGTTGCAGTCGTGTCGAAAATTCTGTCCTCACGCGAGATCCTGGTTACGCAAGCCAACTGGGTCCGCAATCGGGTTACCGAGGATCAGCCGGTGATCGATATCTCGCCGCATAATGACTGGACGATGGTGCAGGTTTGGTGGCCGCCGTCAGGACAGATGGGGATTACGGCGTTCCCGGCCCATGGCTTCGTCCTTGCAGAACGTCCAAAGTCTCGTGACGAACTGGTGGCTGCAACACCGCAGGCCATCCGGATTGCGCTGGCCGGCTGGTAAACATTCTCGCCATTGATGGCCGCAGGCCGTCGCTGCCATAGGTCGACCCGGCGCGGTTCCTGCCAAACGGCATCGTGGTCCAATGGCAAGGCCGGTCGTGGCAGACGCTGCCGGGCGGCAACGTCCCGAGCGCTGGTTTCGTCAGGCCCGGCGCATCCGTGGCGCCCGGACCCCCAGGCCGGTGCAGCGCCAAGCTCCGGTTGCCGGTGACGCCGAGGCGTATAAAGTACCGAAGACACGGACAAAATGCTGTCAAATCATGACCGAATATGACCGACCACGGATGTCGACCGTCGCATTTCGCGAACGCCCGGTATCGTTCGATACCTCCGGCGGCGGTTCAGACCTGCCGTTGACTTTCGTCTTTTATTCCTATTTTGACCGGCACTGCGTTCCGTGCCGCATCTGCGAAGGCCCGCTTGGCCAGAAAACCGGTATCCATGCGACGGCCGAGCCGCGGACAACGGGCGGAGTCGCACCGCTGGGCCATGTCGACACGACGCCGGTCGATGGCCGATCCCGGTCATCAGACCCGCTCATCCCGCGTTGTTTCGATGGGCGCCCCCGTGCTCGCGGCAGTTGGACATGAAGGAGTTCGCCGCATCGTGCGTCGCGGCAGTGCCGGTTCACGACGCGGCGGAGCCGAGGTGCAATCCAGGTCTGAACGTCGTTGGGGAAACATCCCGAAGCAAGCCTGTCCTGTCCCATAGGGGGAAGCACGCCCTGAAAGCGAGCATACCGGGGTTGCCGAGGATGCCGCTGAACCCCGATTACGAGCTGTCGTCGGTTGTCAAGCAATTGACCGGATCAAACAGTACCGGCAAGGTCAGCTATGGTACTGAAGGTGAATTTTACCAGGACGCGGACATTCGGACCGTCATCTGTGGGCCACGTCATATCGCGCAGGCCCGACAGCCGGATGAATTCGTCGCGCAGAGCGAACTGGACGCCTGCGATACCTTCATTCGCCGACTGGTCGACCGGTTGCTCTTGTGATGACGTTTGAAATGACAGGGCCGTCTCTGCCTCTTACGCCGCAGCCCCTGCCGCATTTCGAGGTGCGGTTGGAACGGCCCATGATCGATGACTGGATCCCCGGCAATGCCGGTATCCAGGGCGTCACGACGTTCGAATCGGGGCTTCCCGGACCGCATGTCGCTCTGATAGCGCTGATCCATGGCAACGAAATAGCCGGGGCGATCGTGCTGGATCAGTTGCTGCGCGCGGGCGTGCGGCCCGTGCGCGGGCGGCTTTCCTTTGCCTTTGCCAATCTCGCGGCATTCCGCCGGTTCGATCCTCGCCGACCGGTCGCATCCCGCTTCGTCGATGAGGATTTGAACCGTGTCTGGGATCCGGTGGTACTGGACGGACCACGCTGCTCGGTCGAGCTGGAACGGGCTCGCGAATTGCGGCCCTGGGTTGAAACCGTCGATGTTCTGCTGGACCTGCATTCGATGTTGTGGCCGTCCGACCCTCTGATCCTGAGTGGTCTGCCCGAAAAGGGACGGCGCCTCGCGCAGGCGATCGGGGCTCCGGGTTTGATTGTTGCCGACGCCGGCCATGTCAACGGCCGGCGGCTGATCGACTATCCGCGGTTTTCGGAACCGGACACACCTTTCGTCGGCGAGCTGATCGAGGCCGGTCAGCATTGGGAACCTGAGACCGTAACGACCGCCCTGGCAAGCGCAGCAGGATTGCTGCGGCACCTCCGTATGGTCGCGCTGGACGCGCCGCTGCCGCCTGTGCCTGAGACGCAGTCACGCCTCGCGGTCGTGACAGAGGCGGTGACAGCCATGACGTCGGCCTTCGCCTTCATCCGGGCTTTTCGCGGCGGTGAAGTGATCCCGCGTCGAAATACGCTGATTGCCATGGATGGCGAGACGGAAATCCGCACACCCTACGACGATTGCCTGTTGGTCATGCCAAGTTTACGGCCCAGCAAAGGCCACACAGCCGTCAGGCTGGCTCGGCTTGAAAGATAGAGTGTCGCGCGCGGCATAAGGTGTCGTCACCTCGCGACCGGCGTGTGGTACTGAGGGGCCTCGGCGCGATCATGCAGGCCGTAGTCACGAATGATGCGAATGTCCAGGCGTTGTGCGCCGGCGCGCGGGGCCCAGGCTGCCATGGCTGCCATATCAGGCCAGGCCAACGTCAGCAGGGATGCACCAGCCTCGGTGATCCCATCGAAACGGTCCCAGTCCATCACCGCCGCTGGCAACTCTTCAACCGCAGGCGTTTCGATCAGGCTGATCGCTTTGGCCGCCCCGGTTTCGGTTTCGTCCAGCCGGCTTTGCGACAACAACTTTCCATTGTCCTGCACCACCTCGCCGACACGTAGATGATATTCGCTGAAGACATCCTGCCGCCCGGCGATCTGCGCAGCGTGATGGCCGCCATGGGTGCGCCAGCGTATCACCGACTTCTCATCTCGCCACAGCGACAGTGACAACAGCCGTCCGGGATACCGCTGGCTCGCATAGCGCTTGTTGTCAATGAATCCGTCGATTGCCACCAGCTCCGGCCGCAAGGAAGCGGCGTGAGCGAGATACGCCTCCCAGCGCCCGGGCCTGGGCGTTACCTCAAAAATCACAGCGAACATGGCAGCAGTCTGCGGCGACGGGGCCGAAACCGGCAAGCCTATTCGATTCGGTGGTCGCCGTAGCGTGGCCGTGCCCAGCCCTGTAAGCTTGCACGCCACACCTGGTCTGGCTCGAGGAAGGAAATGCCATGCGTCTGAACGGCAGGATCGCGATCATCACAGGAGCGGCGTCGGGCATCGGCCTTGCCACAGCGAAACTGTTCGTGGCCGAAGGCGCCCGTGTCTTCGGCGCAGACCTGCAGGCGTTTCCGACCGATCTCACGGCGTTGGACGGCTTTCGCGGCGTCCAATTGGACCTGACCGAGCAAGGGGCAGACGGCGCGGTGCTCGACGCGTGCGAAAAGGCGTTCGGGCCACCCGATATCCTGTTCAACAACGCCGGCATAGGCAACGCCAGGCCCATCCTGGACACGGACGACGCGGCCCTGGCGCGCTACATGGCGGTGAACCTGGCCGCCCCATTCCGCCTCGCCCGCGCAACAGTGAAATCCATGCAGGGCCGCGGCGGCGTCATCATCAACACGGCCTCGGTCTATGGTATGCGCGGCGCTGCATCATCGTCGGCCTATGGGCCGACCAAAGCGGCGATAATTGGCCTGACTCAGCAATTGGCCGTCGAATACGGCCGGGACGGGATTCGCGTGAATGCGATCGCGCCAGGCCTGATCGCGACGCCGATGACGGCAGGGCGGCTGGACGCGAATCCGTGGTTCCGCGACCAGATGATTGGCCGTACCCCACTCGGTCATCCCGGCACGCCCGAGGACATCGCGCAAGCCTGCCTCTTCCTGGCGTCGGACGCCGCACGCTTCATCACCGGTGTGACATTGCCGGTCGACGGCGGGTGGTCGGCTGTCGGCTACATGCCCGCACCGCGCTGACGCGACACAGGACTCGCATCCCGCGCATTCTGCGCTAACATCCCGCGAACGAGGGCGCGCCGGGTGCCCGCGTTCGACGGGTTCCGACCCGGTCCAAGCGCCTTCGGCGAAATAAGGAGGCGCGGCCATGACTCAAGGAACTAACGGCAGAAGTCCCCGCTCGGTGGCTCTGGTGGGCCCTTACAGCAGCGGCAAATCGGTGCTGTTCGAGGCGCTGATGGATGCGGCGGGTGCGCCCGTGAAGCGCCCGGCTGATCCGCGCAACCGCCCGATGACCACCGAGATCCGACTTGGACATTGCACCTATCTTGGTGATCCGTGGGCGATCCTCGACTGCCCGGGCTCGATAGAGTTTGCACATGAAACCTGCGCCGCGCTGGCGATGACGGACATCGCCGTCGTTGTCTGCGAACCGTCGGCGGACCATGCGCTGGCCGTCGCGCCGCTCCTGAAGACATTGAGGGATGGTGAGATCCCGCACATTATTTTCATCAACAAGGTCGATCGGCTCGAGGGCAGCCTGGCCGACACGCTGGCGGCGTTGCAGGTACAGGCTCATGCGCCCCTGGTGCTGCGGGAGATGCCGATCGTCGAAGAAGGGTGCGTCACCGGCTATGTCGACCTGATGAGCGAGCGCACCTACCGATATCGCAAAGGCGAAGCGTCGGAACTGATCCAGATTCCGTCCGCTTTGCACCAGGAAGAGCAGGAGGCTCGCGGCCGGCTGGTGGAGGCCCTGGCCGATCGCGACGATGCGCTGCTGGAAAAGGTGCTGGAAGACATCAAGCCGACGCCAGAGGAACTGTTTCGCGATATGCGCAAGGACCTGCTAGCCGGGGCGGTGATAGAAGTCATGCTGGGTTCGGCGGAAAACGCCAACGGTATTCGCCGCTTATGGAAGGCGCTCCGCCACGACGCACCGGAAGTGCACGAGACCGCCGACCGCAAGCAGATCGAGGCCGATGGTCCACCGCTGTTACAGGTATTCAAGACCGCCTATGCCGGGCATACGGGTAAACTGTCCTATGCGAGGATTTGGCGTGGCTCGATCAAGGACGGCGCCACCTTCGGCGGTACCCGTTTGGGCGGAATCTACCGCATGAGCGGCGGCGATCTGTCCAAAGTGGGAGAGGCCGTCGCCGGCGACATCGTCGCGCTGGGCCGACTGGACGGTGTCGCCACTGGCGCGACCTTGTCGCCCACCGACACTCCCGAACCGCTGCCGTTCCCCGAGCCGGCACCGCCCGTCTATGCGATGGCAATCGCCACGACAGACAGAAAGGATGACGTGAAGCTATCGGCCGCCTTGCGCAAACTGGCCGAGGAGGATCCGTCGCTACAGATCGTCCATGACCAGGAATCCGGCGAGACGGTGCTGCATGGACAGGGGGAGATGCACCTGCTGACCACGGTGGATCACCTGGCGAAGAATTACGGGCTCAAGCTGGCAACCGCGCGCCCGTCCGTTGCTTATCGGGAGACGATCCGCCGGCCAGTCCATCAGCACGGGAGGCTGAAGCGGCAGACCGGTGGCCACGGGCAGTTCGCGGATGTGAAGCTCGACATCGCACCGCGGCCACGTGGGGCCGGGTTCGAGTTCATCGACAAGATCGTCGGCGGCGCCGTGCCGCGGAATTTCATTCCCGCGGTGGGCGAAGCGGCCGAAGAAGCGGCAAAAAGGGGTCCGTTTGGCTACCCGGTGGTCGATATCTCGGTAACGCTGGTCGATGGTGGATTCCATACCGTCGATAGCTCCGACATGGCTTTCAAGACCGCGACAAGCATCGCGATGAAAGAAGGGCTGGCCGCGGCGGACCCGGTGCTGCTGGAACCGATCGACCACGTCACCGTCAGCGTACCGAGCGAGTACACGGCGAGGGCGCAGCGGCTGCTGACCGGGCGACGCGGACAGATTCTGGGTTTTGCCGAACGGCCTGGCTGGCCCGGCTGGGACGATGTCGAGGCGCTGATGCCAGAAGCAGAGCTGCATGATCTCATCATCGAACTGCGCTCACAGACAATAGGACTGGGCACCTACCGAAAGCGGTTCGACCACCTGGCCGAGGCGCGTGGCACCGAGATCAAGCCAAAGGCGGCATGATCTCGGGCAAGGCTCATGGAGAACTCCCCACCGGCCTTGCGCCGGTGGATGGTGGCGATCACATTGGACCCTCATCCGGGGCGGGAGGAGAGGGGTCCAATGAAGCTGTTTGACATCACGGGGAAGGTTGCTGTCGTCACCGGTGGGAATGGCGGTATCGGACTGGCCATGGCACAGGGCATGGCCTCGATTGGGGCCAACATCGTGATAGCTGGCCGCAATGCTGAAAAAGCTGCCCGCGCGGTGGAAACCCTGCGTGGTATGGGCGTACAGGCTACGTTCGTACCCGCTGATGTGACCCGAAAGGCCGACTGCTTCGACCTGATTGCCCAGGCCGAGGCGCTGTTCGGCCGTGTCGATATCCTGGTGAACAACGCCGGCATGTCGATCCGCAAAATGCCGCAAGACCTGACCGAGGACGAATTTCGCCAAGTGATCGACACCAACCTGACGGCCGCGTTCCTGTGCTCGCAGGCGGCTTATCATGCGATGAAGAAGCTCGGTTGCGGCAAGATGATCAATATCGGGTCTATGATGTCGCTGTTCGGCGCCCCCTATGCAGCCCCGTACGCTTCGAGCAAAGGCGGCATTGTGCAGATGACCCGCTCCTTGGCAACGGCCTGGGCCAGGGACCACATCCAGGTGAATGCGGTGCTGCCTGGCTGGATCGACACTGATCTGACCAAGCGCGCACGCCAACAGGTTCCAGGACTGCACGAGAGCGTCGAGAAGCGCACCCCCGAGGGGCGCTGGGGGGTGCCGGACGACATGGCTGGCGTGGCGGCCTTTCTGGCCTCTCCGGCGTCAGACTTCGTGACGGGCGCGGCCATTCCTGTGGACGGCGGTTTCTCGATCGGTATGTAGGGTCAGCCTTGTACGTTACGCCGACATGCATTCGAGGCGATCGCAACCAATTGACCGTAACGTCTGCCGAGACGAAAGAAACTCCGTCGTTCTGCTCTCCGGTTCGAGAGGTATCGAACGGTCGACGCCGGCGCTGGCATGGCGAGATGATTCCTGAGGATCGCCGGCCTCTGTGAGACGATGACCGGGGAAGCCACGTGTCTCCGACGAACCGCTACCGTCAAACGACCAACGGCCAACGCCCGAGCGCGGAGTAAAGAGTCCGCCCCCGAAAACTATGGATCAGAACGAAATCTCCGACGGTCCAATGCACAGGTTCGACAGGCTGCTCCAGGAGCTTTCCCGCGCTGTATGCCAGCGTGACATGAGGCGTGAACTTCTGTCCTGAGCCTTGAGTGTGCACAAGCCGAGCGTCTGCCAGCACATTCCGCAACTGACGTTCCAACGCTGCAAGACCCTCTATTTCGCCGCTTGGCAGCAGGACGACCGGCGAGACCTCGCGTCGGGACCTGAAAGTCATCACCCGGTCCAGGTGCACATCAAATGGCGATGCGATGACGGTCGCAGCAGCGTCAGCGGCCAACCTCACCAGGTCCCATGGTGGATCATCATATTCGCCGATTGGGACAAGGGTCATATGTATCCGGTCCGTCGGGATGGGGTTACCGCGTAATCCCTGCTCCCACAGCATCTGTCGCCGCGCCACGATCGCCATGGCTTGATCCGGCGGCGGGAAAAGGGCGAAGAAAAACGCGTGCCGCGGAAACGCGGAACCTGGCCGCTTCGCGACACTCGATGGACGCGGATGTGGCCGTTCAGGAAGTTCGGATCCGAACAAAGAAAGCTGCCTGGACATAAGCTCTCTCCACAGTCAGAGGCATATCGCATGCGAGCCCACGGGAAAGTAGCACATACCGCGGCTGTCACCGCACACACGCTTCACCGACAGTCCTGCGTCGAACGCCGTGATCTGTCTCATTCAGCCACGAACGGACCGCCTGCAGAGGAACGAGCGCCTATAGGCCGCTGAACCAATTGTAGCCGACAGTCTCCCACGTCCCACCCACGTAGTCGTTGCTGATCTCGATCTCGCCGATATGCTTGGGATTCTTAAAGCCGAGCTTTGTCGGAACTCGAAGCTTCATGGGGAAGCCATAGGCACGCGGCAGTAGTTGATCATCGAACCAGAAGGTTAGCTGCGTTTGCGGATGCAGCGCCGTCGGCATGTCGATGCTGGTGACATAGTTATCGTCGCAGCGGAGCACGACGTACTTCGCCCGCGTGTCGGCGCCGATCCGCTGCAGAAACTCCGCGAAGCGTACCCCCGACCATTTGCCGACAGCGCTCCACCCTTCGATGCAGATGTGCCGCGTGATCTGCGTTACGCGCGGCAGTGCATGGAGCCGATCCAGCGTCCAGTCGTCGCGACGCTCCGCCCGCCCGGTGATGTTCAGCCGATAGATGGCCGGATCGATGATTGGCGCTTTGTCAGGGCTGTTGGGCTGGTAGAAGGAGTTGAACGGGAACGGCCGCGTGATCGCGCTTTCCGGGTACTCCCGCGCCAGCCGGTGGGGGGAGAACAGCCAAGCCTGCACGCGGTCGTTGAAATCGGAGACTCGGCTGAGCATGGTTTCAGCCGAAAAGCCGTCGGTTACGTCGCAGCCGGCGATCAGCGTCAAGGTACCAAGTCCGACCGCCCGCCGTACGAACGAACGGCGGGTCGATGCATCGAGCCGTCGAGCGGCCTCGCGCAGGATCAACCCGGTGTCGGGATGGGGCGGAGATTTCCTGCCAGTTCTGGACATTGTGCTCTCCTCACCGGCCACGGATCATGGCGCGCAGGCTCTTCGGCACCAAAAGCGCCATCGCGACATGTACGATCAGGAAGCCGAAGATCACCAGCATGGCGGCGAAATGAATCAGCCGCGCATTGTCGAAGTCGCCGAGCAACATGACAAGCCAGCGCAACTGCACCGGCTTCCAGATCGCTAGGCCGGACAGCACCACCACGACACTGTTCACAATCACGCCAAGGTAGAGCAGCCGTTGGACGGCATTGTAGATGGTAGGATCCTCGTGTCCGAGCCGCCCGGAGACAGCGGCGCGCAGGTCATTCAGGACGGCAGCCGGCGTGACCGGCAGCATTTTGTGGCGCAAGCGTCCGGACAACAGCCCGTAGCAGAGATAGATGGTGCCGTTACCCATGACCAGCCACATCGCCATGAAATGCCAGCGCAGTCCGCCGCTGAGCGAGCCACCGAGCGTCGTCCATGATGGAAACGGAAAGGGCAATGTCAGGTACGCATTATGGATTGCCCAACCGCTAGAAATCATTACGATCATTGCGACAGCGTTGATCCAATGGGTGATGCGCACAATCAGCGGATGGATCAAGGGGCCTCGTGGCAGAGCACCTGTGAGAGCTGGCGTACGCTCGGCTTGTGTCATGGCGATGGCCTCCTCGGATGGCCGTACGACATCGGACCGGGGTATTCCCCGGTCCGATCGCGCAAATGGATCACTGCGGCAGCAAAACCGTGTCGACGACGTGGATTACGCCGTTGCTCTGGTTCACGTCCGGAATGGTGACCATCGATTTGTCGCCCTTGGCATCGATGATTTCGAGCCGCCGGCCGGCCTCCATCACCGTCAGCGTGCCCCCCTGCACGGTCTTGAGCGTTGCCTTGCCGCCGCCGGCCTTCACCTCGGCCTTCAGATCAGCGGCTGAGAGTTTGCCAGGCACCACGTGATAGGTCAGCACTGTTGACAGCGTGCTCTTGTTCTCCGGTTTCAGCAGCGTCTCCACGGTGCCCTTCGGCAGCTTCTCGAAAGCCCGGTTGACCGGTGCAAAGACCGTGAAGGGCCCGGGTGTCATGAGGGTATCAACCAGGCCCGCAGCCTTGACGGCAGCGACGAGTGTGGTGTGATCCCGGGAGTTGACAGCGTTCTCTACGATGTTCTTGGTTGGATACATCGGCGCGCCACCGACCATGACGGCCATCTGGGCATTGGCCGGGACGAAGGCGGCGAGCGACGTGCCAGCGAAGGCGAGACCGACAGCGGCCGCAAAAATTGTGCTGCGAAAAGTCATGACATATCTCCTGAGAGCCTCGATGACGCCGATCGTCATCGATCGACGGAGAGCGCTTCAGTCGCGTCTCGCAGGCAGCTACGGGAGCCTGCCCGGCGTGGTTTCAGCAGGCCGCCGGAAATATAAATTTTGCCCTGGGTGAAACTTCCGGCACCCTGTTCCGTACTATTGTCGATGAACTGCCGGCGGTTTGCCGCGTAACCGAGCTATGGTCACGGCCCCGACGACGGCGGACGGATTTTGTTCCCAACACAAGGGTTTCTCGACCTTCGCCATGTCCGAAGACGCCAGAT
>WBZO01003726.1_pt1 | contig 17338 bp, 16 predicted proteins | sample 5204261 | NCBI WGS metagenome assembly WBZO01 (sample SAMN12412400, study PRJNA552823) | activated sludge metagenome | isolation source: activated sludge from anammox sidestream of wastewater treatment plant... | place: USA: North Carolina | collected 2017-09
CTCGGTGAGCAGGCGCAACAGGTGGGTGTACCAATCCCGGTACCAGCCAGCCACATAGGCGAAGTGGGGGTCACCGGCGCGCTCGAATCGCTCGACATCCGAGGTGGCCATCTCGCGCCGTTCCCGCATGAAGTCCTCGAGATTGGCAATCACGAGCGGGTCGGCGAGCTGCTCGACGAGCACGGGCGTCAGGCCGATGGTCAGCCGTACGGGTAGACCCTGCCTCCGTAGCCGGTGCAGCCCGTCTAGCAGCGGCAGGTACGTTTCCGAAGCGGCCTCGTGGATCCACTCCTCACCGTGGGGCCAGCGCCCAGCGCGGCGGCAATAGGGGAGATGCGAATGCAGCACGAAGGTAAATGCGCCGGCGGCCATGCCATGCTCCTGCAAAGTCGGCTCTGATGGGCTACACGCCGAGCGGGCCGAGCGGGCGCTTGGTGCGCACCGTATCGCCACTTGGCACCCATTGACCGGAGAAATCGTCCTCGCGCACGGCGGGCCCGATGATCACATTGCGGCCGATCTGGACACCGGCCGGGATGCGGGCGCGCTTGCCGGCAATGGAGATGCCGGAGGTGAGGAGGTCGGGCCGTTCGCGGTTGGGGCTGTAGTCGTCGCTGCCGCCGATGGTGACGCCCTCGGCCACGAACACATCCTTGTCGAGGATGGCGCGTTCGACAACGGCGCCTCGTTCGATACGGCAGCCATCGAACACGATGGAGTCTCGCACCACGGCGCCGTCTTCGATGTACACGCCGGGCGAGATGACTGAGTGCTCGACGTGACCGTTGATGATGTCGCCGGAGTTGAGCAGCGAGCGGGAGACGTAGGCGCGCGGGCCGATCTTGGCGGGGGGATAGCGCGGCTCGCGCGTGCGAATCGCGGTTTCCGGGGCGTACAGGTCGAGCTCCGGCAAGTCAACCAGCAGGTCCATGTTTGCCTGCCAGTACGAGTCAATCGTACCCACGTCGCGCCAGTAGCCTTCCAGCTCGTGGCCGAAGACGCGGTAGTCGTGGATCATCTCCGGGAGGATGTCGCGGCCGAAGTCGTGGGTCGTGTTGCGGGCGGCGTCGGCCTGGAGCCGGTCAATCAGCACGTCCTTGTTGAAGACGTAAATGCCGGTGGAGGCCAGGGTGAAGCGCGGGGCCTTGGGCTTCTCCTCGAACTCAATCACGCGTAGGTCGGGGTCGAGCCGCAGCAGTCCGTAGCGTGAGGCCTCGGCCATCGGCACGTTGTAGACCGGCACGGTGACATCGGCCTTGTTGGCGCGATGCTCCTGGATTAGCAGGTCATAGCGCATTGTGTAGATATGATCCCCGGCCAGGATCAGCACCTCGTTGACGTCAGCCTCTTCCACGAAAAAAAGGTTCTGGTAGACGGCGTCCGCGGTGCCCCGGTACCAATCCGAGATCTCGCGGCCCAGATAGGGCTGCAACAAGTACACGCCGCCGCTCTCCCGGTCCAGTTCCCAGGGCCGGCCGTTGCGGATGTGGTCATTGAGCGAGCGGGGGCGGTACTGGGTGAGGATGCCGACTTTGGTGATGTTCGAGTTGACGCAGTTGGACAGGGCAAAGTCGATGATGCGGTACTTACCGCCGAAGATGACGGCAGGCTTGGCGCGTTGCTCCGAAAGAATGCTCAGACGGTCGCCCTGGCCACCGGCGAGGATTAGCGCGAGAACGTCATCCACCGTCGAACTCCACCGCTACGCGTCGTGCGAGCGCCGACCGCCGGCCTTAGTGTACGAGGGCCTCCGGCTGCGACCAAGCGGCGCGCCGGCTGCCTGCTAGCGCGGACCGGTGGGGACGGTAGCGCGCAACGGCAGCGCCTCTTCCGGCAGCCGGTTGTCCAGCCCGTTGAAGATCGCCAGGTAGTCACGCAGATAGCGGGTGATCAGGAAGTGCTCGCGCACATGCTCCCGGCCAATCGCGCCCATTCTGCGTGCGACGTCCGGATGCTTCAGCAGGTAATGGACCCGGTTGACGCATTCGGCAGTGGTGTTCACTAGGTAGCCGGTGCGGCCGTACAGGATCTGGAGCGGAATCCCGCCGACGTTCCCAGCGACCACCGGCCGGCCCTTCCACAGCGCCTCGCTCACCACCAGGCCGAACCCCTCGCGCACCGACTTTTGGATGACTACGCCCGCCTTCGTCTGGAAGGCGTTGACCTCCACATTCCCCACGCCGTTGAGGTTGGACAGGATGTGGATGTCGTAGTCTTCGCCGGCGCGGCGGACGGTGCGTTCGTACCAGGCCCAGCCCTCCGGGTCGTCGTGCGCCATCGAAGCGATCAGCACTAGTTGTAGTTCTGGGAACTCCGGCTTTAGCGCCCGGTAGACGTCAATCACGCCCAGCGGGTCCTTCCACGGGTCAAAACGCGATACCTGGAGGATCGAGGGCCGGTCCGGGTCCACGCCGTAGCGGCGCAGGATCTCGTTGGCAGTCTGGATGGTCAACTCGACGTTCTTGGGAGAGAGTGGATCAATCGCAGGCGGTACGGTGAAGATGCGGGGGCTCTTCAGGTCCTGGTTTACGTATTCCGGCATGGTGAAGATGGCGGCGTCATACGCCTCGACGTACGGATGCAGCAGGTCCCACACTTCGGGCTGCGCATCCGTCGTGTCGATATGACAGCGCCACACCCACTTGCCCGGAGGGCGGTGGCCCAGCCGCTGTTCTGCCAGGGTGAGCACACCGGCCGGCTGCGGATCGTGGATCACCACGAAGTCGTACTGCTCATCAAAGGCGTCGGCGTTCATCTGGTTGTAGCGCGTCCAGATGTCGCGCATCTGGGGCGTCCACTCCAGCAACATCCCCTGCAAGGAGTTGTGCATCGCCTTGGTGACGTTGTAGAACTCCTCGGCGCCGCGGATCACCTGCCACTCGGCCTTGAGCCCGAGGTCGCACATCAGCGGCACCAGCGTGGCGAGGATCTCGGCCACCCCGCCACCAAAGGCGGTCGCGTTGACATGCAACACCCGCGCCCCCTTGAGCGGCTCAGCCAGCCGTTGCAGCTCTTCGTAGCGCGCGTCGCCGATGATGGACCGGTAGGAATCGAGCGTCTTCGGCGTAACCGGAACAGTGCCAAACATCATGGGCTCCGTGGCGCGCAGGCCGGTCTAGGCGCTGCAGCCGTGCCGCCTCGTCGGGACGCAGCCGGGTTCAGCGCCGGTCGATCTTGATGCGGGGATGGGTGTCTGGGCGGAGGCGTAAGACACCGGCCGGACGAGAGGCAGCGAGGTGCTCGTTCTATCCTAGGAACGGCTCGGAAGGCCGGTCAACAAACGGTCTGAGGTATTTCGCGGATTGGCGGCTATCCGCAGCCCGAAGTCACCTGTCGAGCACGAGACACTGGTGCACAGCCGGCCGTGGGTGGGACCACGCGTTCCCCATTGACTCGGGTCTGCCGCAACCCTGCTCAGCGCATCCCTGTGGAACCGTGGCCGCGGGCGCCGCGGACGGTGTCGCTCAGTTCCTCTTTTTCATGCGCCTCGACATCGGCCAGCCGGCTGATCACCAGTTGGGCGATGCGGTCACCGTGGTGGATGGTGAAGTTGCCGGTGCTGCCGATGGTATACATCGTGACGAGCAGCTCGCCGCGATAGTCGGCGTCGATGGTACCGTGCGCCACCAGCACGCCGCGCCGCGCAAGCCCTGAACGTGGCCGCACCTCGGCGTCATAGCCGGCGGGCATTTCCATCGCCAGACCGGTCGGCACCAGCACGGGGTCGGGCCCAAGTGTGAGGCTGCCATCCTGGGGCAGGCAGGCGACCAGGTCGAGCCCGCTGGCGTGCTCGCTCGCCCGGCGGGGCAGTGCGGCATCGGGATGCAGGCGGCGAAAGTGAATGACGATCGGCGGAGTGCTCACGGAAACCTCACTCGGTGGTGCCCTGCCCTAAGGCTACGATCCCAGGGCTACCTACCGATACATGAAATGAATCCATGCCGCGGTGAGGACTGGAGCATGTGGCAACCGGACGGGCTGACTGAAATCGCGACCGCTGACATCCCCGATTACGTCGTGCCGTTTACCACGACGGAGGGCGGGCTCGGCAGCCAGTCCACGGCATCGGTCCCGGATGCTGCGTGGGCATGGCTGGCCGGCCCCGAGGAGATCTGGCCCGCTGCACCGCAGAACATCGAGGCGACGGGTCTGCCCTCCTCGATGTTGCACGACCTCATGGTGAAGATTATCCACTTCTCCGGCCCGAGCACGACGGAGACACTGGGCGAACGCATCGGCCTGGGCTACGTAGTGGTGGAGAAGCTGCTGGATGACCTCAAGACCGAGCAGTTGGTCGAGGTGATGAGCGCTACCCGCTTCAACGAGCTGGGCTTTCGCTACCGGCTCACGACGCGCGGTGAGCAGCGCGCCACCGATGCCCTGGGCCGTTCCCGCTATGCCAGCCTGGCGCCAGTGACGCTGGAGCAGTATGAGGCCATCGCCCGCCGGCAATCCCTGCGGCTGACCCCGCCCTCACCGGGGCGCATCCTTGAAGCGCTCGGGCAGCTCGTGCTGGGCCGCGAGACAGTGGATGGGCTGGCGCGTGCGCTGCATTCGGGCCGTAGCACGCTGATCTTCGGCTCCTCTGGCAACGGAAAGACCGCCATCCTGGAGCAATATGCCCGCTACAGCAACGACACCGTCATCATCCCCAATGCGCTGTACGTGCACGGGCAGATCATCCGGATCTTCGACGCCGCCGTGCACCAGAAGTATGAGCCGCCGGCCGAGCCGGTGGACGAATACGGGTTGTTCAAACCCCAGGCCAAGACGGCCCGGCTGGACCGGCGCTGGATCCAGGTGCGCCGTCCTGTGGTGGTAGTAGGAGGTGAACTGACGCAAGAGAGCCTGGAGCTGTCGTTCGACCCGGTCGCCCACTTCTATCAGGCGCCGCCGCACCTGAAGGCGCAGGATGGGATGTTCGTGATCGACGATTTCGGCCGGCAGCGGGTCCGCCCGGAGGAGCTGCTCAACCGCTGGATTCTGCCGATGGAGCGCGGGTTTGACCTGTTGACGCTGCATACCGGTGAGAGCTTCACCGTGCCGTTCGAGATGGCGCTGATGTTCTCCACCAACCTGCGACCCGCCGACCTGGTAGACGAGGCGTTCCTGCGTCGCATCCCGTACAAAGTGCACATTCCCAGCCCGAACCGCGAGGAGTTCGCGAGCATCACCCGCCGCGTTGCCGCTGCCAAGCGGCTGCCGTTCACCGAGGAGCAGCTGGCGTACTTTGTCGAGGCGTTGTTCCGCGTGCCAGAGCGCGAGCCCAAGGGCGTGTACCCGCGTGACCTGATCCAGATCATCTTCGATAGTGCCCGCTTTGACGGCGCCGAGCCGGAACTGAGCCCAAGCCTGATCGAGCGGGCAGTCAGCGTCTACTTCATCGAGTGACGCCGAAGCCACCGCGGCCTCTAGGTGGCGCGGGTATCGCGCTGCTCCGCGCGGTGCCCGGCTGGGCGGCTACGGCGCGCTCACGATCAGGTCTTCGAACAGCGCTTCGCTCTCCCCATACCGGATCGAGGAGACACCCAGCGCGATCGCACCCGACTCACACCAACAGCCGGGGTCTGTGACCACGAACAGCGGCGCTCCGTTTACCGCGCCTGATAGCTGATCGCCGATGCAGGCGAGGTCGATCCGGTTGGCGATGGTCCCGCCCCAGATGGCAGATGACTGGCCGGCAGCAATGGGCGTCAACCTCCGCCGTGTCTCCACAGACGTCGTGGGATCGATCGCAACTCGGTACAAGGCGAACGTAGCCGAGTCGGGGCGAATGAACAGCTCATAGCGGCCATAGGGTGTTTCCCGGCAGCCAAGCACGATTTCACGCCCGGTCGTATGGCCGCGCAACCCGGCGCTGACGCTGACCCGGGTATCGCGATAGGCGCGGCCAACGGATGAGCCGGTGTGGATGATCGCCGCTGGATAGCGGGTGCGCACTACATAAGCGCCTTCGTCGAACCCCCGATCGGCATCTGTTGTGGACCCTGGCCGGAAGCTGCTGGATTCCGGCACGTCAAACGTGTCATACAACAGCAACGCGCCTGGGGGCTGCAGTGGCGCTGGGAAGGACGGGAGCGCAACCGGCCGTGGGCCCTCCGGCACACGCGATGCCTGAAAGCGGACAACGGCAATATCATACCCGGCATGCCCGGCGACAATGATGGACTCGTCGGCTTGGAGTGCCGCGGCGTTGGCGGCCGCGTTCTCGACGTTGAAGTCCATCACCGCTGTCCCATCGTCGCCGAAGCCAGCGTCCGGCCGGCCGTCGAGCCGGAAGCGTGCGACGGCAAACCGTCCCTGCGCAATGCCCAGCGCAAGCAGCGGCGTTCCGGTGGGACCATCCCAGGCCAGCCCGCGGACGGTACTGATCGTTCCGCTAAGGTGCAATAACACCGCGTGCGACTCAGCCTCCGTGACCTCGCCGGTCTGGTCGAGGTGAATGACGGTGGCGTGCGCTCCCGTGAGCAGCGTCAGCGTGATGCGGCCGTCCAGTTCAGTCGCAGCGTTGACCACGTCTCGGTCACCGGTGGCGGCGGTGGCGATGATCCCCTCCAGCCGGCCGTCGGGATTATACCGAGCGACGACGAAGTCCAGCCCATCCGCCTGCTGCGCGGCGCCGGCGACGAGTATGCTGCCGTTGTCGAGTGTGGTGATTGACCGGACGGCATCGTTACGGGAGCCCACGCTGTGAATTGTGACACCACGATCGCCGTAGCTGTCATCAAGCAGGCCGTTGCCGTGCAGCCGCAATAGCGCGAAGTCGAAGTCAACACCGTTGTGCGCGTAGCCGCCGGCGATGATGCGACCGTGTTGGTCAATCGCGACCGCATTGGCGACAGCATCGCCAGAGCCAGGGCGGAGCGTGAAGATACCATTGCGGCCGAAACTGGGATCAAGACCGCCGTCGCGGGTCAGCCGCATCACTAAGAAGGCAAACATCCCCTCTGTCGTGGTCGTCGCGCCGGCGATGACAATGCGTCCATCGGCTTGCACCGCCACCGCGCGTGCTTCATCGACGCCGCCGGCATCAATGCGAATCCGGCCAGCCACGCCAAAGCCGGGGTCGATGCGACCGGGCTGCGCGAATGCGGGCCGCGGCGTGTCCGGCGCCACCAACACCAGAGCCACAATTACGATGGCCAGTCGGAGGCGGAATGGCGGGGTCGCGGCGGTCATGTTTGTGCCTGCAGCCTGGCGGGATTCGCGGCCCAGTATACCCGGTCGTAGTCTCTGGTCGCAGATCGGTTACTGCGAGGTCCGCAGGGGCCGGTGCCGCACGTGATACTGCCGTAACCACTGCACGCCAGCTTGATCATCGACTACCGCCCGTCACGAGCGTATATCTGCCCTGGCCGCTGAGCTTCGTCGCGATGAACTGCCAGTAGGCCGGACTCTCTAGCTCCAGCAACGACCCCGTTGCGCGCCTGCGTCCCGGACACGGATAATCACTCGCAACTCGGTGGGGAAGGATGCCCGTCATGGAGTGGCAGGAGCACTATCGCAGCAGGTTGGTGAGCCCGGCGGAGGCCGTATCGCACGTCAAGTCCGGCGACATCGTAGCGATTCCGATTTTCGGACCGACCACGCTGCCCCCGGCGCTGTGGGACCGGCGCGACAGCCTGCGCGACGTCACGTTGCGACTGCTGGCGCCCTCAACCGATCCGGGCTGGCTGAAGCCGGGCGCAGAGCAGCACTTCAACATCGAGTATGAAGTATATATCGGCGACTTCGGCCGTTTCGTCATGGATGAGAAGCGGGCGACGTACCTGCCCAATCTCTTCTCGCTGGGCTTCAAGCCGTGGGACGAACGGCCGGACTTCAAGCAGAAGGCCGATGTCGTGTTTGTCACGGTCTCACCGCCCAACAAGCACGGCTACGTGCACTTCGGCGCGCACAACTGGACGAAACGGGACTATGTGCGGCGTACGCCCCTGGTGATTGCCGAGGTGGACCCGACGCTTATCGATGTCTTTGGCGATGTGCATGTCCATGTCAGCGAACTGGATTACATCGTCGAGTACTCGCCGCCGGCCTTCACGCGCGAGAACTTCGAGGCGCTGGTAGCGCCGCTGCCGCCGGACCGGGCGGCGGGGTTCCGGGCGTTGCTCGATGAGATTAGCGTCTCCCGGCTGGCGCCGCTGGCGGGGGTGATCGGCGCCGTCTCGCCCCAAGACGTTCGCAACTTCTTCGGGCTGGTTGAACCGCCCGAGTACGCCAAGACCATCGCCGGCTATCTGGAGACGCTGATTCCCGACCGCTGCACGTTGCAGATCGGCACCGGTGAGCCAGGGCGGATGATGCCCAACCTCGGCGTCCTGGACAACAAGCACGATCTCGGGTTGCACACGGAACTGGGTTCCCCGGGGTATGGCCGGCTGGTTGAGGGCGGCGTGATCACCGGCAAGTACAAGACGCTGCACCCCAACAAGGCCGTGGCCGCGGCCTGGAGCGGCTGTGACGACAAAGACCTGGAGATCATCGACTCCAACCCGAAGTTCGAGCTGTACGAGCCGTCACATGTGCTCTCCTTCCGCACCCTCAGCCAGCTCGATAACTACGTCACGATCAATAACGCCATTGCTGTGGACTTGCTGGGTCAGGTGAACTCCGAGTCCGTCTTCGGTGGACGCATGATCAACGGCAACGGCGGCCAGCCAGAGCTGGCGATGGCCGGTTCCTTTTCGCGCGGCGGCCGCTCAATCATCCTGCTGCCGTCCACGGCGCTAGGTGGCTCGGTGTCGCGCGTCGTCGCCCAGCACGAACAGGGAGCGATGATCACCGTGGTGCGCCACTTTGTGGACTACGTGGTGACGGAGTACGGCATCGCCAGCCTGATGGGCAAGAACCACCGTCAGCGCGCAGAGGAGCTGATTTCCGTCGCCCATCCGGACTTCCGCGCGGAGCTGCGCGCCCAGGCGCAATCCCTGTGGTGGCCGTGAGTCTCACCATTCGTGTCGCGCGGCCGGCGGACTTCGCCGAGGTCGAGCGGCTAACGGTGGCGGTGTACCTGGGTGAGGGGTTCACATCGCCGGGGCGGGGGGCTGCGCTGCGCCAGACGGCGACGCGGGCAGCTGCTACTGAGCTGCTGGTCGCTGTTCCGGATACAGGCGGCCTCGCCGGCGCGGTATCGTACATCGGTAGGGGCGGGCCGTACCGGCAGATTGCCGGCGACGATGAGGGCGAGGTACGGCTGCTGGCTGTCGCCCGGGAGTCGCGCGGTCAGGGAACGGGCGCAGCGCTGGTCCAAGGCTGTATCGCTGCCGCCCGTCGGGATGGCAAGCGCGCGCTGGTGCTCTCCACCCAGCCATCAATGCTGGCGGCACAACGGCTGTACGAAAGGCTCGGCTTCGTACGCGCCGCCGCGCGCGACTGGCCGCAGGCGTCCGGCGTGTCGATGCAGGTCTATTCGCTCGACCTGTGATGCTCGTCCCGGCTGCTATACTTCGCCGCGGGGTGAGACGCAGCAGGGGAGGCAGGTACTGAGCATGATTATTGGCGCGCACGTGTCCTCGTCCGGCGCGCTGGAGAAGTGCGTAGACCGCGCCGTCGCGATCGGTGCGGAGGCGATCCAGATCTTCATCTCTGGCCCGCAGGCGTGGCGGCCCAGCGCCCACACCGATGCGGCAATCGCGGCGTTGCAGGTCCGCGCGCTTGAGCACGGGATCGGACAGATCTTCCTGCACGGTATCTATCTCATCAATCTCGCCACGGCCGATCCGGGGCTGCTCGCCCGCTCCGTTGGCTCGCTGAAGCAGTACCTGCGCTTTTGCGAGGTGAGCGGGGCGCGCGGCGTCATCTTCCACACCGGTAGCCACAAGGGCGCCGGTTTCGCCGCGGTCGAAGGTCAGATCGTGGCAGCGTTGACGGAGGTGCTCGATGCCGTGCCCGGCGACACCTGGCTGATCCTCGAGAACAGCGCCGGCCAGGGAGGAACGGTGGGTGCGCGCTTTGCAGAACTGGGTGCATTGATCCGCGCAGCCGGCAGCCCGCGGGTGCGCGTCTGCCTCGACACCTGCCACGCCTTTGCGGCTGGCTACGACCTGTCAACGCCGGCCGGTGTGGCGGCGACATTGGAGGAGTTCGAGCGCGAGATTGGGCTTGATCGGCTGGTTGTCGTGCACGCCAACGATAGCAAGGCGGGGCTCGGCTCCGGACTGGACCGCCACGAGAACATCGGCCGCGGGCAACTGGGCGAGGACGGCTTCCGCGCAATTCTGGCCAATCCCGCGCTGCGCGCCGTGCCGTTTCTGCTGGAGGTGCCCGGTCACACCGGCAATGGTCCGGATGTGGAGAACGTCGTGGCATTGCGCAGGTTGGCGGGTCTGACTCCGGTGGCGGCTGGTGTCACAGATGTATCACATGACTGAGCGGTCGGTTTCTGCGCTGCCGTCGCGTCCCCTAACGACTCTCCATTAGGTCGGTGGGTCTGCGTTTCGATACTTGAGGTAGCCAGGCCGTGTGGCGCCGGTGTGCGTGTGATTAACCGCCGCGCGCACCAGTGGCCGCACGGCCGCAGGCCCACCTTCGAGGAGTGTGGCATGACCCGGGAGTCGAAGACGGCCTCGCTGGCGCAGGAATACCGGATTGCCGGGACGAGCCTTCGCCTGCGACGCGAGTTCATGGAGTTCAGCACGGCCGACGTGCGTACCCTGGCACAACTGGCCGGCTGGGCCGAAGCCGTTGCGGGGCCGCTGGTTCGCGAGTTTTACGAACACCAATTCCAGTTTGGACCCACCCGCCGGTTTTTCGAGGCGCAGGCCCAGCGCAAAGGCGTTAGCCTGGACGCGCTGCGGGCGCAGCTGGAGAAGTCGCAGGCGGGCTACTTCCGCGAGATCTTTGCTGAGGCGCGGGCGGGCGGCGAGTACGGCGTCGCCTACTTTGAGAAGCGCCTGTTTGTTGGCAAGCTGCACAACGTCATTGACCTGCCGCTGAAGTGGTACGTCGGCAGCTACTCGCTGTATCAGCGCCTGGTGCGCAAGTATCTGCGGCGACGGTACCTGCACCGGCCAGGGCTGCGCGCCCGTGCCGAGCAGGCCATCTTCACCGTGTTCAACTTTGATATCCAGGCCGTTACCGACGCCTTTTTCTACGACTACCTCCAGTCCATCGGCCTGGACCTGACCGCGATTGAGGTCGAGGGTGAAGAGCGGGATCTGTCCGACTACTACAAGGTGCTGAAGGCCTCGGTGCGGGAGACGCTGGAGGAGTCGGCAAAGACCACCGCCTTGCTGAGCCGCATCAGCGCCCAATTGGGGGAACGCACCGCAAACGCGGGTATGGCGGTTCAACAGGTGGCAGACGCCGTCCAGCAGATTGCCGGCGGAGCCGATGAGACCAGCCGCGCCACCCAGCAATTGCTGCTCACCTCCAGTGAGATGGCAGATGGCATTGTCTCGGTCGCCGCCAGCGCCGGCGCGGTGGTGGAAGCCAGCACCCAGACGCGGGCCACGGCCGAGCGTGGCGCGGACTCAATCCGCAGCACCGTGGCCGGTATGAAAGAGATTCAGACGGTAGTTGCGCAGGCCGCCGGCCGCGTGAGCGACCTCGGGCAACTGAGCGAGCGCATCGGCGCGGTGGTGAGCACGATTGACGATATCGCCGAGCAGACCAACCTGCTGGCGCTCAACGCCGCCATCGAAGCAGCGCGGGCGGGCGAGCATGGCCGGGGGTTTGCCGTCGTTGCCGAGGAGGTGCGCAAGCTGGCCGAGCGTAGCCAGCGCGAGACCAAGTCGATTGGCGAGCTGATCGCCCAGGTGCAGGATGGCACGCGGGACGCCGTCTCCGCGATGGCGGCCGGCTCTGAGCGGGTCGGCGCTGAGGCGTCACAGGCAGACCTGGCAGGTGCGTCACTTGTCGAAATCCTGGAGGCAGTAGAGCTGACCGTGTCGCAGATCAGCGGCATCGCCGCGGCGGCGCAGCAGATGGCGGCGCAGTCGCAATCCACCACTTCCGATATCCAATCGATTGCCGCCGTGGCACAGGAGAACTCGGCTGCTACTGAGGAGGTGCTGGCCTCCTCGGAGCAGATGGCGGGCCAGATGCACGACATGGCCTCTCAGGCCGAGCAGTTGACGCAGGCGGCCAGGCGGCTGCACGCGCTCACCGGCCGGTTCAGCCTCGGCGATGTGACCGGGCAGGTCACCGATAGCGGGCAACGGCCGCCACTGCGACGCATCGCGTAGCCGGGCACAGCGACGGCCATACGCCGGGCTGGGCGGCCGCTGGGCTGTCCGGCCCGCGCCGTTTACGGCGTAACCGCCGCCAGAGCGGTGAGGTCTGCGCCGATGATGACGCGATCCGCCGTCACCGTCAGCGGCCGGCGAATCAGGCGCGGCTCCCCGGCCATCATCGCGATCAGCTCCGCGTCGGTGTGCTGTCCGGGAGTGAGGCCCCGCTGCCGAGCCGTCGGGCTCTTCCAGGAGAACAGCGCCTGCACGCCGGTGCGGCCGGCGAGCGCACCGATCTCCGCAGCCGTCAGCGGCTGTTTGAAGAGATCCCGAACCTGAACGTGCGCGCCGCGCTGCGCGAGAAACTCCCGCGCCCGGGTACAGGTGCTTCAGCCACGCCGTTCATAGAAGATGGTGCTGTCCGGCATTGTTGCCCTCGCGCTGGAATCAACGTCTATGTTATACCGGCTGCCGCTTCACCGTATCCGCTATGCCGACAGTCACGTCCACCTTGATCAGTATGATGACCGCGCTGCTGCCGGACTGGTGGCACGGGCGCGGGCAGCTGGCGTGCGCGAAATGCTGCTGGTGAGCACTGGCGTGCTGTCGTCTCGGCGAACGGTGGCGCTGGCGCGCGGCTTCCCGGGCGTGGCAGCAGCGGTAGGGGTGCATCCCCGCAACGCGGGCGGGATGGACGTGGATGCCATCCGCCACCTGGTGGCTGCTAACCGTGATGTGGTGCGGGCCGTGGGCGAGATCGGTCTAGACCGAGACGGTGGCGCCCGCGCACCGCTCAAGGCGCAGACCGTCGCATTTCAGGTACAGCTCGGGCTGGCCGCCGCCGAAGGGTTGCCCGCGGTGATCCATGCCGTTGCCGCACACAAGCAGGTGGCCGCCATGCTTGGGGCGATGCGCGCCCAGCTTCCCGGCGTGGTCATCCACTACTTCGCCGGGGCCGAGGATGACCTACGTCGTTACCTGGCACTGGATTGCCATATCTCGTTCGGGCGGTTGCTACTCAAACCGGAAGGGGAACCACTGCACCGGCTGGTGCCGCTGGTACCTGCCCAGCGGCTGTTGGTGGAGACGGACACCTATCCGCTGCCGGGCCGCCAGACCGAGCCCATGGATGTGGCCGGTGTGGTGCGCCTGGTGGCGGCACTGCGTGGTGAGCCGCTGGGGCGGACAGCCGCGCTGACGAGTGACAACTTTAGATCCTTGTTCGGTCCGGTGCCGGATCTGCCGGCATTCCGTCCGCTCGCGGTGGCCCGGCGCCGGGCGCGGCGTCTGTACCGGAGAGCGCGCCGCCGGTTGTAGCGCCGTGCTGTGCTCGTGCGGCTAGCGCTCGGCAAGCGCGGCGTCGGGCTCGACGCGGATCGCGGGTGGCTGTTGCAGGCGGGCAACAATAGCGCGACCGTTCTCGGGGAGATCGAACCGGTAGAGGTTGTACAGCGCCTCGATGAAGGCGCCGACGGTGCGGGCGTGGCGGCGGTTGCGCCGGTAGATCATGGCGATCTGGCGTTTGATCCGTGGCACGCCCGTGATCTCAATCTCGACGAGGATGCCCAGCTTGAGTTCGCGCTCGACGGACACGCGCGGCAGGATGGCGATGCCCAAGCCTTCCTCCACCATCATCTTGGTGGCTTCCATGGAGTCCAGGTCCATGGCGTGCCGGGGCACAATGCCGGCGTCGCGGAAGAACCCATGAATCAGGCCATAGTAGCTGGAGGCTCGGTCAAAGAAGATCAGTGACTGGCGGGCGACATCCTCAATCCGCGCCGAGCGCGTCCGCGCGAAGGGATGGGCGTTGTCCGTGACGAGCACCACCTCATCGTCATACAGGTGGACGGTCTCGATTTCCGGGTGAACGAGCGAACGCACCAGGCCGACCTGTACCTCGTCGGCCAGGACCATGTCGAGCACCTGGTCAGAGCGGCCGGTACGGACGGACACGTCAACGCCCGGGTAGCGGGCGCGGAATGTCTTGAGGATCTTCGGCAGCACGTAGGCGCTGACGGTGAGCGCGGAGCCGATGCGCAGCGAGCCGACCTCGGTCTTGCGCAGCGCCTCGAGGGCGTCGCGACCCTCCTGGACGTTCTTGAGCACCCGCTGAGCGTACACGAGGAAGGTGTTGCCGGCGTCGGTCAGCCGGACGGAGCGGCCGGAGCGTTCGAACAGCTCTTCGCCTAGCTCCTTTTCCAGCGACTGGATCCGAGCAGTGACGGAGGGCTGCGTAAGAAAGAGCGTCTCGGCCGCCTTGCTGAAGCTGCGGTGGCTGGACACCTGGACGAACGCCTCAAGCTGGCCAAGCTCCACGGCATCGCACCCTTATCAACGCGCTTTATCCGCTGCCCGCCGATGTATCCATGCTAGCAGCAACGATGGGAGCGTCAATCGGGATGGCGGCGGATGCTCGGCGCATCGCGACCGGCAGCCGCGCCCGTGGACAATCGTGACGCGCAGGCGCGATAGAGCGGGCGGATACGAGCGAGGCTAGATGGCGTGGACGCGCGTCCACTCCCGATTCTTTTCGATGTACGCATGCCACTGCTCCGGCACGGACTCCTCGTGGAAGATGGCCGTCACCGGGCACTCGACCTCGCAGGCCGCACAGTCGATGCACTCATCCGGGTTGATGTACAGCTGGTCTTCCCCCTCATAGATGCAGCTCACCGGGCACACCATTTGGCAGGACATGTCCTTGACACCGATGCAGGGCTCAGTGATGACGTAGGCCATTGCGGGGAACCTCCTCAGTCCCGGCGAACCGCTCGAGGGGGAGCTACCAGGGCTGGACACCGGACTTGCGCACCGTGACATCACCGTGGACGCGCGCTTGACAGCACAGCCGTAGCGCTGTGGCGAGCGCTGCCCGCCCGCGCTGACGCTGAATCGCGGCCGCCTCGGAGCGCCCCATCTCCGACAGACAGGACGCGCCTTCTTCGACCAGGGCGGCGCAGGTAGAGCATTCTCCATGCCCGCCGCAGCTCGTGGGCCAGTAATAGCCGGCGGCGCGTGCGGCTTCCATGATCGTCTGGCCGGTGAGCGCCTCGATGGTGACGTCCAGTGGCCGGATGGTGACGCTCGGCATCCTCCCGCTCCCCTGCCGGTATCTTACCATTGGTATGAATTGGCGCTAGCCGCGCAGCCGCGCCAGCTTAACCGCCGCCCGTGTGTGTGTACCGGCGCCAACCTTCTTGCCGTCCGCACCGGCGGCCTCGACCTCCCACACGTAGCGCCTGCCCTGCATCTCTCGTAGGCGGGCGCGGACGATGACGGTCTCGCCCACGCGCAGCGCGGCGTCATGCGTCACACACACCTCGGTGCCGACACTGGTCTCCTCGGCGTCGAGGTACGGCGCCATTGCCTGAAGGGCGCATTGCTCCATCAGGTTGATCATGGACGGTGTGGACAGCACCTGCACATCCTTCAGGTGGGGCGGGCTCATGTCTGCCGACACTGCAACGCGGATCTCGTGACTTGTTCCGGCGGGGATCTCCTGAGCCATCCTGCACCTCACTGCGTATGCTGCCGTGCAACTGCCAGTTGACGCGCGGCGCGGGCCAGGTCGAGCTGGTTGCGACGCTCGATCTCCCAGCCCCACGGGGCCGGGAACGAGGCCGGGGCCAGTGCCGCGCACAGCGCCCCGGCGATACCTGCTGTTTCCGGCGCGTTACCACCCTGGTTGACCGCCTCCACAATCGCCCGGCGCGCGCTTTGCGTGCCATACACGATACCAAACACGAAAGCGGTGACGGTCTCGCTGTCGCCGGCCGGGGGGAATTGCGCACCCAGGGCCGGCCCCGGCCGTTCTCCGCCGGTAGCCTGGGCCACGCCGGCAGCTCGAAGTATCGACTCCGCAAGGGCGGGTGCGCCAGCGTTGCGGGCCGCGCGGGAGCCGGCCGCCACGACCTCGGTCGCCGGCCGCCCTTCTAGCGCCGCGGCCAGCCCGGCTGCGACGGCGGCGTGTGACGGCTCATCGATCCGCTCCCCTCCTCCGAGAATGTCTGCCAGCCGCAGCACGGTGCCGAGCGCGATGGCGGCCGGCAGCTGGGCGACATCTCCGCCGCCGGCGCCCTGCCAGCGCCCCCCGCTGGCCGCGGCCTCCAGCAAGATCTGGGTCGGCGGACCGGTTTCGCCTTCGGCCCACGCCTCAGCGTCAAACAGCCGGATCGGCTCGACGAAGTCTGTGACGATGTCCTCGTATACCTCGATGATCTCAGCCGGCGTGTAGCCTTCTGTGACCCGGCCGAGCGCATCGCCAACGGCAAGAGCCCGCAAGACAGTGGCGATGCGCTCGGCCATGTCCATCGGTTCACCGTCCGGCGTAGGGTGACCATTGCCATTCCGGACGCCTGGCCCCGGCGCGCAGGTGGTCGAGCGTCTCCGCGATCACCGTCTCGGCGCTCAGCAGGCTGGGAGACGAGCGCCCTGTTCCGGCATCGAAGAAGAGGCGGGCCACCGGCACGGTCATTGCTGCTGCCCGCCACTGGCCCTCGGCCCGTTCGAACATGTTCAGCCGTGCTGCCAGGGGCCGGAGGTCGATGCGCGGCAGCGGCCGGCGCGACCGATAGCGTACCCAGCTTTCCCGGCGGTACTCCAGTGTGAAGGTGTTCTCTGAGCGCACGGTCAGCAGCCGGTAGTGGCCGGCCGCGTTCATGCGGGTGATATCGTCCAGGCGCAGTGGTGTCTGCATCACGGTGAGATCGAGGTCGTCGTACTCGTCAATCTGGACAGCGCCGGAGTTCAGGACGCTATTGGCCTGCAGGATATCCGTGTAGTGGCCGATCCACAGCAGGTCAAAATCGCGTGGCTGCTCCAGCAGCTTGCCCGCCTGCGGCAGCAGATCCTGGTAGATCTCGGCGTCGTCCGTGATGCCCGATTCTTCGGCGTAGCCACGGAAGAAACAGGCGATCTTGGCAGCGTCATCCGTGCGTGCCGTGTGGAACTCCACTGCTAGCGCGGCCTCCTCCAGCTTGGTGGCGAGGGAGAGGGCGTCATCCGGATTGGCAAGCGCCCACATTGCAAACAAGTGGCCGGCGCTGAACGTCGCGGACGTCATTGCCTCGAGCGTGGCCAGCCGTTCGGCAGAGCCGGCCGAACGCAGAAAGGCGAGCGCGGCGGCGGCGGCCGTATCGGCGCGGGGTGCAGCCGGCATGTCAAGCCCG
>WBZO01003727.1_pt1 | contig 17338 bp, 14 predicted proteins | sample 5204261 | NCBI WGS metagenome assembly WBZO01 (sample SAMN12412400, study PRJNA552823) | activated sludge metagenome | isolation source: activated sludge from anammox sidestream of wastewater treatment plant... | place: USA: North Carolina | collected 2017-09
CTGGTGCCCGGCCCTCCGGTAGCTGATGATTGCGTTGCCAGAGACGGTCGAGAGGCAGTTCCGAAATTTAACTTGCTGAAGAAGGCGCCGTCAGCCCGTCGAGAAGCTCCATAGGGATGACTCCGCCGCCGACAATGCCCGGGCCAGTGTGCGCGCCAAGCACCGGTGAGATGCGGATCGTGTCGAAGCGAGCCACATTCAGGCGTGAACGTATCTCGGCAGCCATAATCTCGGCTTTCTCGGCAAATTGACCGTGCAGGACGGTCGCCCACACCGGCGTAGTAGCGCCGTAGACTGCTACGAAATGGTCAACCATGGAGGTAATTGTCTGGTTGATGGTGCGTCCTCTGCTCTGGGTAGAGTACTTGCCATCCTTCCTGTCCACGGTGATCACGGGCTTGATGCGGAGCAGTGACCCGGCCAGCGCCTGTACCCGCCCGATTCGGCCCCCTCGCTCCAGATACTCAAGCGTCTCCAGGGTGTAGGCTGCCTCCGTCGCAGCACGGACATTATCCAGCCGTTGGAGAATTTGCGGGGTGTCCCACCCCGCTTTGATTGCCATTGCAGCGACCAGTACCTGAAAGCGCTGGCCGCAGGACAGGGTTCGCGTATCGACTGTCGTCACGTGCGCCTGTGGCACCTGTTGGGCCGCCAGCGTCGCTACATTGTAGGTCCCACTCAGCCCGGAAGAAATATGTACTGAGAACGCTTCTTCGCCTGTATCGGCAATCTGGTTGTAAATTGCGGTAAAGGCGTTAAGCGGGGGCTGGGAGGTTGTGGGCACCTGAGGGGACATTGCCCGCAAGCGATCGTAGAAATCATCGGCTGAAATATCGGCGGCGGAGACTTCCTCATCCGGGAACTGGATCATCATGGGAGCAACATGGATTCCCCAGTCATGGATATCCTGAGGGGTAAGATCCGCGGCGCTATCAGTTACGAGTTGCATGGGCACTCCCAGCTCAGATAGGTTGTGAGAAAAGCAGGCTACCGGAGGATGCTAACCCCATAGATCCGGGTTTCGTGTGCTACTATAGCAGATTCTCAAAAAGCATATAGGGAGAATTTTACCTGCGATGAAAAATTAATGTATTTTTCAGTTATGAACGAAAAACCCCCTTGCGGGGGGCTTTCGTTTCTGAGCTGCGGTGTTGTCTATTCTACTGAAGCTGGGCGCTCTCCGGGATTTCAGTCAGACCAGTGATGACTTCTTCAATTTCGTCGATATTCGTCTGTTTGGGATCTACCTCACACACCTTCTTGCCGCGCCGTAACACTACGATGCGATCCACCACCTGGAACACGTGATAGATATTGTGCGTGATGAAGATGCAGGAATGCCCGATCTTACGTGCGTTCTGGATAAAGTGCAGCACGCGGTGCGTTTCTTCCACGCCCAGGTTATTTGTCGGTTCGTCCAGAATAATCAGGCGCGAGTCGAAGAACATGGCGCGGGCGATAGCGATGGACTGCCGTTCCCCGCCGGAAAGCGACGTGATCGGCGTGGTGGGATCGATCTGTTTGGTAATGCCCAGCTCACCGAGCAGCTTACGCGTCTGTTCGTGCATGAGCGGCTTGTCAAGCCGGTTCAGGAAGCGCGGCCCGCGCAGCGGTTCGCGCCCCAGAAAGAGGTTGCGGGCGATCGAAAGCTGGGGGACCAGCGCTGAGTCCTGGTAAATTGTTTCAATACCAAGCTGGATGGCGTCCCAGGTGTGCTGGATATCGACGAGCTTGCCGTCAATATAGATCTCGCCGGAACTCGCTACCAGAGCGCCGGACAGGATCTTGATCAGGGTAGATTTACCCGCGCCATTATCACCCACCAGTCCGACAATTTCCTGCTTCTTAACTGTCAGCGAGACATCATCGAGCGCCTGCACCTTGCCGAACCACTTGCTGATATGTTCCATGCGGACCAGGTCGTCGTTATTCATGTTGTTATGCCCCCATCTGACGTCTGCGCTCAAGCCAGGAATGAAGCGCCATCATGCCCAGAATGATCGCACCAATGAAGATGTTGTAGGCCAGACCGGGCACACCGACCATGATAATACCGTTTCGCATCATGCGCAGGATCAGCACACCGAGAATGGTGCCGATGATTGTCCCACGCCCGCCGGTCAGCGAAGTGCCACCAATCACGACCATGGCGATAACTTCCAGCTCGTAGCCGGTGCCGCTGTTCGGATTCGCTGCCGAGACACGGATAGAGCTGGTGATGCCCGACCATGCGGCCATCGCGGCAGTCAGGATGAAGAGCATGACCTTGGTGCGGCCCACGCGTACGCCGCGCGCCCGCGCCGCATCCGGATTGCCGCCCGAAGCCAGAATCCAGTTGCCGGGTTTGGCCTGGGTGAGTACATAGTGCAGGGTGATGGCGAACAGGATAGACCAGATCACGGACATGCGGAAGTGCAGTGTATCGATGGCGATTTCTCCGACGATCAGGTCAGCCAGAGGCGATTCAGCAGCCCATGTCCTCTGAGGAAACCCATCGGTGAGGTACAGGGCACTGCCGCGCACCAGCAGCATCATGCCGAGGGTGACCAGGAAGGATGGAATCTTGAGCCGGGTGACGAACTGACCATTCACGAAGCCGATCAGTATCGCAATGAGCATAGCGATCAGGAAGCCAACCGGAAGACTCGTTGTCCCGGTATTGTAAAGTGTCCACATTACGATCGGCGCGAAGCCAAAGACCGAGCCGACCGACAGATCGAATTCGCCTGACGTCATCAGCATGGTCATGCCAAGCGCGATCATGCCCAGCTCAGGCGTGAAGTCCAGCAGGTTGCTGATGTTTCTTATGGAGAGAAACGTCGGCGAAAGAAGGGCAAACGTCACGGTTGCGCCAATGAGCAGGATGAACGGCCCGACCTCAGGCCTGGCCAGCAGCTTTCGCCGGATCACACTGACTCTGGATTCAACAGACTCCGTGCCGGCGCTTGAAGAAAGTGAAGTGGATGCCATTAGATTCTTCCGTTTCTATATTCGAAAGGTGAAAACTGTGATGAGGCTGGCATCATGATGCCAGCCTCATGCGGTTCAGAGAGTCGTCGATGAAACGGAGGAAGTTGCAATCCTGGTCTATCGGCGACAGTACCCTTTCCCCAATACAGAAATCGGGACAGGAGGGGCTTTGAAGCCTACTCGCAGCCCATCAGCCCACCATACACTTCAGCATTATGCGCCTCGTACATCGTGCCCACGAACCAGTCCGTGGGGGGGATGCCGGAGGAAGCCATCAAGGCCATGGACAGGCCCATGTAGCTGGTAAGCTGAGGATCCTGCCAGGTCCCGGCCAGGACGTAGCCATCACGAACCTCAAAAGCCGTGTCGCACGAGTTGCCCCAGCCCACAACAGGGATCTCGCCCGCGGCGACGCCCACCTGCTCAAACACGCGCCGGACGCTGCCGGTCACCAGATCGCCCAGGCCGATGATCGCATCAATGCGATCGCGGTTGGCGGTCAGGTAGTCAGACATACGGGTGATGGTTTCGGCCTGCTCGTAGAAGGCGTCGGTGACTTCGTAGGTGATCCCCAGCGGATCGAACACACTGGAGACGCCGCGGGTCTCAACAACGCCATAGGTCGCGCCGGGGACTTCCACAGGCATCCAGACAAAGTCACCTTCGTGAACGAGGTCGTGGTCAACCAGGTACTGAGCCCAGTTGCGGCCAACAAGCTCGTTGTCGGTGCCGATGTAAGCGTCAGCGCCGTTGCCCGGATCGGGGGTGTTGAAGGTGATGACCGGGATGCCGGCATCGTGCGCTTCGGCAATCAGGGCATTCAGCGAGCCGGGATCGGGGGTGCTGCTGACGATACCCGTCGCCCCCGCAGCGATAGCAGCGCGGAAGGCTTCTTGCTGTGACGCAACATCGTTGCTATGGAAGGAAGTGCGCACCTCGAAGCCGGTGTCAGCGGCCCATTTCTCAGCGCCCTGCAGGAAGAGCACCCAGACCGGGTCAGCGGGGGAGCCGTGCGAAATCCAGTAGAAGACTTTAGGAGTGCCCTGAGCGAACCCCGGCAGGACTGCCGCCAGAAGCATGATTGTGACAACCAGGAGCAAACTGAGTTTCTTGAACATACATTGACCTCTCTTTTGACAGACAACATCTGGAGCGGAACTGCGACTGTATTGCAGAAAACCAATGCCTGCTCTCAAGCCAAACGGCTATCGCGATATCCTCCCTCCTTTCCTAATGCGATTTCCGTGGAGAAGACCTGTGGATACAAACGAAAACGATTTCTCTAAGTGACTTATCTATCTACGATTGTAGTAGTTGCGAGGTTTTCGTCAAGTTGTCTGCAAATGAACAATAGCGTGATTTTTAGATTGTGACATCGTGTCATTTTCTATACGGTGGAGGATATTTCTCTTTGTGGCGAGTAGAAGTACGCTGTCAACGCCCGGCGGATATCCGGACGAGCGCTAAACGTCTGTTATTTGCTTTACTTCCTGTCGAGCTTGTGTTATAGTCCGGGCGACGCTAGTTGTCGATATGGATCGTCCCCGGGGCGATCCCTTAGTTTTATTCGATTAGAACGATTAGAAGATCGGTGATAATCAGCACAGCCCCGGCTGTGTTTTGTGCGCTTTACCTTGAGTATATGTATCTGTGAGGGTTAATTATGGGAGACCAACCAAGCTACCTAACACCGGCTGGTCTGCAAGAGCTTGAAGCGCGTCTGGAATATCTGCGGACGGTTCGCCGGCAGGAAGTTGCCGAGCGCCTGCGCCTGGCTATGGAAGAAGGCGGCGAACTGGTCGAAAATGCGGAATACGAAGACGCCAAGAATGAGCAGGCCTTTGTCGAGGGCGAAATTATGCGCCTCGAAAGCATCCTGAGCAACGTTGAGATCATTGAGGCCGATGGCCCGAAAGACGTTGTGAACCTGGGCAGCACAGTGACTGTCAAGGAGAAGGGTGCGTCGGACAGGGAAGTGTACCATCTGGTAGGCGCTGCGGAGGCGAATCCACAGGCAGGCCGTATCTCCTTTCGGAGTCCACTGGGTCAGGCGCTCATGGGGCGTAAAATTGGAGATAAGGTCACTGTCAAAGCGCCCGATGGTGAGATTGTGTTCGAGATCAAGGCTATCGAGTAAAACTTCTGCTGTGTCTGTCTACTGAGATGGCCTGTCTGTTTCTGGTAGACAGGCCATTTTTCGTGCTCTGCGGTGAATTCACAGATGAGGAGCTATTCATGACATTGTCTTTGCTTCCCGATCGCGTTGAGGATTTTGATGCGTCAAGCTGGGATACCATCAAACCCCATTTCGATGCTCTGCTGGCCTACGATCTGACAGCCGATAACGCCCCCGCCTGGCTCGCACAGTGGTCCAGGCTGGGAGCGCTGGTGCTCGACACCTACACTCTCCTGCAGATCGCTTATGATCTGGATACTGCCGATGAGAACAAGAGAGCGGCAGCGGAGAAATTCATCACCGAGATTTATCCTCAGGTGATGATCGCTCAGCAGGCCCTCAAACAAAAGCTGGTGGCCAGCGGGTATGACGCCCCGGAACAGGCCGTGATGTTGCGCAGTTTCCGCAATGAGATCGAGATCTACCGGGACGAAAACGTGCCGCTTATCGCCCAGGTAAACCAGCTTGGGCTTGAATACCAGCAGATTATGGGGGCAATGACGGTGATTTTCGACGGGCAGGAGCGTACGATCCAGCAGCTTCGCCCCTACCAGCTCAAGACCGATCGCGCTGTGCGCGAGGACGCCTGGCGGGCCGGACGCGAGAGGCAGATGCAGGATCGGGAGAAGCTGCATGATCTGTTTGATCGCATGCTGGCCCTCCGCCATCAGATCGCAACCAATGCGGGCTTCGCCAACTATCGCGATTATATGTTCCGCAGTATGGGGCGCTTTGACTATACGCCCGACGACTGCAAGGCGTTTCATGCGGCGATTGAGGAGGTCATTGTGCCAGCGGCGCAGAAACGGCTGGAACGTCGCCGCCAGCAGATGGGGCTGCCAGCGCTGCGCCCATGGGACACTATGGTTGATCCTCTGGGCCGGGAGCCGCTGCACCCCTTCGACGATGTGAAGACGTTCATTGACAAGACTGCCCGCATCTTCAAGCGCGTGGATCCCACGCTGTCCGGATATTATGACACCATGTCAGCAGAGAAGTTGCTTGAGCTGGACAGCCGCAAGGGCAAAGCGCCGGGGGCCTACTCTACGGCTTTTATCACACGCGGGCAGGCTTTCATCTTTATGAACGCTGTGGGGATGCACGACGATGTGCAGACGCTCCTGCATGAAGCGGGGCACTCCTTCCATACATTTGAAATGAACAGGCTGCCGCTGTTATGGGACCGCGATATTCCGATGGAAATCGCCGAGGTTGCCTCGATGGCTATGGAATTGCTGGCCGCGCCTTACCTCGATGCGTTCTATTCCAGCGATGAGGTGTCCCGCGCCCGGCTGGAACATCTTGAAGGAACTCTGGCGTTCCTGCCTTATATGGCAACTGTTGATGCCTTCCAGCACTGGATGTATGAGAATCCGGGGCACAGCCACGCCGAGCGTGACGCCAAATGGGCTGAATTGAGCGGGCGCTTCACGCCCGGGGTGGATTGGTTCGGCCTGGAAGAAGAGCGGGCTTCATACTGGCAGCGTCAGCTTCATATCTACCAGGTTCCGTTCTATTACGTGGAATATGGTATTGCGCAGGTTGGCGCCTGGCAGGTCTGGCGCAACAGCCTGAAGGACCCGGCGCGCGCGTTGAATGATTACAGGGCTGCGCTGGCGCTCGGATATACGCGCCCCTTGCCGGAACTGTACCGTACTGCGGGCGCCACCTTTTCGCTGGGAGATAAGGCGCTGCTGAGCCAACTGGTGGACCTGCTCGAATCGCAGTTCGCGCAACTGGAAGCGGAGGCCTAGAGCGCCATGCCCTGGGAACCAACCAACGTCGAGCGCGATCGGCTGGAGAAGCTGGCCCGCCTTCAGGAGGCTGGTATTGCCTGTTACCCGCCGAGGGTGGAACGCACGCATACCTCCGCTCAGGCCGTCGCCGCGTTTGAAGCGGTGGAAGCCGATGGAGAAGCTGCAGAGGGCGTGCAGGTGGTGGTCTGCGGACGTGTCCGCCGCGTGAATATCAAGGGCAGGATGGCCTTCTGGCATATCGAAGACGGGGCCGGCCGTATCCAACTCATGATCCGCGAAGATAACGTCGGCGAGGAGACCTACGCCCTCGTCAAGGAAAAGCTGATCGAGTTGGACGATTTTGTCCAGGCGGGCGGGGTGATGATGCGCACCCATGCCGGCGAAGCCAGCGTGCAGGTCTTTGAGTTGAAGCTGCTCGCCAAGGCGGTCAGCCCGCTGCCGGTGATCAAAGAGAAAGTCGAAGAGGATGGGACGGTAACCCGCTTCGGTGAATTCTCTGATGTTGAGATGCGCTACCGGCAGCGCTATGCTGATCTTGCCGTCAATCCGGATGTGCGCGAGGTATTTCGCAAGCGGGCCAGGACTGTATCCGCCATCCGCCAGTTCCTGGATGATGAGGGATTTCTGGAAGTCGAGACGCCTATCCTCCAGCCGATTTACGGCGGGGCGGCGGCGCGCCCATTCACCACGCACCATAATCAGCTCGATCAGGACCTTTATCTCCGTATCAGCTTTGAATTGTATCTGAAGCGGCTGTTGGTCGGGATGTACGATGGCGTGTACGAGATCGGGCGCGACTTCCGTAACGAGGGAGTGAGCTTCAAGCATAATCCGGAGTTCACTCAGGTCGAGTTTTACAAGGCGTATGCCGACTATGTGGATGTGATGAACCTGACCGAAAGGCTGGTAGCCTATGTGGCGGAACAGGTCACCGGTGGGACGACGATCACCTTTCAGGGCCAGCAGATAAATCTGGCGCCCCCCTGGAAGCGCTGGCTGATGCGTGACGCTATCCTGGAGGTGACCGGTATCGACTATCGCGAACATCAGGATGCGCCTTCGCTGGCTGCGGTGATGCGCCAGAAGGGATATGCCGCTCCCAGCGATGCCGCCTGGGGCAAGCTGGTTGATGGCCTGCTGGGCGAGGTAGAAGCTACGCTGATCCAGCCGACTTTCATCATGGATTATCCGCGCGATATCTCGCCGTTCGCCAAGATGAAGCCGGGCGACCCGACTCATGTCGAGCGCTTCGAGTTCTTCATCGCCGGGATGGAGATGGGTAACGCTTTCACCGAGCTGAATGATCCGGCCGATCAGGAGGCGCGATTCCTGGAAATGGCCCGGTCACACGCAGCCGGAGATGAAGAAGCCAACCCGCTGGATGAGGACTACCTGCGCGCCATGCGTTACGGGATGCCCCCCTGTGGAGGGTGGGGTATGGGGGTCGATCGCCTGGCGATGTTGCTCACCGATCAGCGCACGATTCGCGATGTGCTCCTGTTTCCTCATATGCGCGATCAGGCGTAATTGCTGCTCTCAGCAAACTCTTATGCGGCGGCCCCTGTGGCCGCCGTTTTTTTAGAGGAGGGCAATTGGTTTATTAGGCTGAACCCTATAAAATAGAAACCATCTATTGAATGACAGGGCGAGGTTCAACATGCAAACAGCGCGGCCTGAATCAGGAGATTCCGATTCCGATCTGGCTGCCAGGCACTCCGCCCGGCGCGGACGTGCGCGGCAGCGCCAGCTTGCTCGCCAATCTCGGAAGATCGATTCCACACCCCGCCTGCCTCATGGGTCTCTGGAGATCGGCCGTCCCGATTTCTCTGCCTTAAATCGTCTGTTACCCCAGGCAGAAGTGTGGATTCGTTCCATTACGGATAACCTGGGCGACCTGAATATTTCGCGGCAGGACCTGCGTAAGAAGGCTCCGCTGCTCATCGGCGGTTTTATCGCCCTGGTCATCTTGCTCTCGCTGGGTGTGAATTACGTATCGGGCGGGATTCTGCCCGGGGTGTCGGTGGCCGGCATCGGCCTGGCGGGCTTGAGCGCGGAGGATGCCGTTGCAGCGCTGCGCGAAAGGTGGGCGGAGCGCACGATTACCCTGCGCGATGGGCAGCGTAGCTGGGCGCTCAGCCCGGCTGAATTAGGATTCAGCATCGATCTCGAGGCCTCGGTGCAACGTGCGTTGCAATACGGACGCGAGCAGGGGGGGCTGGGCGCCATGCTTGGCGCCGCGCTTTCCGGCATAAATCTTCAGCCGGTTGTAGATCTGGATACAGGACGAATGCAGTCTTCCCTGCTTCGGGTAGCGGCGGAGGCGGATGTGCGGCCGCGTAATGCAACCTTGCGGATGCAAGGCGCTGTCGTGACCAGTATGCCAGCGGCGCCCGGCAGACGGGTGAATGTCAGCGGGTTGGCTCTGGCGCTTGTTGCTGCTCCGACCACTGTCATTCAGTCAGGGGCTATCGATCTGCCGATAGAGGAAATTCAGCCTCTGGTGGCTGATGCCTCTCCGCTGGTTTCCTACGCTCAGAGCCTGCTCCAGAATCCGCTGTCGCTGGACGCATACGATCCGATCGCCGATGTCACTTATACAATGAACATTCCCCCGGCGGAATGGGGGCAGTGGCTGGATACACAGCTTGTGGAGCACCCGACCGGGCCGCGTTTGTATCTTTCGGTGCTTTCTGCGAGAGTGCGGGATTATCTGGAGACACAGACGGATACACTGCCCGATCCAATGACGATCAACCTGTCGGAGGGTATTCACAAGCTACAGCGCGCCGTAGCTGATGGCTCCCTCAAGACCTGGGTACAGGTCCATTATGAGCCGGTTGTGCACACGATCGCACGTGGCGAGACGGCTTATGGAATCTCGCGCTCGTCCGGCATTCCGTTCTACCTGATTCAGCAATCCAACCCCGATCGCGATCTGTCGGCGTTATATCCCGGCGACCAGATCGCGCTCCCCTCGCGCGATCTCCTGCTGCCCTTGCCGCCGGTCCTCAACAAGCGTATCGTCGTCGATCTGAGCGACCAGTATCTCTGGGCTTACGAGGATGGCCGGGTTGTCTATGAGTGGTCAATTTCCAGCGGCATCCGGTCCGCCCCGACAAATACAGGCGTATTCCAGATTTTGAGCCATAGCGAACTTGCCTATGGCAGCAGCTATACGCTGTGCGACGCAGATTCGTGCGGCCAGTGGAAGATGCATTACTTCATGGGCATATATGAAGCCGTGCCGGGCCTGATGAATGGCTTCCACGGCGCTGTGGAACTGCCCAACGGGCGTTACCTGGGGGGCGGCCAGGTGGGGCAGCCATTCACGTATGGCTGTATCATGTCGCAGGCAGACAATGCCGAGCTGCTCTATAACTGGGCAGAAGAAGGCGTGATAGTCGAGATTCGGGACTGATCCGCGAACTGACCCTGAGACAGGATTTCCGGTCAGGACGGGGGAGGGGCATCTTCCTCGGCGAGTTGTGCCAGGAAGTTCTGATCGGCGTTGTCAAGGCGGGCGCTGAGCAGAAGCTCCGGGCGTCGCTGCCAGGTGCGTCGCAGCGCCTGTTCGCGCCGCCAGCGCGTAATGCGGGCGTGGTGACCGTTAATCAGCACCTCCGGGACCGACAGGCCGCGATACTGAGGCGGCCGGGTGTAGTGGGGACCCTCCAGCAGCCCGATAGCGTGGCTGTCGTTCTGGGCTGCATCGGGCGCCCCCAAGGCGCCCGGCAGCAGTCGGGTCAGCACATCGATCAGCACCATGGCCGGAAGCTCTCCCCCTGTTAATACGTAGTCGCCGATGCTGATTTCTTCCGTGACGAGAAGCTGCCGGACACGCTCATCCACGCCCTCATAATGGCCGCAGATGATGGCCAGCCGCTCATGCCCGGCCAGATCAAGCGCAATCTGATGCGTCAGCACACGTCCCTGCGGAGAAGTCAGAATCACGGGCGTCTGTCCCAGCCGATCCCCCAGGACTGATTCAACCGCCGCGACAATAGGCTCCACTTTCATGACCATCCCACCTCCGCCGCCGTAGGGAGTGTCGTCGGTAATGTGATGCCTGTCGGTGGTGTAGTCCCGGATATTGTACAGGGAGAGGCTCAGAACGGCGTTTTCCTGCGCTCGTTTGAGGATGCTTTCGGTCAGTGGCCCTTCGAACATAGCAGGGAACAGGGTGAAAATATCGATGTGCACGGCGGCGACTCCTGATGCTTCTGGATGTACGGGGCGATTATAGCGGACTCCAGCGGACAGTATGACGATCGATCCTGAAACATGCGCACGACGGCTCTGTGCTATAATGCGGAGAAAGAGCCATCCTGAGAAGCACTGGACTCGTCAGCAGGAGGGACTCCGTGAAGGCATATACGCGGGCTGAACGGCAGCGGGAGCGGCTGGAGACGACGATCGGCGTCATGTTCATCGTCGGGGCGATTGCGTTTAGTATTCTGATCATTGTCGGCCAGATCAGCGGCGCTTTCACCCCCGTGCCTGCGGCAACTCCGACTGTCGAGCCGACAGCTACTGTAGATCCGGCCAGGCGCCCCCTGCCTCTGACCGCCTTGCAGTTCACATCCGAAGTTAGCTATGGCAGCACCTTCTATGTGCAGGTGTACACAGAGCCGGGGACTCGCTGCCAGATCGCGGCCAGGGTATTCTCACTTTCTGCCGGTAACTATCAGCGAATCCCCCTGGCGGACTATATTACGGACGCTTCCGGAATCTGCGAAGGCTCATTCCTCGTTACCGCTGACGTTTCGGCTGGCGAACAGGCGCTGGCTGTCCAGTTATATAACGGCCCGCGCGCACGTGAGGCAACATGGCCTTTTACGGTGACGCCGTAGCGGCGAAACTGCGCGGTTCGCGGACAGTTTTCTCACCTCCCTTTCACATGATTTATCTGCACTGATGCTATACTTCACCCGATAGGAATGGTCTAATTATGCAGGATTCGCCTGTGTTCAGAGATGTGCGCGCTGCTATGCTGGATATGGATGGGGTCCTGTGGCGGGGTGAACGCCCGCTGCCCGGCCTGATCGAGCTTTTTGCTTTTTTTGAGGAAGAGCATATTCCATTTGCGCTGGTCACCAATAACAGCACCAATACGGTCGAGCTGTTCCTCAATAAGCTGGAGCGCATGGGTGCGCGCGCGGCTCCTGAGCAGATCGTGACATCGGCGTTCGCGACAACGGAATATCTGAAGACCACCTTTGGCAGCGATGTGCGGGTTCACACCGTGGGCGAGGTAGGACTCCACGAAGCGATGCTAGAAGCGGGCTATCCGCAGGTAATGTCCGACGCTGATGTCGTTGTGGTGGGGATGGATCGCGATCTGACCTACGAGAAGCTGCGCCGGGCCACGTATCTGATCCGCCAGGGGGCGCGCTTTATTGGCACCAATGACGATCTCACTTTTCCGCTGCCTGACGGGCTGGCTCCGGGCACGGGCAGCATCCTGGCGTCCCTGAAGGCTTCGACCGGCCAGAATCCGCTGGTGATTGGTAAGCCGGAGCCTTACCTCTTCGAAATGGCGCTGCGACGCCTGGGGACTTCGGCGCAGCAGACGTTGATGGTTGGCGATCGCATCGAAACGGATATTCTTGGCGCGCAGCGGGCCGGGCTTCGCACGGCTCTCGTGTTGAGCGGCGTGACGACGCGAGAGGCTGCCCTTGCCAGTGAGATTCAGCCCGATCTGATGTTCGAGGATATCGTCGCACTGCGGCAGGCGTGGTATGCCATACAAAGAGCGTAAGCAGGGCGGAAGCGGCCGTTAGCAGCTTCTATGAGGAGTGGAAGGCGGTTGGATGTGGTCAGAGCTGGAAGTGTGTGGAAGGGCATTGTTGTACTGCTTGTCATAGCGGCCGGGGGATTGTATGTCGCTCCGGTGCATGGTCAGGACCCAATTCGTGTCACGAATGATCGGGTGTCGGTGCGCTACCCCAGCGCGATCAATTTTGTCCTGAACGCCATAGCAGATAATGAGATTACTGACGCACGGCTTTTCTGGCAGGCAGGCCCCGCGTCAGCGTTCACCGTTCAGGTGATGTCGTTCCAGCCCTCATCAAGGGTGGCGTTGCAGTATCCTCTGAGTACGCGATTTTTAAGCCTGCCGCCCTTTGCCCGGATTACTTATCGCTGGCTCCTGCGAGACAGCGCCGGGAATGAGCTGACGACTGAGAATCGCACCTTTGAATACGCCGACACGCAGCGGCCCTGGCAGGAAATGGCGAATGAACGCATTCGCCTGCTGTGGTACGATCTCGACCCCGATCTGGCGACGAGCCTCTTTTCGATTGCCGATCAGGCTTACCTTCGGATGCAGGACGCATTTGGAGTGGAGCTTTCCCGGCAACCGATGATTCTGATCTATTCTGACCAGGCTCATTTCGCCGCGTTTCAATCCATGATGAACAACCTGGAATATGTGGTAGGGCGCTACTTCCCCGGTCACAACATCACGGTCAATCTGGTGACGCCGGAGATGCCCCCGGAATTGTATCAGGACACGATCGCTCACGAGCTTTCGCACCTCTACAGCGATAATTTTTATGTTGGGTATGCGCGTCTGCCGCTCTGGCTGGAAGAAGGCCTCGCCACATTCAATGAGACACAGGATGGCGTTGAAGAACTGCGCGAAGTCAGACGCGCCGCTGCGCGAGATAGACTTGTGGCGCTGATTGACCTCCCGGGCGCAATTCGCTCCCGAAATATTGCCACAGTGAATCTGGCTTATGCGGAGGGGGCGACGATCTTTCAGTACATTCAGGATACCTGGGGCCAGGAAGGGCTGGTCCGGTTTCTGAATGCTTTTCGGCGCACGACCAGCTTCAGCGATGTTGTGCAGATGCAGTTTGGGCTGACGATGGCTGAGTTTGAGATGGCCTGGAGAGCATGGCTTGGCTACCCGGTTGATCATGTGCCGGAACTCATGCCCACGCCTACTATGGTTCCGTTCTTCTTCCCGACGCCAACGTTTATGGCGCCTGGCGCCTGAGGGGCATTTTGAATACCCATGCGGAGTGGATAATGGAAACAGGACAACGCGATTATCGGGGCAGCTCTGTCGCTTTCACTATAGTTATGACTGTGCTGGCGCTGGCGGCGGGGTTGCTGGCAGGTGGATCGGTCGCAGCCCAGGGCGGGCCGGAACTGAGCGAGCCGCAGCCGCTCCTGCCAGAAGTGGTTGAGGGGACGGCGACCTGGACGGTGAAAAATATGACGTATCAGGGCGAGTTTCCGGAGGGGATGACCTTCAGCATCAGGGCGAACAGCGACGCCGGTGCAGTGACCAATGCCCGTGTTGTGTGGAGGCACGCGCCGGGCAACAATACGCGGCGTACCCAGGCGGCCCGGCTTGACGAAGGAACCGGACTCTGGACCGCCCAATGGAATCATATTCAGGGCAATGTGCCCCCCTGGGTGCTGGTTCGTTATCACTGGGAACTGACGGATGAGAAGGGCAACCGCTACTCCACCGCTGAACAGGATGAAGTATATGCCGATGCGGATAACCTCAGCCGCTGGCATTCCGCGGAAAGCGAAGATGCCGTAGTCTACTGGATAGACCTGTCAGACGATTACGGCCAGCAGGCGCTGCAGGCTATGGCTGACCAGAGGGAATTTTACCGGCGAGCCTGGGGCGGGCTGCTGCCGTACCGTCCGCGCATCATCCTGTACGGCATGAGCGCGATGACTGAGTACGAAGAGGCCCTGGGGCGGCAGGCGCAGGCCGGCGGCGGAATCACGACGGGCACTACCAGCGATGACTGGGGAGGGACGATTCAGCTTGCTTATTTCGATACTCCCTATGATCTGGCCTACGGAACTACCCTGCATGAGATTGCGCATCTCTATCAGGGGGAATTCGCCCACCTCCCAGTTAGCTGGTTCGTCGAAGGTAATGCGGAGTTCTTCAGCATAGCGCGGGGCGACAGCTACCGCAGTTGGGCGCGCCAGCGGCTTCAGAGCGGCGATCCACTATCTTTCGAAGTGGGTTTTTCCATTCGCGGGCGGACCTTCCGCGATGGTTACCAGCTAGGGGCCACGGTCTTTGACTATCTGGCTGAAGCGTATGGCCTCGAGGCACACCGACAGATATGGGAGCAGATTGGCCGGAATGTGCCTGCCTTCTCCGCTATCGAAGCCGTCACCGGCGTCTCGATCCAGCAGTTTGAGCAGGACTGGCGTCACTGGCTGGGGGTAAATGCGCCGCCCCCCACGGCAGTACCGCTCCCGACTCCTCGCTTTGACTACTTCTCGATGCCGACGCCCACCTTTATGCCCCCGGGCGGATGAGGTGTCCGGTGACCCTGTTGGCCTCTGGCGGGCGGATTGTATGCGCAGCGATTCTTCATGCAGTCCGCCCGGTTCTGGACTACAATCAGCGGGACGGCGATCGGACATCGGAGCCGGCGGAATTCTCGCGGCTGGTTGGGGCATATAAGGGAGCGGCGGCCATGCGTACCGTGAAGTGGATCGGCATGCTGTCGGGTGTGCTGCTGATGGCGCTCGGCGCGCTGCCGGGGGTGGCTCAGGAGACCCCCGCGCCTTTGATCATCAATCACGCGGCGGATGTCGTGTTTCCCTCTGTCCTGCGTTTTTATATCACGCTGGCTGCCGATCTGGATGATGTGACTCGCGCTTCCCTGGAACTGACGCAGGATAACACCCGGCTGTATAACAGCGAGATCGATCTGGAAGCCAGCCTGTTCAGCAGCGCCCCTTTCACCCAGTATCGCTTTGAATGGCCCATCCCGCCTGATAGTCCACCTCTTTTGTTTGAGCCGATGACTTACAGGTGGGTTGTCGCGACACAGGATGGACAGGAGGATGAAGCTGAAGGGGAGCTGGTCTTTCAGCCGGCCGGTATGGAATGGCAGCAGCGAGGTGAGCCTCCGCTGCGCGCCGTCTACTCCGAACCGGAACTGAACATCGGCGTCGTGCGCCGGGCTGTGCAGCCCGCCTACGACTTGCTCTCTGAGCATACACGCCAGCGGCCTGATTTTGACTGGGCGATCTTTCCCCGGGGTTTCGCGTTTTGCACTGAACGCAGCGATGATGAAGGCGCGCTGCAAAGTGTCGTAATCCCGGCAGGGTCGGGCGAGGCTTACCCGTGCAGCGAGGAAGCAGGGATGCGCATCTTCCGCGCCAACGGATTCCGCCCCTTGCAACGGCAGATGCCCGGTCTTCTGGCGTTGCAGAACGAGCTGGCTGCTGATATGTTCGGCGTTTTTTATGACGCTTACTGGGGCGGACAGGCTGTGCCGGCGTGGTTCCGGACCGGCCTGCAGATGCTGTACCGCGTCACTCCGGACCCGTTCGCGCTGAGACAGGCGCGGGAGGCGGCCCGCCGTGGCCGCCTGTTTGCTGCTTCTCAGCTCATGAGACAGCCCGATTCCGAAGATCGTGCGTTCTGGGAGCAGCAGGCATACCTGATGGTCGTCTATATGGCTGATCAGTATGGGGCGGATGCCCCGTTCTTGCTGGCGCAGTCTTTGCCGGGTGCGGACTTCGATACTGTATTCCGCCGCGTCACGGGAGGGGGGATTCAGGAGTTCCTGGCGGGGTGGGAAAGATGGATTCTGACCAGCCGGGCCGAGAATGCGGCCCAGTGGACGCCGTACGATCCGATGACGGCCACACCGCCGCCGTCGCCGAGCAGCACAGCCCTGCCGCCGACAGCGACCCTTGAGCCGACGGGCAGATTCCGCACCCCGACCCTGTTGCCATCGGCTACAGCGACGGCGACGCCGGCGGCTGGCAGCGGGCAGTTCGTAACGGCGCTGCCGACCTACACGCCGGCCACCCCGATAACGCCTACGCCTTCCAATACGCCGCGCCCGCCTGGGAGCCTGAATCAGCCTGCGGCGGCTCAGACTGGCCGGGGAGCGGGGGGCGGAATCTGCCCGTCGGCGATATTCCCGGGGCTGCTGATCCCAATGGCTGTCGTATTTTCTGCGCGGCGCCGAAGGCGACTCCCATGATTCGACTTTATGATCTCTCACTGGATGATATGATCGCGCTGCTAGCGTCCTGGGAGCAACCGGCTTATCGCGCTCGCCAGCTCTGGCACTGGCTATACAGCCAGAAGGTGGCTGCCATCGCTCAAATGACGACGCTGCCGACTGAGCTGCGGGATCGCCTGGTTGCGGAAACTTGCCTGCACTCTCTGGAACCGATAAAGGTCTTACATTCCTCCGACGGCCTGACTATTAAATGGCTGCTTCGCCTGACGGACGGGCAGTTGATTGAGACCGTGCTGATGGGTTATGCCGATGGACGGCGCACAGCGTGCATCAGCTCCCAGGCCGGGTGCGCAATGGGCTGCGTATTCTGCGCAACCGGGCAAATGGGTTTTTCGCGCCACCTGAGCGTGGGTGAAATCGTCGAGCAGGTGATCCTGGTGTCGCGCTGGCTGGAGGAGCTGGGA
>WBZO01003728.1_pt1 | contig 17336 bp, 12 predicted proteins | sample 5204261 | NCBI WGS metagenome assembly WBZO01 (sample SAMN12412400, study PRJNA552823) | activated sludge metagenome | isolation source: activated sludge from anammox sidestream of wastewater treatment plant... | place: USA: North Carolina | collected 2017-09
CAGCTCCGGGTTGCCGCCCACGTTGGTCGCGATCACCGGCAGGCCGGTCGCCATCGCCTCGAGGATCGTGTTGGAGATGCCCTCGGCGCGCGACGGCAGGACGAAGCAGTCCAGGCCGCGCAGGCACGCCGGCACGTCGGCGCGCTCGCCGGGCAGCCACGCGAGGTGCGCGGCCCGCGCCTTGGCGAGCACGTCCTCGACCTCGGCGCGCAGCGCGCCGTCGCCGACGATCGCGAGCCGCATGCGCTGCGCCGCGCCCGGCACGAGCGCCAGTGCGCGCACGAACGCGCGCGCGAGGGTGACCGGGTCCTTCACGTGCTGCAGGCGGCCGACCGTGCCGACGACCCACAGGTCGGGATGGTTGAACGGGCTGCCCGCGATCGGCGCGCGCGCGCCGTCGCGCGCCGGCGCGAAGCGCGCGGTGTCCACGCCGTTGCAGATGCGCGCGACGCGCGCGGGCGGCACGCCAACCGCATCGATGAGATACGACTCCAGGCCCTGCGACAGCGCGACGTAGCGGTGCACGAAGGGGCGGTAAATCCGCCGCAGCAGGCGGTACTTCCGGCTCGAGCCGACGAGGTCGGCCACGTCCCAGCCGTGCTCGCCGTGGATGCGCACCGGCACGCCGGCGATCGCCGCGGGCACCGTCGCCTCCAGCGCGGCGAGGTTGCGCGTGTGGACGATCGCCGGCCGCAGCGCCCGGAAGAGCCGGTAGAGCGCGGGGTAGACCTTGAAGCCGTGCCCATCGCCTTTCCCGATGGGGTGGAAGGTCACGTCGTCGCGCGCGACGCGGTCGCGGAACGCGGTGATCTCGGTCAGCGCGACGACCGCGTGGCGGAAGTCTCCGGCGGGTAGCCGGTTGATCAGGTTGACGACCCCGTTCTCGAGGCCGCCGACGTCGAAGCGGTGGACGACGTGGGCGATCAGCGGGCGCGGGTCGCGAGCCGGGGACACGGGCTACTCGCCGGTCGCCCGGCGCAGCGCGGCCATCACCGGCGCGCTCATCTCGCGCGCGAACGACTCCAGCGCCGCCGCGTCGCGCGACTTCGCGTCCGGCTGCCGGGTGTGGATCACGATCACCGCCGAGTGGTCCGGCGCGAGCGACACCTTCGCCAGCCCGAGCAGCGCCTTGGCGACGGCGTCGCTCGCGGTGAACCGGCCGTTCACCCAGTACCAGGCGCGCGCGTCGACGAACGCCCCGCCGCCGCTGATCAGCGCCGTGCGCGCGGTGACGTCGTCGGCCCCCCACCGCAGCGGCGCGCGCCCTTCGTCCACCTTCACCCATTGGTTGTCCTTGGGCGTCACCAGCTCGTTGCGCGACACGATCAGCTCGCGCCCCTGCGCCTGCGCGCTGTAGAGCGCGACGAACACCCCGACGGTGCGGCCGTCCTTCTCGAACCACTGGTGCCGCTGGCTCTGCGCGTCCAGGTAGTGCGGGGTCCACGCCGGCTGCGGCCCCGGCACCGCCCGCCACCCGGCCGCGCCCGCGATCGGCGGCAGCGGCGCGGCCGCGACCTGCGAGCGCGCGTCGACCGCGGCGGTGATCGGCCGCCACGCGATGCCCAGGGCGAGCGCGAGCCCGAGCGCGAGCGCCACCGGCCCGGTCAGGCGCGGGGGCGCGAGCGTAACCGGCGCCCAGCGCAGCGTCGCGGCGGCGCGCGGCGCCTCGTCGTCGCGCCAGTAGGCGCCGATCCAGAACATCGCCATCATCACGAGGCCGAAGAAGATCCAGCCGTAGATGATGTGGTCCACGCCGGCCGCGAGGCGGTTGTTGGTCAGGTGGCCGAGCATCACGATCAGGTACGCGCGCATCCAGTTCGCCACGATCGGCACGACGATCGACACGGCGAAGAACGCCGCGCGCTTGCGCGCCGTGCGGTAGGTGAGGTGGGCGTAGAGCGCGCCGACCATCATCGAGGCGATCAGGTAGCGGATGCCGCTGCAGGCCTCGACCACCGACCAGCGCCCGCTCGGAATGGCGAAGTGGTTGCCCTCGCGGTACACCGGCACGCCGGAGGCGCGGATCGCCGCGATGGTGAAGTCGGCGGTGCGGTCGATCAGGACCGGCACGAGGAACTCCCCGAACGGGACCGCGAACGCGAGGAACGCGAGCGGGAACGCGATCTCGCGCGCGATCGGCAGCCCGAGGACCGCGACCAGCGCCCCCACCAGCATGAAGTAGAGCGCGAACTGCTCCAGCCCGAGCACGCCGGCCAGGTGGCCGAGCATCCAGGCGCAGCCCGCGGCCGCCACGACCGCGAGCGCCGGCCAGCACGGCTGGACGGGCAGGCGCGCGAGCACGTCGCGCTTGCGCCAGACGAGCCACAGCACGATCGGCACGACGACGTAGCCGTGCGCGAAGGTCTCCGCGCGGCGCCAGATCGCCTCGATCGACACCGCGGTGGGCCAGAAGGCGGCGAGGAGGCCGAGAACCGCCAGCGCGGCGGCGAGCGCCGCGACGCGGGCGCCGCCGACGGCGGCCTCCGGCTCGAAGTGGGTCTCGGTCTTCATGCGTCTCAGGCCGCCCGCAGCGCGCCCGTCGGGCGCCCGGCCCCGGCGGGCGCGGGCGCCGCCGCGCCGTCCACCAGGCGCGCCACGAGCTCGAGGCTGCGCGTCCAGGGGTAGTCGCCCAGCACGCGCGCGCGCGCCGCCTCGCCCAGGCCCGGCCGCTCGCCCGCCAGCGTCCGGCTCACGTGCGCGGCGAACTCGCCGGCGTTCGCGGCGACGAGGAGCTCGGCGCCGGGCACGGCCGTCAGCGCCGCCGCGCACTCGGCGCTCGCCACCACCGGCCGCTGCATCGCCATCGCCTCGAGCACCTTGTTCTGCACGCCGCGCGCGACGCGCAGCGCCGCGACCACGACCGCGGCGTGCTGCAGGTAGGGCCGCGTGTCGGGCACGCGCCCGGTCACGGCCACGGCGGGATCGCGCGCGAGCGCCTGCACCGCGGGCAGGGGGTTCATGCCGACGACGTGGAACCGGGCGCGCGGGTGCGCGCGCAGGACTGCCGGAAGAACCGCGGACGCGAACCAGCACGCCGCGTCGACGTTCGGCCAGTAGTCCATCGCGCCGGTGAACACCACCGGCAGCTCGTCGCGCGCGAACGGCCGCGGCAGGGCCGCGTCGGGTGCGAAGTGCGCGCCGTCCACGCCGTTCGCGACGACGTGCACGCGGGCCGCGGCGCCGGGGGCGCGCGCGGCGAACAGCGCCTTCTCGGCCGCGGTCACCAGCAGACTGGCGTCGAACGCGCCGGCCGCGGCCGCCTCGAAGCGCAGCAGCCGGTCGGCCTCGCGCCGATAGACCCACGCCGCCGGCCCGCGCCGCCCGGCGGCGTACTGGCGCCACTTCTCGGAGTCCACGTCCACCAGGTCCAGCACCCGCCGCATGCCGGCGTGCGCCAGCACGTACTGCGCCATCGCGGCGGAGAACACGAAGCCGCGCCGGATCCCCTCGCGCGCGACCGTCGCGTCCACCCACCGCTGCAGCGCGGCGGAGCGGTAGTACGGCAGGGTCAGCGCCTCGCCGGTCGCGAAGCCGGCGAGGCTCGCGATGCGGCGCCGGCGCGGCGCGAGGGGCAGCGCGCAGACGTCCGCGCACAGCGCCTGCAGCGCGGCCACGTGCCGCCGGTCCGCCGGGTCGTCCACGAACGTGCCGAGGAAGACGCGGTGGCGCGCCGCCAGGTGCCGCAGCAGGTGGAAGGAGCGGATCTTGTCGCCCTTGTCGGGCGGGTACGGAATGCGGTGGGCGAGGAAGAGGAGCGGTTCCATCGCCCTACCCCAGCCCGCGCACGATGTGCGGCCCGAGCGCGTTCGCCACCGGCAGCGGCAGCCGCCGCCAGAGCGCGATCATCGCTTTGTACTTGGGGTTCGACGGGTTGTGCTGCGGCACCGCGCCGCCCTTGCGCAGCGCGAACTCGTAGTGCAGCGGCGCCGGCTCGAAGCCCCAGTTCTTCTTGAAGGCGAACGACCCGGTGTCGCGCTTGCTCCGCCCGTAGTCGAACACGCGCAGGCCGCGCTCGCACGCGCGCCGCATCAGCTCCCAGTACTTGAAGTCGTTCGCCGCCAGCTCGCGCGCCGCGACCGCGTCGCCGGCGTAATACGGCAGCACCTCGTCGCGGAAGTAGAAGCTGAGCACGCTCGACACCGGCGCGCCGGCGGGGTCGAGCACGGTGAGCACCTCGACGTCGCGCCCGAAGACGCGCCCGAGCGCCTCGAAGTAGCGCCTGGGCATCGGCGGCGAGCCGTGCCGGTGCATGTTGTCCGCGTAGAGCGCGAAGAAGCGGTCGACCGTCGAATCGATCTCGCTCTTCAGGCCGCGCGCGAGGCCCTTGCGCACCATCGCGCGCTGCTTGCGCGGGATGGCGAGCAGGTTCGCCTCCGGGTCGGGCAGGAGCTCCCTGCGGAAGGTGACGTACAGGTCCTGGCGCGGCCAGCCGGGCTCGCGCGCCGCGCGGTTGCGCAGCTCGAGGTGGTCGACGCCGAGCTCGTCGGCGAGCGCGCGCGCGGCCGCGTGCAGCGCGGGCACCGCCGCCGGGTCGGTCGCCGCGACCCCGCCGTACACGCAGAAGGGCAGCGACGCGAGCGCGTGGCCGAAGAGCCGGCTCTTCACCTCGCCGAGCGGCAGCACGCCGACGAGCGCCCCGTCGCGCTCGGCGAGGAGGTAGTGCGCGCGGTGGCGGAACACCGACTCGAGGATCTCGCGCCACCCCGCGCGGTGGAAGAACGTGGCCTCCGGGCAGCGCTCGACGAACGCGTCCCAGCGGGCGAGGTCGTCCGTGCCCGCGCGGCGCACGCGCAGCGCGCCGCTCGCGGCGCCCGGGGGCAGCTCGGCCGCGCTGAGCTGCATCACGCCGCCGCGCCGAGGAACACGCGGTCCACCCGGTCCCAGTGGAAGTCGCGCAGCAGCCGGCGCAGCCGGTGCTCGGTCCGGCGCAGGTTGAGGTAATGGCGCACGCGCGTCTTCACGCCCGCACCCTTCACGCGCGGCTGGTCGGGGTCGAGCTCCCAGGGGTGGAAGTAGAAGATCGCGGGCTGCTCGTCCTTTTCGTTCACGCGCCTGATCGACCACTTCGACACGCCGTAGGGCAGCAGGCGGAAGTAGCCGCCCCCGCCCGCGGGGAAGTTGCGGTCGAGGAAGCGCGTGGTGGTGATGGGCAGCTCGAGCAGGTCGGGGCGCGAGCGGTAGGCGAAGCGCGGCGCGTCCGGCACGCCGTAGTGGTCGTGGCGGATCGGGTAGATGCTCGAGCTGTAGCGGTAGCCCGCCGCGCGGATGCAGTCGTGCGCCCACTCGGTGTCCGCGCCGATCGAGAAGCTCGGCGCGCGGTAGCCGCGCACCGCCACCCCGGCGACGTCCTCGAGGATCGCCTTCGCGAGCTGGATGTCGGCGTGGAACGCGTCGCGCTCGAGCTCGTTCACCCGGTCGTGCGCGTAGCCGTGGCTCGCGATCTCGTGCCCGGCCGCGGCGATGCGCCGCACCGCCTGCGGGTAGCGCTCGGCGATCCAGCCGAGGGTGAAGAAGGTGGCGTGCGCGTCGGCCTCGTCGAGCAGCGCGAGGATGCGGTCGACGTTGCGCTCGACCCGGCACGGCGTCTCGTCCCACCGCGCGCGCGGGAACCAGGGCGCGAGCGCCCACACCTGGAAGTAGTCCTCGACGTCCACGGTGAGGGCGTTGACGACGACGCGGCGGGCCTTGATCGGGGCGCGCACGGCCTCACGCCCCCTGCTTCACGCCGCGCGCGGCGAGCCACGCGCCGAGGTGCGCCGCGATGCGCCCGGCCGCGTGCCCGTCCCACAGCTCCGGCGCGCGGCCGCGCTTGCCGCCGCCGGCGAGGATCTCGTCCACGAGCCGCAGCGTCAACGCGCGGTCGCGGTCGACGATCGTGTTCGTGCCCTCGTCGACGGTGATCGGGCGCTCGGTGCTCGCGCGCATCGTCAGGCACGGCACGCCGAGCGCGGTGGTCTCCTCCTGCACGCCGCCGGAGTCGGTGAGGACGACCGCCGCCTGCGCCATCAGGCCGAGCATCTCGAGGTAGCCCTGCGGCGGCAGCACGGCGATCGCCGCGGTCTCGAGCAGCGCGCTCAGGCCGAACCGCTCGACGTTGCCGCGCGTGCGCGGGTGCAGCGCGCAGACGAGCGGCAGCTTGCCGGCGGCCGCGCGCAGGATCTCGAGGCACTCGCGCAGCGTCTCCGGGCGATCGACGTTGGCCGGGCGGTGCAGCGTGACCACGCCGAACGCGCGGCCCGCGCGCACGAACTGCGCGTCGAGGCCGGCGCGCGCGAGGGTCTCCCGCGGCGGGACGACGCGCGCGAGGTTCGCGCGCAGCGAGTCGATCATGACGTTGCCGGCGAAGACGATGCGCTCCGCGGGGATGCCCTCGCGCGCGAGGTTGCCCGCGGCCGAGCGCTCCGTCGTGTAGAGCAGGTCGGAGATCTGGTCGGTGAGGACGCGATTGATCTCCTCGGGCATGGCGCGGTCGAAGCTGCGCAGGCCGGCCTCCACGTGCACCACCGGCACGTGCTTCTTGACCGCGACCAGGCCGCACGCGAGCGTGGAGTTGACGTCGCCCACGACCAGCACCGCGGAGGGCCGGAACTCGTCCACGATCGGCTCGAAGCGCCGCATGATCTCCGCGGTCTGGACCGCGTGCGTGCCGGAGCCCACCTCGAGGTTGAGGTCCGGGGCCGGCAGGCGCAGGTCGGCGAAGAGCCGGTCGCTCATCGACGCGTCGTAGTGCTGGCCGGTGTGCACCAGCACCGCGCGCGGCAGCTCGGGCGCGCGCGCGAACGCGGCCAGCAGCGGCGCCATCTTCATGAAGTTCGGCCGCGCGCCGACGACGCACAGCACCGGCCCGGCCAGCGCGGGGTTCGCGCCCATCGCCGCCGCCTCAGCCCTTGCGCGCGCCGCGCGCCTGGTTCTCGCGCTCGATCAGCGTGTGCACCAGGCCCACCGTGGAGTGCAGCAGCCGCTCCAGGCGGGTCACGCGCTCCTCGAGCTTCGCGAAGTCCGACTCCGTCGCGCGGATCTGGCCGATCGGGACCGGCAGGTTGACCGCCGGCGCGGCCGCCGCCGCGGGCGCGTTCGGGTTGGTCACCGTCTCGGGGCCGAGCTCCCGCTGGATCTCGTTCGCCACCGCGCGCACGTCGGCGGCGGCGAGCTGGTGCTTCTCGCCGAGGTACCCGGCGAGCAGCACCCGGTTGCAGATCAGGTTCACCCGCCGCGGGATGCCGCCGGAGGCGGCGAAGATCGCCTCGAAGGCGCCGGCGTCGAGCGCCGGGTCGCCGCTCCAGCCGACGTGCTTGAGCCGGTGCTCGATGTAGGCCTGGGTCTCGGGGCGGTCCATCGGCCCGAGGTGGTAGGAGGCGATCACGCGCTGGCGCAGCTGCTGGAGCTGCCCGCTGTGCAGCACCTGGCGCAGCTCCGGCTGCCCGACGAGGAAGCTCTGCAGGAGCGCGCGGTTCTCGAGCTGGAAGTTCGACAGCATGCGCAGCTCCTCGACCGCGCGCGCGGTCAGGTTCTGCGCCTCGTCCACCACCAGCAGCGCGCGCTTGCGCTCGGGCACCAGCGAGACGAAGAACGCCTCCAGGTTGGCGAGGAGCTGGGCCTTGTCGGGCGTGCGCGCGGGCACGCCGAAGGCGGTGGCCACCGCCTTGAGCAGGTCCTCGGCGTCGAGCTGCGTGGTGACGATCTGCGCGGCCACGACCTTGTTCGGGTCGAGGCGCTTGAGGAGGCTGCGCACCAGCGTGGTCTTGCCCGCCCCGACCTCGCCCGTGACGACGATGAAGCCCTCGCTCTGGTACAGGCCGTACTGCAGGTACGCGTACGCGCGCGCGTGGCCGCGGCTCGCGAAGAAGAACTCCGGGTCGGGGTTGAGCTGAAAGGGCTTCCCGTTCAGCCCGTAGAAGGCTTCGTACATCGCTGCGCTTTCAGAAGCGGTGGTTGAGGCCGACGTACACCGTGAAGGCGGTGTAGTCGTTCGTGACGTCGGAGTCGAAGTCGGTGTAGGTGAGGCCGGTGACGCCGTCGGTCTTCGGGCTGAGCTGCGTCCCGGCCGACACGAGGAAGGCGTTGGTGGTCGATTTTCCGGCGAGCGGCGCGGTCGCCACCGTCTCGTAGCGCGTCGCGGTCGCGTTCAGGCTGGTGAAGGGCGTCAGCTGGTGGCTGTACGTGATCGCCCCGCCGCGCTGGGTGTTGTTCTGGCCGAAGCTGAGCTGCGGAGGCAGCGCGGCGCCGGTGCCGCCCGAGATCGCCTCCTGCTTGCGGTTGTACACGGTGAACGCGGTCGAGTTGCGCACGCCGACTAGCGTGAAGGTCGCCGACACCTGCTCGTACAGGATCACCTGCTGGATGTAGTAGTTGAGCGGGCTCTGCAGCGTCGCGGGCAGGCCGCTGGTGGCGAGGAACTGCTGCACCGCCTGCGCGCGCTGGACCGGGTCGGGGATCCGGGTGGTGAAGAGGGCATTGAGCAGCCCGGCGATGTTGCCGCCCGCCGGCGCCGCGAAGAGCTGCTGCGGGTAGGTCGAGATGTCGCGCGAGGCGTTGACGTCGAACGCGGTGAACGGGTTGCGGTGCGTGACCTGGGCGAGGTAGGACGACCCGAAGAAGCGCTCCTGCCAGTTGCCCTTGACCAGCGTGCGCTCGGTCGGCCGCCACTCGCCGCCGCCGCCGTAGACGATGTTGTCCGACTGCGTCAGGTAGTAGTTGTTCCACTCGTAGCCGCCGATCGCGTACACGAGCACCTGCGGGTCGGGGCGCCAGTTGAGGTAGCCGCGCACGATCTCGCTGCTCGTGTTCCGCTCCTGCTCCTTGAAGGACGTGGTCGTCGCCGACGCGTCGGCGCTCCACCCGAAGGTGCGGATGGGCGAGTCGAGCCGGCCGGACCACACCTGCGTGAACGACGAGGTCGATCCCGGCGCGTTCTGCACCTGGCCGAGGTTGCTCCAGATGCTGTCGCTGCGCAGGAGGTAGGTGGTGCCGCCCGGGAACACGCCGCGGATGTACGGGCTCAGCCGGAACCCGACGGACGTGTAGCGGTTGTTCGTGACGCCGATGTTGCTCGCGGGCGTGGGCGCGAACGGCGAGAGGTACGACTGGCTGACGTTGGCGGCGCCCTCGATGAAGAAGAACTTCTCGATCGCCTCGACGCTGCCGAGCAGGTTCGCGTTGACGAAGATGTTCTGGCTGCCGGAGTTCGTGTTGTAGTCGCCGGCGTAGTAGTTCCCCGACACGCCGAGGTTGCCGTTGAGCTGGACGCGCGCCCCGTTGCCGGCGATGCCGAGGTTGGCGCCGAGGGTGGTGACGAGGCTCGACTGCGCCTGCCCCGAGGATGCGAGGTTGGCGTTGTCGGTGTAGGTCTCGCGCACGCTCACCGACGGCGTGAGGCGCCAGGTCTCCGCCCCGGCCGGAGTCGAAACGACCCCGGTCGCGGAACCCAGCACGAGCGCTGATTCGGCCGCAATCACCTGGAACGTCCTGAGCCTCGATCCGCTCGCCGTCACTCCCCCGCCCTTTGTGGCTCCGTATCCTTGTTGTGTCCCGCCCTACTGCCCCTGCCGGTAGCCGTAGCCGTAGTACGCGTTCATGTCGGAGGCGCGCGCCTTGTTGAGCAGCGTCAGCACCACCGGGCAGCGCTCCACCGTCGCCAGCGCCTGTTTCACCGTATTGCTGGTGGTCTGGTCGGCTTCCACCACCACGACGATCTGGCCCATGTGCGTCGCGAGCACCGGCGACTCGGTGGTGAGCAGCAGCGGCGGGGAGTCGAACACGATGATCCGGTCCGGGTAGCGCGAGGCCATCTCGTGCACGAGCCGCGTCATCGCCTCGCTCGCCAGCAGTTCCGTGGCGCGCTCGTGCCGCGTGCCGGCCGGCAGCACCGAGAGCTTCTCGACGTTGGTCCGCAGCATCACGCCCGACAGGTCGCGCAGCGGGTCGGTCAGCGCGTCGAGCAGCCCGGGCGCCTGCGGCAGCCCGAGGATCTCGAGCACCGACGGGTTGGCGACGTCGGCGTCGACCAGCAGCACGGTGTTGTCGAGCTCCATCGCCATGCTCATTGCGAGGTTGACCGCGCAGAAGCTCTTGCCCTCGCCGGCGAGCGCGCTGGTCACCATCACCAGGTTGCCGTCCTTCACGCGCGCGCCGCTCTTGCCCTGCGCGTTCTCCAGCACCGGGCGCTTGATCACCCGGAACTCGCGCGCGATCGGCGTCTGCGGCGCGTCCGGCGTGACCAGCCCGGCGCGCGCGAGGCGTGCGAGGTCGATCGCGACCCGCGGCGTCGCGGGCGCGTCTTCCGCCCGGGGCAGGCCCGGGCGCGACGCCGGCGCGCGCGCGCGCGGCCCGGCCGGCGCGGGCGCGGGCGGGTCGGGGCGCTCGAGCACGAGCGGGTCGGCGTCGCCGTTCGCGCCGGCCTCGCGCAGCCCGTCCTGCAGGTCGACGCCGGTGCGCTTGAGCTCTTCCAGGCGCTTCGCGGCTTGTTCGATCAGACCCATGAACCGTTCCTCAGATCAGGCCGCCGCGCACCGACAGGTAGAGCATCGCGGTCGCGAACATGCCGACCAGGGCCGCGACCCCGCCGGCGAACATGAACAGGCCGCGCCGGCGCTTGGCGACCACCGCGGGCGAATTGAGCAGGCTCACCGTGCCGAGCACCGGGCGCTGGGTCAGCTCGCGCAGCGAGCGCGCGTCGGGGAAGGTCGGCAGCACCTGGCTGAACACGAAGCTCACGAACAGCCCCGCGCCGAGCGCGGCCGCCAGCACGCCCGGCAGCAGCACGAGGCGATTGGGCGCGACCGGGTTCTGCGCCACGGTGGGCGGGTCGATGATGCGGAAGTCGGCGAGCCCGGTGGCGGCGTCCATCTGGTTGGCGAGCGCGGCCGACTCGCGCCGGGCGAGCAGGCTCTCGTAGTTGCGCTTCTGCACCTCGTAGTCGCGGTTGAGCTGCGCGAGCTCGGCCTCGACCTGCGGCAGCTTGGAGGCCGCGGCCTGCAGCTGCTTGTGGCGCACTTCCAGCTCGCCCACCTTCGCGCGCAGCGCCGCGACGTTCGCCTCCGACTCGGCGAGCGCGAGGCGCAGCTGCGCGAACACCGGGTTCGTGGCCGTGCTGAGCGGCGGCGCCTTGCCGGCGGGCTTCTCGGCGGCCGCCTTCCGGCGCGCCTCGACCTCGGCGCGCTTCTCGTCCTCGAGCTGCGCCAGCACGCGCCGCGTGCCGACGACGTCGGGATGCTGCTCGGTGTAGCGGCGCAGCAGCTCGTCGAGGTTGCGCTTCAGGCCGTCGATGCGCGCGTCGAGCTCGGACACCGCCGGCGCGCCGGTGGCGCCGGCCGGCGACTCGGGCAGGAACACCGGGTCCTCGCCCGCCACCTCGCGCTTGAGCGCGTCGCGCGACTGCTCGGCGGCGCGCAGCGCGAGGCGCGCCCCGCTCAGCTCCTCGCCGAGCGCGGTCATCTTGGCGAAGTAGTCGCGCCCGTCCGGGCCCATCAGGCCCATGTTCTTGAGCTTGAACTCCTTGACCCGGTTCTCCGCCTCCTCGAGGCGCTTCTCGTAGGTGCGGATCTGCTCCTCGATGAAGCGCCGCGCGGTGTCCGCGCCCTTGCGCTGGTCGCCGAGGCTCGACTCGACGAAGATCGACAGCAGCGCCTGCACCACGCGCTTCGCCTCGTCGCGGTTGGAGTCGCGGTAGGCGATCATGTAGAGGTTCTCGCGCCCGCCGCCGCGCACCTGCAGCGTGCGCGCGAGCTCGTCGATCAGGCGCTCGCGCTCGCGCGGGGTCTTGACCTGCAGGTCGAGGTCGGCCATGCGGATCAGCTTCTCGATGTTGGGCCGGCTGATCAGCGTGCGGCTGAGGATGTTGATCTGCTGCTCGACGTCGGGCTGCACCGCGAGCCCCGACATGAGCGGCTTCAGGATCGACTGCGTGTCCACGTGCACGCGGGCGGTGGCCTCGTACTTGTCCGGCGTGCGGTAGAGCACGCCGACGCCGACCACCGCCACCAGCCAGGCGACCCCGAGCCCCACCCAGCGGCGGCGCCACATGCCGCGCACGTGGATCATCAGCTGGCGGAGCAGTTCGTCCATGGAGGGCGTCGTCCTCTAGCGCGCGCGGGTGCGGGTCAGAACCAGCTCTGCGGGATGATCAGCACGTCGCCGGGCTTCACGTCGACGTTCGCGGACACGTCGCCGCGCTTCACCAGGTCGCGCAGCCGCACGTTGTACTGCGCGTTGTTGTCGCTCGGCCGCAGCAGCACCGCGGCGTTGCCGTCGGCGAAGTCGGTCAGCCCGCCCACCGCGATCATCACGTCGAGCATCGTCATCTTCTGGCGGTAGGGCAGCGCGGCGGGCTTCTGCGCCTCGCCGATCACGCGGATCGACTCGCTCTGCGGGCCGACGAAGCCGGTGACGATCACGGTGACGACCGGATCGCGGATGTACTTCGCGAGCGCCTTCTCGATGTCGCGCGCGAGCGTGGTCGGGTCCTTGCCCATCGCGGGCAGGTCCTCGACGAGCGGCGTCGTGATCAGGCCGTCCGGGCGCACCGGCACCGACTGCGAGAGCTCGGGGTTGCGCCACACCACGATGTTGACGTTGTCGCCCGGCCCGATGACGTAGCGATAGTCCGGTGTCGCCGCCGCGCTGGGCGCCGGCGGGTGCGCAGTGGTCGAGCACGCGGCGAGCGTCGCAGCCGCGGCGATCAGCAGCAGTCCGCTCGCCACGGTCCGGGCGCGGTGGGCGATTCTTGTGCAGGCGCGCATCCTTTTCCCCTTTCCCGTGAAAAAACAAGAGCTAGCAGGCGGATATTACTGCTTTTTCGAGGCGTGCAGCGAGGAATTGCAGTTTACCCGCTTCGGGGGGCCAAACCTATCCGACGGATGGCCGGTATTGCTCCGGGCGCCGTGAAAATGCCGCACTTTCACAATTGTTGACCGCGCCCCGCGCCCCGCTCGCGCGCGGGGCGCGCAGACTCGCCGCAACGGCCGCGGTGACGGCCCGATTTTATGACTCTGGCATGACGCGCGGCGCCGCCCCGGCGGGGCGGCGCCCGGCCCGGACGAGCCCCGATGCCCACCCTCCGCTCCCTGCTGTCCGCCGCGGCGCTGGCCGCGGCGCTCGCCGCCGCCCCGCTCGTCGCCGCGCGGGCCCAGTCGCCGGCGCAGCTGTACGAGAACGCGCTGGCGCGCTTCGAGAAGAACGACGTCGCGGGCGCCGTCATCCAGCTCAAGAACGCCCTCCAGCAGGACCCCCGGCTGCTCGCGGCCCACGTCCTGCTCGGCCGGGCCCTGCTCGCCGAGGGCGACGCCGGCGGGGCCGAGGCGGCGCTGTCGCGGGCGGTGGGCCTCGGAGTGAACCGGAGCGAGGTCGCGCTGCCGTTCGCGCAGGCGCTGTTCGCGCAGGGCAAGTTCCAGGCGGTCCTCGACCGCTTTCCCCCGGAGGCGGCGCCGCCGGCGCAGCGCGCGGCGCTGCTCGTGCTGCGCGGGCGGGCGCAGCTCGGGCTCGGGGACGCGAGAGCGGCCGAGCGCTCGCTCCAGGATGCGCTCGCGGCCGACCGGACGTTCGTGCCCGCGCTGCTCGCCCTCGCGGAGCTGTCGATGCGGGAGGGCAAGGGGGCGGAGGCGGCGAAGCTCGCCGAGGCCGCCGCCGCCGCGGCACCGAAGGATCCGAGCGTGTGGCACGTCCGCGGCACGCTCGCGCAGGACCGGGGCGACGCCCAGGGCGCGCTCGACGGCTACTCGCGGGCGCTCGCGCTGAACGAGCGCCTGCTCGAGCCGCGCGTCGCGCGCGCGACGCTGCTCCTCGACCTCGGGCGCCTCGACGACGCGGGCCGGGACGTGGCGCAGCTGCGCAAACTCCACCCGCGGCAGCCGCGCGCGCTCTACGTGCGCGCGCTGTACGCGAGCCGGCGCGGCGACGAGGCCGGGACGCGCGAGGCGCTGTCCGAGCTCACCCGCGCGATCGACCCGGCGCCGCGGGAGCTGCTGCGCCGGAGCGCGCCGGAGCTGCTGCTGATCGGCGGGCTCGCGCATCACGGCCTGAACCAGTACGAGAAGGCGTCGAGCTACCTCGCCGACTACCTCGCGGTCGAGCCCGGGCACGTCGGCGCGCGCAAGCTCCTCGCCTCGATCGCGCTCGCGCAGGGCGACGTGCGCGACGCGATCGCGCGCCTCGAGCCGGCCCGCAAGGCGGCGCCGAAGGACCCCCAGGTGCTGACGCTGCTCGCGTCTGCCCATATGGTTCGGCGAGAGTATGCGCTCGCTTCTGGGTATCTCGACGAGGCGCTCGCGCTGAGCGGCGGCGCGGCCGGGGTCGAGGCGGTGGCCGGGTTCAACCTCATCGCGAGCGGGCAGGCGGCCGCCGGCCTGCAGCGCCTCGAGCGGGCGTTCGAGAAGGACCCGGGGCAGTCGCGGGCGGGGCTCGTCCTGGCGACGAGCCACCTGCGGCGCGGCAACGCGCCGGCCGCGGTGGCCATCGCCGCAAAGATCGTCGAGCGGGAGCCGAAGAACCCGGTCGCGCTCAATCTCCTCGGCCAGGCGAGGCTCGCCGCGGGGGACCACAAGGGCGCGCGCGCCGCGTACGAGGCGGCGGTGGCCGCGGAGCCCGGCGCGGTCGCGGCGCGCGTCAACCTCGCGCGGCTCGACCTCGCCGAGCGCAACGTCGACGGCGGCCGGGCGCGGCTGGAGGCGCTGGTCCAGGAGCAGCCGCAGAACACGGTGCCGATGTACGAGCTCGCCCTGCTGGAGGCGCGCGCCGGCCGCACGGACGAGGCGATCCGCTGGCTGGAGAAGGTCCGCGCGCTCGACCGGCGCCACGTCGCCGCGTCGGCGCAGCTCATCGACCTCTACGTGCGCGTCAAGGCGCCGGACAAGGCCACGGAGGTCGCCAAGGGGCTGGAGGCGGCGCTGCCGGAGGACCTCGACGCGCAGCTCGCGCTCGGCCGCGCCTACCTCGCCTTAGGCGACGCGGCGTCCGCGCGCTCCGCGCTCACGCGCGCCACGCGCCTCGCCGGCTACGGCGCCGCGCGGCAGACCGAGATCGCCCGCTACCAGGTCGCGCTCGGCAACCTCGACGGCGCGGTCTACAGCCTCGACAAGGCGCTCGCGGGCAACCCGGAGTACCTGCCCGCGCAGGCGCTGATGACCGAGGTGGCGATCGGCCGGCGCGACTTCGCGCAGGCCGAGACGCGCGCCAAGGCGATCGTGCAGCGCTACCCGCAGCGCGCGGTCGGCTACCGGCTGGCGGCGGACGTCGCGCACGCGCGCGGCAGGGAGTCCGAAGCGCTCGCCGGATACCGGGCCGCGCACGCGAAGGAGCCGACGACCGAAAGCGCGATCCGCGCGTACCGCGCCCTGCTGCAGGCGGGAAACGCGGCGCAGGCGGCCGAGTTCATGGAGGGATGGGTGAAGGGCCACGCGGACGACCTGCTCGCCCTGCGCGCCCTGGCCGACGGCTATCTGCAGGCGAAGAACTACGCCGCGGCACGCGCGCGCTACGAGCGCCTGCTGCAACGGCGGGGCGAGGACGCGTACGCGCTGAACAACCTTGCGAACGTGCTGCTCCAGCTGGGCGACCGCGGCGCGCTCGCGCCGGCCGAGCGCGCGCACGCGCTGGCGCCGCAGGATGCGGCCGTCCAGGACACGCTCGGCTGGGTGCTGGTGCAGCAGGGGCAGCTCGAGCGCGGGCTGCGGCACCTGCGCGAGGCGCGGTTGCGCGAGCCGGGCAACCCGGAGATCCGCTACCACCTCGCCGCCGCGCTGGCGCGGGCGGGGCGGCCGGGCGAGGCGCGCGCGGAGCTCGAGCAGGCGCTGAAGAGCGACCGGCCGTTCGACGGCGCCGCGGACGCGCGGCGCCTGCTGGGCGAGCTCCCGCGCTCGTAGAGGCCTGTCACAGTCGGGCGTCGGACCGCCTTACAGACGGTCCGCGACGGCCCCTCGGCGTGATTACAAATCGCTGTTTCTACAGCGACTTTCCAGTCGGTATGCGAATTGCTACGAGTCGGGTGGCAACGACTCGATGCAAGGCAGTGTTGACAATGCGCAGACCCGACCGACTCGCACTTCTCGGCCTCGCGGCGGCAGCCGCGGCCTTCGGCACTCCCGCTTCCGCGGCGACCACCACGTGGAACTTCAACGCCGGGTCGCCCACCTGCTCGATGAGCGGCTCGGGCGACGGGCTGTCGCGCAACTGCGGCCCTGGGCCGACCGTCACCGCGACCGGCTGGGCCAACACCGGCGGCGCGTCGAACACGCTGCTCGAGCAGGCCTACCTGCCGCTGTGGGGCGGCGGGCTCGGGGTGGAGAACCGCGACCGCCCGGGCGGTCCGGGCGACGGACGGGACGACACCGAGAACTCGGGGTCGAACGGCGAGCACGCGATCGACAACGAGGACCGCAAGGACGCGGTCCTGCTGTCGTTCTCGGCGCCGGTGATGCTGACCGACATCCAGATCGGCTGGAAGGGCACGGGCTCGGACATGACCGTGCTCGCCTTCACCGGCGGCGACGGGGGGGCGGGCTGCGCCGCGATCGCCGGGCAGACGTACGCCGCACTGACGACCTGCGGCTGGAACTTCGTGCGGCACATCGGGAACGTGCCGACCGGCACGTCCCAGTCGATCAACAACGCGTCGGTGTACTCGCAGCTCTGGCTGGTCGGGAGCTACATCAGCACCATCGCGACCGGGTCCGCGACCAACGTGCAGACGATCGGCACGCTCGGCGCCGCGAGCGACCACGTGAAGCTCCTCTCCGTGACCGGCGACCCGAACGGGCGCGTGCCGGAGCCGGGAACGGCGGCGCTGCTGGGGATCGCCGCGCTGGGCTTCTGGCGGTTGCGGCGCAAGGGCTGACTCGACCCGCCTCCACGCGACGCCGACCGGTGACCCGGTCGGCGTTTTTCGTTCCGGCGCGCCGTTCGAAGCACGCATCCCGGCCGCAGCGCCGTCCCTTCCACCCGTAGCCGAAGAAGCTGGCCCGCGCCGCCGCGGGGATCCCGGGCAGAGCGGCGGCGCCCCATCCGAGCGGCCCCGTCTTGACGACGGAGTCGTCATTTATCATGACATTTGACGAGAATGGCGACGAGAGCGGCGTCCCCCGCAGCATCTCCGGCCATCGCACGCAAGCTGCGGCGCGGCGGCGTGAACCTGCTCGGCGGCCGCGCCCGTACGCGCTACCTGCACCCGCTGAGCTGGCGCGAGCTGGGCACGCGGTTCGACCTCGGCCGCGCGCTCGCGCGCGGCCTGCTGCCGTCGATCTACTTCTCCGACGACGCCAGGGCCGACCTCGACGCCTACACCGGGACCTACCTGCAGCAGGAGATCGTGGCCGAAGGCGCGACCCGGAACGTCCCGGCCTTCAGCC
>WBZO01001452.1_pt2 | contig 17331 bp, 19 predicted proteins | sample 5204261 | NCBI WGS metagenome assembly WBZO01 (sample SAMN12412400, study PRJNA552823) | activated sludge metagenome | isolation source: activated sludge from anammox sidestream of wastewater treatment plant... | place: USA: North Carolina | collected 2017-09
ATGAGACGGTGGGGGGGAACTTTCGGCTGGATGCCCTGCAGGCGGCCGTTCTGGGCGCAAAACTTCCCCTGCTTGAGGAGTGGAACGCCCAGCGTCGCAGGAATGCCGCCCTTTACCGGAAATTTTTTTCAGAGCTTCTGGATGAGGATGCCATTGCGCTGCCCGCTGAGCCGTGGGCGGATTCCGGCATCGGGAACCACCACACGTTTCATCAATATGTGGTGCGGGTTGCTCATCGGGACGAGGTCAGGGCTCACCTCGCCGCGGAGGGCATTGGCCACGCCGTCTATTACCCCCAGCCCCTTCATCTCCAGCCCTGCTTTGGGCGTCTCGGCTACGCTGCGGGGGATTTTCCCGAGGCGGAGCGCGCTTCGCGCGAGACTCTCGCCCTGCCCATTTTCCCGGAACTCGAAGAGCGCGAAATCCGAATCGTGGCGGAGGCTGTCGCCGGAGCCGTCAAAAAATGCGCCAGCGCGAAAAAAACAGGATCCCGATAAGAGCCAGGATGGGCAGAAGGATCGGGACTGCGAACCGGAAAATATAGCCGAAGAACCCCGGAGTGCGGATGCGCGCGTGGTCGGCGATGGATTTGACCATCAGATTCGGCCCATTGCCAATGTAGGACATCGCGCCAAAAAATACGGCTCCCACGGAAATGGCCACCACCTCGAGGATGTGTTCCGAGGCATTGCGCAAGACATCCGACGCCGAGCTGACATCCAAATGGAACAATCCCATCTCCGCGGAGAGGAAGGTCAGGTAGGTCGGGGCATTGTCCAGGAACGCAGAGAGCAGTCCTGTTGCCCAAAAGAATTGGTGCGGCGTTGTGATCCCGAGATCGGCGGCGTGCGCGCCCAGGTACTCGAGGGCGGGCACCATGGTCAGGAATATCCCCGCGAACAGCCAGGCCACCTCGCGAATCGGCTCGAAGCTGAAATGATTGGCGCCGTGGATTTCGCGTGGCGTTGTGCGGAGCGATCCCCAGGCTGCGGCCCCCATAATCAGCTCCGGGACAAAAGGGGGCAGGTATTTGCTGGCCAGGACTGCCCCCAGGACCGCCACCAGGAAAATTCCGTTGTGCATGCCACGGAAGACCCACGCTTTCGAGGCGGTCAATTCGGAGGATATTTCCTCCGGCGGTCGCCGATAATTGACTCGGTCAAAAATATAAAAGGTCCCAAGGAGCAGCGCCAGGGCCACGGTCCACATCGGCCAGCAATGGGTCAGCGTCCAGAAAAAGGGAATTCCCCGCAGGAATCCCAAGAAGAGGGGAGGGTCGCCAATGGGCGTCAGACCCCCGCCCACGTTGCTCACAATGAAAATAAAGAACACAATGTGGAAGGCCGTGATCCGGTAGCGGTTCATTCGAATCCACGGGCGGATGAGGAGCATCGAGGCGCCGGTCGTACCGATAAAATTGGAAATCACGGCGCCTGTGAACAGAAAGAGGACATTGGCCAGGGGGCGGGCCTCGCCCTTGACCACAATATGTATGCCCCCCGCCACAACGAAAAGAGAGCCAATCAGAGCAATAAAACTCAGATATTCATGGGCAATATGCAGGATGGGCTCCGCATTCCGAAAAATGAAAAAATAAAAGCCCGTGGTGATGAGCCCGAGACTGATGGCCACCTTGGGATAATGGTGGTGCCACCAGGGCGCCGCCAACAATGGGCCGAGCGCAATGGAAAGAAGCATTACGACAAATGGCAGGACCATCCACAAACTCACTTCCTTCACAACGGCAGCCATCAATATCCACATATCGCGCCTTTTTTCATGGACATCCCAAGGCGGGTCATCAAGAACATTTCCCAACGAATGACCAATTCTTCCACTCTGCGCCCCATTGCGCTCGCGATTCTGGCCTGCCTGTCGGCGGGTTGCGCATCCGTCAGCGTTAAAAATTCCGACATAATCACAAAAAAGAATCCGCGCAAGAAACCGCAGGAGATTTTGGTGAAACCCTTCTCGTTTTATGAACCGGGGCTTCAAGTGGACCGCTCGGGCAAGGCGCTCGAGGAATTTAAGGCCAAGACGCAGGCTCAAGTACAGGAAACCCTGGTGAGCCGTCTGACAAAGCACATCGCGCCTGCCCGGGCCGTCCCGGAGAATGCGCGCCTGCCGCGGGGCAATTACTGGCTGATTACGGGACGGATTGACCGGATTCATCAGGGGAGTCGCGCCCTGAGGGCCGTGGTGGGTTTTGGGATGGGCGGAACGAAATTTGAGACGACGTCCGTGGTCCATGACCTGTCCGTGCGTCCGCCGCGCCCGTTCCTTGTCATTGAAACCACAGGAGGCTCCAATGCGGCCCCCGGCGCAATCGGCGCGGCCGGGTATGCCGTCAGCGGCATCATGGCGCTCCCCGCCCTGGGCAATTTGTTTGAGGGCGTTCGCTCCGGGGTCACGTTTGACACCGTCCGCACCAGCAAGGAAATGACGGCGGCCCTGTCGGAATACCTCTACAAGCAGCGCGCAATTTCACGCGAATCGGCCCTGTCGCCCAAGCAGCCTGGGAAGTGGCAGCCGGATTTTTGGCCCTTCCGGAATGCGCCCGCTCCACTACCGGAAGGCAGCATCACGGTGTCACCCGCCCGATGAAGGCGGGGCGTCGCCGCGCCCTCGAAGAAAAAATCCCCGCGGGTGATGATTGACGTCGCAAAAGGGGCGGGGTTATTTCTGGGGGGACGTGAGCATTCCGATTTCCCAACTTCGCGAAATTTACCATCGCCCCCTGTTTGACCTGATTGCCGAAGGGAGGCGGGTGACGGCGGAAAATTGGCCGGATCACCAGATGCAGCTTTGTACGCTGCTCAGCGTGAAAACCGGCGGCTGCAGCGAGGATTGCGGGTATTGCGCCCAGAGCGCGCGTCATGGAACGGACCTGACCCCTGGCAAGCTCATGACCGCGGAGGAAGTCATGCCCCATGCGCTCCGGGCCCGCTCCAATGGCTCGACCCGCTTTTGCATGGGGGCGGCCTGGAAGGGAGTCCGCAGCGGTGACAAAAAATTTGAGACCATGCTCGAGACCGTGCGTGAGGTCAGCAAACTCGGCATGGAGGTTTGCGTGACTCTTGGCCAACTGTCGGACACGGAGGCCGTCGCCCTGCGTGACGCGGGCGTCACCGCCTACAATCACAACATTGACACCTCGCCGGAGCATTACGGAAACATCGTCAGCACGCACACCTTCCAGGACCGTCTCGACACCATTGGCGCGGTGCAGCGCGCCGGGATCAGCGTGTGCTGCGGGGGCATCCTGGGTCTGGGAGAGTCCGAGGAGGACCGCCTGCGCATGTTGGAAGTCCTCTGCGGCATGGATCCCGCCCCGGAGAGCGTCCCCATCAATTGCCTCGTCCCCGTTCAGGGCACCCCACTCCAAGACGCAAAGCCGGTGGATGTTTTTGAAATTGTCCGCCTCATTGCCACTGCGCGCATTGCCCTGCCAAAATCCAAGGTTCGCCTCTCGGCTGGCCGCGCGCAATTGAGCCGCGAGGCCCAGGCCCTGTGCTTCTTCGCTGGCGCCAATTCCATTTTCTACGGAGAAAAATTGCTCACCACCGGCAATCCAGCGACGCGCGAGGATCTCGATCTTCTCGAAAAATTGGACCTCGAGCCCCTGCCTCCCTTTGCCTCGGTCACCGCGTGAAAATTGCCATTGGCAGCGACCACGCCGGCTACGAATACCGGCTCAGGATCATCAGCCACCTTCGGGATTCTGGTCACGAGATTGTGGACTTTGGCGCGCCCTCTCCGGAATCCACCGACTATCCCCTCTGGATTATCCCCACGGCAGAGGCCGTCGCGGATGGCAGAGCCGAGCGTGGAATTGTCCTCGGAGGCTCCGGAAATGGCGAGGCCATCGCCGCCAACAAGGTGACGGGTATCCGCTGCGCCCTCTGTTGGTCAGAGGAAACCGCGGAACTTTCCCGACGCCACAATGACGCCAATGTTCTTTCCATTGGCCAGCGAGTGACGCCACTCGAGACGGCTTTGCGCATCGTGGATATCTGGCTCGCCACTCCCTTTGACGGAGGTCGTCACGCCCGACGCATCGCCGAACTCAATGCCTACGAAAATGGCAGGCCGATGAAGGATGAAGGATGAAGGATGAAGGATGAAGGATGAAGGATGAAGGATGAAGGATGAAGGATGAAGGATGAAGGATGAAGGATGAAGGATGAAGGATGAAGGATGAAGGATGGGATCATATTTTCCCCTCTTCAGGGTCTTTTTTCCTGATTTGTTTGGGAATTTCCTTGCGCAGAGACTGTTTCCAGCGGATATCCGGTCCAGCAGGGAAGGGTGGCTGAGTCCGGTTGAAGGCACTCGACTCGAAATCGAGCGTGGCAGCGATGTCACCGTGGGTTCGAATCCCACCCCTTCCGCTCTCCTCTGACGGAAATTTTTTGACGTAGCGAAAAATACAGATGTCCGAAATTTGGCGTACAGATGTCCGGAATGGGTGGGCATGGACCGGGGGGGGACGATCTGTGCGCAGGTCGTCGGGGCGCAGGGGTGAGGATAGGGAAATAGGCTGGCTGTCGTTCTATTTCATTCTTTTTTGGCGGGATGGGTTTTTACGAGTCGAGGGGTGGCCATTTGCCTGCAGGGCAGGTCTGCGCGCGGAAACGGGCTTTGGCTTCCACCCAGCAACCGCATTGGGAACATTTGCGGTCAGGAGTGAGGAATTCGCATGTCTGGCAGATGGCGAGGCGGGCGGCCTTTTGTTCCGGGGTGATGGCTGGGGCGCCATTGAGGGCTGCGCCGCATTCGGCGGCCACCGCGCCGAGGAATGACCCGATTTGAGCGGCGGGGGGGAGCGGGGAAAATCGCGCGCGCAGAGCGGCAAAGGCATCTTCAGTGAGGATCACGCGATCCCCGACGATACGGCCCGCGCGCACGCAGGCGTCGTAGTAGCCCTGGGGCTTGAGGGCGGCGACAGAGGCGAGTTGGGAGAGAGGGATGGAGATCATGGTGAGGTGAGCGCGTCGAGATGGCCTTGGGTGACGGTGAAAGTAAAGGGGCCACGATCGCCGCCATAGTCGCCAAAGCCGCCATCGTCGGCGTTGTTGAGATCGGCGGTGCCGAGCAGGACACTGGATGACCCATTGACGAGCCGGACATCGAATACCGCAGCATTGCAATAGTGTCCTCCTGGGCAGGGGCCATCCGTATTGCTGTATTGCACCGTCACGGAGGTACCGACTGCGATGGTGGTATTGCCCATGCCCAATAGTCCCTGTTCGGGGCATCCCTCGTAGAGGATCGCATTGCTGGGAGAGCGGACGGTCACCCAGCCGACGCCCTGGTGACAGTACTGCAGGGCGCACTCGAATTGGAATGCATATTCACACCAGGGCTGCATGGTTTTAGCCTGAGAGGCCGTGATGTCTCCGCTGTTGATGATCCAGGCGCGGGCCTCCAGGGTGAATTGACTGATGCCGGGGAGACCGGGGCCGACTTCCACTGGCCCGTAGTCCTTGGTTTGTCCTGGGATAATCGTGCTACTCCAGAGGACCTTGTGGCCGTGGCGCACGGAGACAAAATAGGTGCCAGCGGCGCCTTTGCCTGGTTCGGTGTCTTCCGTCGTGGAAAGGGAGACCTGCCCGCCGTAGGATGCCTTTTTCATGCCGGTTCCCTCGCCGCTCCCTGGATAGCAGGGCGAGGGGTCGGTCATATCGTCCATAGTGAGAGAAAGAGTGGGCCAAGTGATTGACGTGCGATCGGGCTTCTTGCGCGTGCTTCGTCCGCCGCCGCCACCACCACCCATGACGCCCAGAGCATACGGAGGCCCAGGCGGACCGGCAGGGCCAACACTGCCACTGCCACTTCCACTGCCACTTCCGCCACTGCCATCCTCTGCCGTGAATCGCCCTGGATCACTGGGATTGAATGGCTCGGGGCAAGTCTGGCCTGTGGCGGCGAGAGCGTCGGTGACGCAGGACGCGGGCAGATTCGTCCAATCCTGCGCCAGGAATTCCTCATATCCGAAATCCTCCGCGCGCACCACGTGAGGCGCGCCCGAGCCCGTGCGTGTCCACCAGAGGCCGTTATAATATTGGAGCCATCGGTCGGTCCAGAGGTGGCGGCGCACGGGGAGGCCGGCCTTTCCGGCGCGGGCGGCCAGGGGCCAATCAAAGAAGACGCTGCCACTCATGGCGCGATGATTTCCCGGGAGAGACGCAGGAGGAAAGTTTGAGAGGAGCGGGTGAGGGTGAGGGCGCCGCCGTCCCAGGAGATGGGTTGTTGCCACTCGATTTCACACAGCGCGGAGAAGGCGGTCTCCGCGTCCTCCTCGTAATTTCCCAAGGCCGCCTCGAGCTTCGATGCCTCCAGGTGGCAGAGGATGCGGTAGCGCGTCCTGTCCCATTCCCCGATGGTCTCGAATCCTCCGTCTGATAGGTCCAAGAGGTTCTCGGGTTCATATTCCTTGAGGCCGAGAGTGATGGCGGAGGGACCCAGGTCAATGAGGCTATCGCCGCCATCTGCGGTGAAGCCGACATCCAGCAGGAGGTGATCCCCGCTTTTTGCGAAGAGGACAGGATCGCCGGGCGCCCAGTCGGTTGTCCATGCTGGACAGACCCGGCCCGTGCGGATGTCGATATTGATGGGGGTGGCGCCATCATCCGCCCAGAGTCGCTCAAAGATGGCGATGGGGACCACGAGAGGATCCGAGTCCCCGTCGCCATTGGTGGCGATGACGCGGGCCAGATAGACGCCGGGTTCCGTGCCCGGTCCCTCGATGAGGCCGGTTGTGGCATTGGCTGTCACGCCTGGGGGCAGATTGCTCCAAGTCCATCCGGTGGGTTCGGGCAGATTGGTGATGGCGGGTTGGTAAGCCCACGCCTCCCCCAGGCGCCAACCGAGAACGCTCGTCGTCGTGTCAATAATGGGCGCCGCCATAATTACTTCCTCCCAATATCTCTCCGCGCGCAGCGCGGCACACGGGCGGCGCCCCACTTCATCCTTTTGCCTTCATCCTTCATACTTTCTAATAAATGCGCGCTTGCGCGGGTTTGGTGGTTTCCTTGCCTTCGTCATCCACGTCGAGAGACCCCACGAGCCGCCAGGCGACATAGCCGCGTGGCGCGGTGCGATTCTCGGTGTCCCAACGGTCGAGTCGGGCGCGGATTGCGAAATTGGCGCTCGATGGCGCGGCGGCATTATTCCCGGCCCACACGCCATAGCGTTGTTGGTCCAGCTCGAAGCCGCCCGCCAGGCGGCGAATCCGGATGCCAAAGAAATGCGACTGCGAGAGCGGCGAGAGGACGATGGCCTGCTCAAAGACCGGCGCGGCCCATACGACGTTCTCCAGATTCAGCCCCAGCACGGCCGGTTCCGTCTCAGCGGTAAAAGTCCCCAACTGCACCGACAGCACCCATTGCGCCTGGCAGGAGGCATGAATGAGTTGGGTTTGCACGCCCCAGAGCGCCTCATAGGTCCGGCCCACCGCCATCATTTTATCATTGAGCGCCATGGCAAAAAGCTGCCGCTCGCAGGCCGTGGGGTAATAGCTATTCGTCGAGGCCCAGCGCGTGGCCACATAGAGTTGGCGTCCGTCACTCGCCACGTAGCCATCATCCTCCACATAGGCCGAGCGGATGCCGCCACCACCGGGGATGAGAGTCCGGCCATTAGCCACCCACACCGTGGCCGCCACAGGCGACGGCAACGGAGCCGGCAGCGGATCCGTCGGCGTGGCATCATGCACCGCAGGGAGCATCACCGGCGCCCGCCGCGCGTTGAGCCGCGCCGCGTCCACCCCCTTATCCGAGAAGACCCCCTCATCCAGATCTCGCGCAAAGAGGATCTCCTTCACCTCCGGGATGATCGTCACCATGCCCGTGCCCGACGACGTCGGCGTCCCCGGTCCGATCGAGGGCAGCACCGCTTCCAGCGCCCCCACCCGCTGCGACATATTATCCATAAAATCCGGCAAGCTCGGGTAACCGTCCCCCGCCACCACCTGCGGCACAGTCACCGTGAGATCCGCCGCCCATTGCGGCAGCGGCTGCGCCGAGAAGGCCACCACCACCCAGGCATCCACGGCGGGCGCGCCATCGAGCGCGGTCACCGTCACCTGGTTGTCATTATCCACCGTCACCGAATAATCCACCCCCTGCGTGAGCAACGCGCCCCCCGACACATTCTCCCGCGCCCACACATACACCACCTCGCTATTGAGCCCCGTCGCCAGGACAAACTCCGTCGCCGTCCCATCCCCCACCGTCGCCCGGTAATACTTCTCCCCCACCAGCTCATTATTCGCGCCATACGGCACATACGTGCGCGGAGAATACGGACGCAGCAGGTCCAGCGTGGGCATCTCCTCGATGTCCGGCCAGATCACCGGCGGGCGGATGACGACATCCAGTGAGAGCGCGACCAGCTCCCCCGAGAGCCCATTCTCATCCGTCCCCGTCAGGCGGATTTCCAGCGGCAAAGTGACCGCCGCGCCGCCCGCCCGGCGCAACAACGCCGCCAGCTCCGCCCGATCCAGATCCAGCGAGAACGTGAGATCCCCCGGCGGCGATTGCTCGACATGCGCCGTGAGCAGATCCATCGGCAGCCCCGCATAATCCCCCACGAATTCAATATTCGCCCGATTCGACAGCGGCAGCGTCACCTTAAATCCACCCGCCCCCAGCGCCTGGAGCGCCTCCTCGATGACCTCGAGGCCATCCTCCCGCGAGAGCAGCGTCGTCTTCCCCGTGCCCAGGCGCAGTTGATACGCGCCGAGAAATTCCGGCGGCAGATACAGCTCCTGGATTTCATTCCAAGTCATCACAGAATCCGACCCCCCCGTCTGGATCCGCGTCACCACCGGCGGCGGTGGGAGGACGACATCAAACGACGAAGTGAAAGCCACCGGCGCCTGCGTGAGCCGCAGCTCATGCACCCACCGTCCATCCACCTGCCAGGCATGGATGCGCCCAAAGCTCACCGGCCAGAGCGTATTGCGCACCACCGAGAGTGGGACCTGCGCATCCTGCTCGCCAAAGAAAATCAACCACGACCCATCCGTCCCGACCACGCGCGGCGTCCCATACGAGGCGAGATCCGGCACCGCCTCGAGCGCGGCCTTCAACGCGCTCGCCGCGATGTCAAAATCCAGAGCCCCGGTCGTATTCTGATTCGTGGCCGCGCCCGCGCCCACCTTGATCGAGAAGACGCCGCCCTCCGGGCGCGCATCCACCCGTCCGATGGCCGCCTTGATCGTCGAGACCGTCAACCCTGCCTCGACCTCCTCCCCCTCGCTCGTCTTCAAGAGGCGCAGAGCCAGAGTGAGCCGTTCTCCAAAAGCCAGCTCCGGCGGCTGCCAATTCACAGCCGTCCGCGTCGTCAGATTGATCCGAATCAGTTGCTTCATAAAAAGTAAAAAGTTGGAAGGAAGAAGGAAGAAGGCGCAGACACCCGCGCGCAGCGCGGCATACGGGCGGCCCAGCCGCCCCACTTCCTACTTCTTACTTCATCCTTCATCCTTTCCTCCTCCCCTCATAAGGCCACGCCGGGTCCAGTGACGCCGTCCGCTTCGCCCGCGCCGCCTTCGCCTTCGCTTGGGCATTCTTCGCCTTATCCAGCGATAGCGCCACCGCCGCCTCGGCCCTTGCGCGCGGGTCCTTCGAGGTCGTCCCGCAGCCCGTCGGCGTCCAGAAATTCCCCGCCATCGAATGCGACGTGAGGATATTAAAAGCGCTCTGCGTCGCGTCATTGATCGAGGCCGCGAGATAATTCGCGGCACCCAGCCCCGCCCCGCCCGCGAGCAGCGACACCGTCGCCAGCAGAGCGCCGAAAATATCCGACGTAAAGACCGCCTCCAGCCGAGGCTGCGCCCAAGCCAGATTCCAGAATTGCGCGTGCGAGACAAAAGCCTGCCAGCGTCCATCCGGCTGCGCGTCCAGCTCCGCGTCCGGAGGGCTTAGCAGCCACACCGTCGAGATCAGCAGCTCATCCCACGTCTTCTCCTCATAATTATCCGCCAGCAGATCCGCCCCCGCCTTTGCGTCCAGCCGGGCCTGGGTGGGTTCCTCGAAGGTCCCGCCCCGCAGCATCAGCCGATCCCCCGTGTCCGCCTCCCGTAGCCCGAGCGTCTGCGTCACATTCGTCATCCCCGTCAGCATCCCCTCCGGATGGATGTCAATATGGCTCGTCAGCGCAGATCGCGGCTGATGCACAATAATGTCACAAGCCCGCAACAGCCGATTCCCCTTCTTAGGCTCCAGCGACTCCGAGGCCACCTTCCCCCCGAGCTGGAGTTGGCTCTCGATACTCTTAGGCGGCAAACCCACCCCGCGCTCCTGGAAAAACTGCGGCACCGCCCGCGAGCCATCCCAGCCATACTTCCGCCACTCATACAGACTCACCGGCGGGTTCTCATACAGCGGCACATCCACCAGCGGTCCGCCCGGCTTCCCGTCGCCATCCTCCTCGATCGCCAGCCGCGCCAATTGCTCGATCTGCGCCGCCCCCGTCCGCGCGTCCACGAGCTGACCCCAGAACGTCCCCCTCCCCAGCAACCCCGTCGTCGTCCGCACCACCGGGCAAAATCCATTCACAAACCCCGCCTTCACCCGAGCCACCCACCGCTTCGACTTAGGCAACCACTCCGGCACCGTAAACCACGGATGCCGCCACGGCCCAGCCCCCTGCGAGACCGAGACCATTTCCCCGATCCCCTCCCGCAAGATTCGCGACCCGCGCCCCGGACGCAACCTCGGCCCATTCGCATTCATCGTCGCCATCATGAGAAAAAGTGCCTCCTCTTCATCCCCTCGCCCGAGGTCTCATACCGGTAATGGAACATCGCCACCTGCACCACCCGCGCCCGGCCAGCGCGCCACACCAGCATGGCCAGCGGAGCCCGACCCGTCTCCCCCACATCCACCACCGGGGACGACCGATGCGCCACCACCACCTTGGCCCCCTCCTTATCGTCATCATCGCCCTCGCCCTCCTCATCCAGCTTCCCCGCTGCAGTGGGCGTCACCTCCACACACACCCAAGATTCCCCCTTCCGCGTCGCCACCGATTCCTCGATCTTCAACTCCGGAGCCGCCTTCCCCTCCTCGCCACTTATCCTCACCCGTCCGATCATTGGCTCGACCGCCACATTCCCGATCACGAGCCCCATCGAGACCCGCGCCGCGTCACCCGCCAGCGACACCATAAACGGGTGCCTCCATGCGCCCCCGCCCGCTCCCGTTCCCTCGAACCACATCCCCAGCCGATTCATCCCCAGCAACAGCCCCGTCCCCGGACGCACCGGCGCGCGTCGTCCCCCGTCCGTCCCTTCCGTCCTATTCGTCCTGTCCGTCCTCTTAATCATGATGCGAAAGTAAGAAGTCGGAAGTAGGAAGTAAGAAGTACAGCTTCCCGCGCCGCAGGCGCGGCACTCGGGCGGCTCCGCCGCCCCCACTTCATCCTTCTTCCTTCATCCTTCATCCTTTAAAAAATCCCTTCTTATACACCGGCTCCGGCCATCCTCCGCGCCGCGACAGCCAATAATACTCCGTGATGTCATAGACGACCCCCTTGCGAGCCCACTGCGTCGGCGCCTTCAGCCAATTGCGGCCATCCTCCAGCTTCGGCGGCTTCCCCGGCAACACATTCGCGATAAACCCCACCCCCTCTGCCGCCACGGCAGGCACCTCCCGCTCCGCGTAGCGATAGCGATAGATCCCATCCATCTCGAAATACGCCTGGATTCCATACATCGGGTTCAATTGCCCCTCCGCGCTCTTCTCCTTCGAGAGAGCGCTCCCTCCCCCCTTCTTGCCCCCACCCAATTCCGGAGGCCAGATCACCGTCGTCCCATCATTCCCTGGCGCCCCCTCGAAACGCTCCAGCATCGCCACGAAATCCCTATGCACCTGGATCGGCGCCTGCGCGAACCCCGCCTCAAATCCATAATCAATCGAATTCGCCCGATCCTTGAATGTCACACTCTTCCCATCCCCATGGATCCCCTGGAACGTCCACAGCGACGCATACCGTCCCCGCTCCCGCATCACCTGCTCCCCCATCAACATCACCCCCCCTGGCGCGCCAGGCACCGGCGGACGCAGCGCGTCCACATCCGCGACCGAGGCCGACGCCGCATCCACACTCCAATACTTCCGCAACACCAACGTCCGGATCCCGATCAGATCCGTCACGTCCCGCACAGGATGCACATTGGCCGTTCCGTAAATCATTTCTTCGACAAGTCCTCCCGTTCCGCCTCCGCCTGGCCCCGATTCACCACCCCGATGAGCGTATCCAGTCGGCTCGTGATATCCGCCTGCTGCGGCCCCGACTCCAGCGCCCAACGCGCCGCCGCCGCGATCCCCGCTCCCCCCGAGTGCATATCCACCAGCCCCGCCCCGGCTGCCGCCTGACGCTCCCGCAGCGCATTCCCCACCGTCAATTCCGCCATCTCCTTCGCCATCTCCTCCGTCGCGCCCTGATGCCGCGCCTGGTTATACTTAGCCAGCCCCTGCGCCACCATATCAGCGGTAAAAGCCTCACGCTGACCCCCCAGCGAACGTCGCGAGCGTCCCCGCAAGGCATCCATTTCCAGGCCGCCCTCCACCTCGCGGAAGCGTCGCTCCGCGCGCTCCTTCGCCTCCGCTGCCAGCTTCTTATCCTGCTCGATATCCTGCGTCGCCTGCCCCTGCTTATTCCTCCCGCCCAGCCACGCCGAGCCCGCGCCAATGCCACCCCCGATGACCGCACCCAGAGCCGTCCCAATGACGGGCACCATGCTCCCCACGGCTGCGCCCACAGCGGCCCCAGTCAACCCCTGTCGCACCATGTCATACTTCTGGTCCGTCTTCATCTGTGGCATCTGCCGCTCAGTCTCCGCCGCGCGATCCTCCGCCGCCCACGACTCCGCCATCAATTGCCCCGAGCTGCCCCGCACGCCACTGAGGATTTGCATTTGCCTCTGGTTCCGCGCCGAAGTCGCCACCCGCCGATTATCGAGGCTCTCGCCAAATTCCATCTGCCCCAGCGCCATCGCTCCGACCTGAGACAGCAGCGCCCCCACCCCAGCCGTGCTCAAGACACCGCCCAGAGTCAGCCCCGCCCCGGCCCTCTTCATGGCCAATTCCTCCCGCGCGATCAGCATCGCCTGCTTCGCGTCCACATTGCGCGACCGCTGGATTTGCAAAGCGCGAGCCATCACCTCATTCTCCGAGCGCATGGCATCAGCCGCCTTCGTGTTGCCCGCCGCGCGGGCGTTGGCCTCCTCCACCAAGCCCTTCGAGAGACGATCCTTCATCGCCTCGATCGGAGCCTTCTTCGCCCGGCGCGCCTCCTCATCCTCCACCCGCAGCAACCGGCGGCCCTCGCGATCCACGGCCGCTTCCATCCGGTTCGCCTCGCGCGTCACCCGCCGCGACTCCTTGTGCGCGCCCATGCTCTCCAATTCCTTCGCCTCCCGGCGCAGACGCAGCATTTCCTGCCGCATCTTCTCGATCGGCTCCACCGGCGCCTCAAAAGTCGCCCTTACCTTCACCTCAGCGTCAGCCACGGCAATCCTCCTCCCGGTAGGTGGCGCCAGCGACCCGCCAGCCCGTGTTACAGCGATGCGCGGCGATCAGCGCGAAAGCCTGCGCCACCGGCAAGGCCAGCGCGTCCGCAGGCCGCAATCCCATCTGTCCGACCAGACACGCAAGGATCGGCAGCCACTCCCCCATGCCATCCTGGGGAGCGTCCAGCCGAGCCGCCCGCTCCGAAGGCGGAGCCAACTTCACCTGCGTCGAGAATCCCTGCGCCACCGCCCGGATCATCTTCCGTCCGATCAGCGCCCAATCCTCTCCATCACAAGCCTCCAGCGCCTCCGCCTCACAGCCAAACGCCGCCAGCGCCCGATGGAAGTGCCCCATCAACTCCCCATCCCCCTCCGGCAAAACCCCCAACAGAAACGGCGACTCCGCCGCGCTCAGATCGATCCAAGCCTGCATCGTCAACACAAACGGAGCCTCCGGCGCCTCCGACCGAAACGCCTGCGCCACCAGCCCAGGCTGCCAAGGCCGCGCCTCCGCCGCCGCCAGCTCCGCCTGCAAATCCCGCAAATCCTGTTCCTCAGCAATCATAAGAGAGTAAGAAGTATGAAGGATGAAGTAAGAAGGCGAAGACACCCGCGCCAAAGGCGCGGCACTCGGGCGGCGCAGCCGCCCCCACTTCATCCTTCATCCTTCTTCCTTCATCCTTTCTCACGCAAACCCCGGTATCCACTCCGCCTCCAGTTGAAACATCATCCCCTTCGCACGCTCCAGGCGCGGCTCCGCGCTCGTCACCCGGTAATTCGCCATATTCGCCGGAGCCGCCGCAAACGTCAGCACACTCTTCGGCGCCGGGATCGAGGCCGACGCAGGCTTCGCGAGCAATTGCAGCGAGATCATCCGCTTATACCCGCTTGCAAACGCCCCGAGAATCTTCCCATCCGGAGAAGGCTCATCATCCGTCAGCTTCCACGATTGCGTCAGCCGCACATTATGCACCAACCCCGAGGCATGTGAGATCCCCACCGTCGAATAAATCACCGTGCCACCAGGGAAAATCCAATCAATAGACGATTGATTCGGCGTAAACGCGCTCAGGCTCGCCGCCGCCGCGCCGCTCCCGGGATTCTCCATATCCGGATAATGCGTCGCGCGAATGCTACACCGCTTCCGGCGCATCAGGCTCCATTCCTCGACAGCCTCCGAGGCCAGGATGGCCCCGTCCGTCAGGTCAATCCCGGCGATCGAGGCATCCACAGTGATCCGCGCCCCTGCCTGAAGATTCAGGAAATCCGTCGAATCATCCGTCACCTCCCCCGAGAAATCCATTTCCCCCTTCCGCGAATGCATCGCCAGCGCCGTGATGTCGCTGCCGCCATCCTCGAGTTCATCCACAGTCAGATTATTCCGATAAGAAAAATCCATGTTGTCCCCGGTGAAAAGCGCAGGCGCGCCCAACACCCCGAATTTAATATCCTGTCCGTAATGTATGCTCATAAATTAAAGTATGAAGGATGAAGGATGAAGGATGAAGGCGAAGACACCCGCGCGCAGCGCGGCACTCGGGCGGCTCCGCCGCCCCCACTTCATCCTTTTTCCTTCCTCCTTCATCCTTCTTTGTTGATTTGCAAAACCGCGTTAAAAATCACATCCGCCCCCAAGATCGCCTGTCCGTTATGCTCGAATCCCGGCACAGCCACGACCCCCTCCGCCGTCTCGACCGGACGCGCCGCCAGGTGCAGTGGATGCGCCAGCATGCCATACAGCGGGTCCTCGATTGTCTTAGGCTGCCAATGCAGAGCCAGCGCCACCGCCTCGATCAGATCATAGAGATCCGCGCCCGAGTCCCGGTTCATATCCGGCATTTCCACCACCTGCACCCGGCACTCGAAGCCATCGAAAAACACAAACGGCGTCCCCTGCAATGCGCTCGTCGGCACAGGCATTGGCACAAAGAGGCAGAGACCCTTCGAGGCCGCCAGTGTTGCCTCATTATCCGAGGCCGCGTCCTTCCGCCGCCACCGCACCACAGGCACATCCACAGGCAGCGCCCCCGGCGCCTCCAGCGTCCGTGCGATCCGATCCTGCAAATCCCGAGAAGCATTCATGACAAATGCGGAATGCGGAGACCGGAAATCGGAGCGAGAAGATTCCCGCGCAAAGCGCGGCACACGGGCGGCGCAGCCGCCCCATTTCCGCTTTCCGCCTTCCGATCTCCGCTATTCATCACTGCTTCGCCTTAGCAGCCGCGAGCACCTGGTTCGCCAGGTCACCAAGGAAGTCGCTTTTCTCGACGCTAGTTTTCGCCGACGCCTGCACAGCCTTCAGCCTCTGCACCTGGAGCCAGTCGTAAGCAGCGATGGTATCGTCGCCGAGAGCAGCTACACGCGCTCCCACGAACATTTTGAAATGCCAAGTGGACAGGTATTTGGCGGCGTCCAACTCGTTTACCTCAGTATAATCTCCATGCAGGACCTGCGCCAAGACGATCTGCTTCGGCGAGAGCGCGAGCCCATCGAAAACCCACCCGGCATTTTTTACAGCCGTGTAGAGCGTTGCGTCAGCATTCATCTGACTCGCCACGATGGCGACTTTCTGCGCATCACTCAGAGAATTCTGAATGTCTGCGAACGATGCGGGCAGAGCGCTGATTGCCGTGGACGCCACGGCGGCCAGCCCGAGGATTGTGATGATGATGTATTTTTTCATTGTGTGTTAGTTTTGTTATTGAGCCTGGTTTTGTTTTTCCCGATCCAACTCGGCCCGCAGTTGGGTGAGGAATTGTGAGTATTCGGCAGCCACGGTGGGCAATCCGAAATTGGCAATCGTGCGCTCCCAGCGCGCCAGAGCGATCCCGTAGGGAGTGGCCCCGAGTCGAGTAGGCAGCGGCCTCCCGAGGATGCGCCATTGCATGGCATCCCGCAGTCGAGCGTCCGAGATCCGCGCAGGCGCAGGCGTCCCCACATAGGTGATCCACGCGCTCTCATGCGTCGCCGCGAAATCCAGCCCCCGCGCCCCTCCTGCGCAGACCATCAGCGCCATCAGAGCCATCAGGGTCTTCAGTCCTTTATGTCCTTTATGTCCTTTATGTCCTTTTTTCATAATCTTCCTTCGTGTCTTCGTGTCTTCGTGTGAGCTCATATCATTTTTTATTTTCCGCCTTTTCCTCTGCGCCTCTGCGCCTCTGCGCGAGTTCCTCATGGTGCAATAGGCTGCGAGATCCACTTGGGTGTGATCGTGTGCCAGATACTCTTGCCACCCGCGTCCTCCTCGTAGCCCGTCGGTGTCATGCGCGCGTAGCTCCACACCAGGTTCGGATTGGCTGGAGAGATGGTCCCCATGTCACGCACCACGACGGTGACGCTGGCGATCACGCTATTGCCATTTGTGCGCATCGCGGCGATGGATTGGCTCGCGCTTTGTTTGCGCCAATAACGTTGATTCCGGCTCGGTGGCGACCCCACAAATTGCGAATCCGTAAAATACACATCCGGGCGCGTTGTCCACACCTGGGGGACGACACTCTCATTCGGATCGGGACTATGATAGAAAAACACCATATTCACCGGATCGTCCGTAAAATTATCCACCGTCGCCTTCAGCTCAAAGTCCGTGAACCCCGCACCCAGTTTGATGTCAAAAGATGCATACGGTGCCATCGCTTTATGCGCCTGCCCCGCATCCGCATACGTGACCGTCCCCGTGAATGACGCACCTGGCACGACGAGCGGCTGGCCGATGCGTGTGGCAGTCGGGGTGAGGTGGATAAAGTTGGGGACGTAGGTATCTGCCGTAGAATAGAGCGCCATTAGTGCCCCCGTGCCATTTCCGCCTGGGA